>TARA_B100001093_G_scaffold86870_2_pt1 | contig 27609 bp, 16 predicted proteins | sample TARA_B100001093 | Tara Oceans TARA_B100001093 (sample SAMEA2623116) | marine metagenome | biome: marine biome (ENVO:00000447); feature: surface water layer (ENVO:00002042); material: "saline water (ENVO:00002010), including plankton (ENVO:xxxxxxxx)" | depth 5 m | reverse complement strand
GACCCGGTACTTCATTGCCGAATTGGTCGATTGCGTATGCGGTGATTTGTAGCGTGTCGTCAGCTGAGATGGCCGATGATTCTGGGGATACAACGAGTGTTGTAGCCTGTCCAGGTGTTACCGTCACGATTTCAGATGAACACATGATTCCAAAGCAAGCCGAAATGGTATGCTGTCCCGTTGCATATGGGGTGAAGACCCCGGATTGAGAAATGCTTCCATTGCTGGCTGACCAGGTAATCGGAGCGTTGATGGCCATTCCAAGATGGTCATACGACGATTCTGAAAACGTGACTGAGGTGTCCGCATCGGTCGTGGGTGAGGTCGGTGTGATTGAGATACTGCTTGCATTGGTGTGATTCAGCAGCACCGTTGGACGGAGCGTTTCTTGGACGTTCTCGCTTGCGATGAAGTTTCCAAGAAGGCTACCTCGGTTTGGACTTGCGATGATAATCCATGCGTTGTCGTTATCAATGAGCATACCGTTCACTCCAATGTCGAACCAAATCCACCGACCGTCAGACAAATCGGTATCGACAAATGTCGAAATTGGTGTTGCATCATAATCAACTCCCGCTTGCATACCTGGTGCGCCCCAAGCACCGCTTGAGGACGATGAAGATGCGTTCCATGTCGATGAGGATTGAGCCCATTGCGTGTTGAGAATTCGGTGAACGTTGAAGGTGACTTCAGTCGCACCACCAGAAATTGACCAAGCGTCAAGGTAGAGGCCGAGGCTTGCAGAGTGGATGTTGGCGTGAGCAGGGAGCGGAACTTGGTTGTTATCAAGAGCAAAAGTCAATCGCGACTCCATACCAGCATTGGCTCCAAAATGAGTTCCGAGTTCGATGGTTGGAGAACCTCCGAAATTAAGTGTTGGTGACACTTCACTTAGATGTGTTTCCCGGATGTTCGTGTGTCCAAATTGTGCAACCTCACGGCCCGTTTGGAACGTGTAGGTATAGGTCAAATCGTTGTTGTATGTGTGGAGCGGATCGCCGATAGCGAAACTCCACCGAGAAGACGACGGGCCTGGAATTGATTGATTCACTCCTTGAACCCACCAAGTGAATACTTCACCCGTAGCCAGTGAATCAGCAAATCGATAGGTCGTTCCTGAGATTTCACTTGCTTCCCAAGATCTGTAGGTGTTCACGCCAGATTCGTTAGCGATGGTGACGATGTAACCGGTCGCCCCGGTAACAGCGGACCACGTCAGCACTGGTTTGTCATCTGGCATCAAAATTGATTGTGAAACATTGTACAGAATCGAACCGTCAAGAGGTGATACCTGTACTGGTTGTGCTGGTGGAACAATACCGTTGACGTTGTCGACGTATTCAAGAATGAGTCGAGGACGAAGCGATTCCGTACCGGAATCAGAAGAGTGGAATCGGTGGTTGGTGGCGGATGAGCCGACCGATTTCAACAAGATGGTCATGGTCAAGTTTCCATTCGCAACGTTGTCCTGCGCCAAACTTGTCAAATCCCAGTCTATCCATCCGGACGAGGGGGACAATGTCAGCGTTGAACGAGTGATTTCGGAGGTTGAACACGACGTGTTGGAATTCCAAGTAACGCTTGATTCAGTAAAACTCGAGCATGCGTGAACTGAGACAGTGGTTGCAGATGTACCAACGACACCGGTTCGGTACATGCTGAGAAGCATCGAGGTTGGCGTCATGGCATTAGGCCATGGAAGGTCGCTTAAGTCGAATTCCATGAGAATTTGGCTTTCACCGGTCCCAGATGCGGACGTGCCGAGGTTCACGAAGGATGAGCCCCCAAGCGCAGTACTCGCTGATGAAGAAGAGATTTCAGCGTCAGGGACCTCAGGAAGCATGCCTGTTTCAGAAAAGATGGAACCGCGATAGAGCGCAAGGGACTGGTTACCATCGCCATCGTCAACACCTTGGTCATCCGGAACGCGGAAGCGCTGAACTTCCGACCAGTGTCCAATGCGGTCATCTTGGTCGCCACGAACTCGCCAATATTGCCATTCATCCCCTTTGGATGGGTTCAAACGCTCTACGGTTAACGTAGATGGGTCCCATGAGAGATTGGAGTAGTTACCAGTTGCGATTTCGTCTGTATCCATGCATGAAAGGTCTTGAATCATTCGAGCATCCGTCGAGCCACAGATGGTCCACTGAGTATGGTTAGATTCAGAACTCGACCAGTTATTGGAAACTGTTTCAGCACCGCTGGGACGAGGGGCAGAAAGATTCCACAGCGTTGAATCGTCAAGAGGGTGCAAGTGTGTTGGGCTTGAAGCAGACCATGGATTGGTGAGTTCATAGGTCATGGTTAATTTGGGCCTATCATCAACACCAGAATATTCACTGCTGGCAATGTAGTATGTGCCATCAACTGTACCGTCAATTTCTTCTGCTTGGATAATAATGTTCAAACTCTCTTGACCTCGCTCAATTGCGTGTTGCATCAGCGAAGTAACGTTGATTGAATACACGCTGGAGCCGTTAATCCAGAACCCATTCGTTTCTGGAATCTCAGAATCTGCAGAGTGGTATGCGCCTGAACCTAGCCACGATGTGGAGTTGTTTCCTGGATGCGCCCATGTCGAAGCCTCATCCCATGTTGTGATCATCTCCGACACTGAAACAAATATCTCATCACTTCCAGCAACCACTGTCAAATCCAGTGAAGCGTTATTCACTTCGTACACGGAAGGTAAAGGAAGAGATGAAAAGTCAATTTCAATCAGTGAGGATGTACGCAGCAAACTGTTGCTGGGACTTCGTCCAACAGACAAATAACCCGAATTACCCGCATTGTTTTGCGTATTACCGCCGTCAACAACCGTGTCCTCTGTCAGTTGAGGATAATTCTCCGATTCGAGGTAGGCACCCTCTTGGAACGACGCCCAAGCATGAGTCGAGTCGATATAACCTGCATCAGGTGTCGGTATGTGGAACAATGTGGGTGCACTCTGCTGACCGATCATTCCTGATTGAATCGGCTGAACAGTCCAAAGGATTGTCGGGTTGTGAGTCAGAGCGCTTGGAGGCGTGAAGGTGAGATTTGGAAGGTCGAAACTGGTTGCGTCGATTCTTGAATCGTAGGTGTATCGTCCCGCCATGTCATCGTCAGGGTCCTCAAAGATGTGGACTCGCCATGCACCTACTGGAACAACTGAGGCGTGCGACCACGTGAATTGTGGTGTGTCTTCCGAAGCGAGTTCGTGCGAAGAAGTATCCCATGAGTAGGAATTATTTGTCGGTGCCACGTTTACACCGGAGGTAATTGGCACCGTCCCCGAACCGCTGGACCAAGTCAAATTCAACCACGGACGGTCAGATGAAGCACCTTCAGTCGATGTGAATATCACGATGTTTGGTCCGTTATCATAGGCCGTAATTTCGTTGGAAGCATAGAGCGCTAACGACAGCGAAGAAGAGCCAGCACCCAAGGCAGCCTGTACAGCTTCTGTCACGTCAAATGTCATCCAGTCTGCGCTCACTGAACTCTGCAAGTCAACATAGGGCCCAAGATCAACTCCAAGGTCACGTCCACCCTTTTGCGACCAGTTGTTGGTTCCGTCGTATGTCGTATCGTTGGCGTCAGCAGTCCACGATTGAAGAACAGGACGAATGGCGATGGGTTCGCCAGTGGATGAAGAAAATTCAGAATATAGATTAATTTCAGCACCGGTAACACGCGCACTCGAAGGCTGTGGATAGGCGTTCAATGGAATCTCGATGAGACCGATGGCTTGTCGATTGAATCCGACTGCACCAACTTTGAGTTGGGAGGAACTGTTGTACGAGCTTGTCGCACCTGCACCCGATTCAATCACGTATGTATCGACGAATGTCGGAATGTTCAGCTCAGGCATGATTCCATCGTGATGCAGTTCGACCGATGCGCATGAACCGTCTGGGCAGGTTTGCCACGTGGTCAAGTCCGGTAGGAGGAAATGGAATGAATTCGACCAGTTGCCTATTTGGTTGGTCGTTGAAATTGCACGAACCCTCCAGTGCCAGGTGACACCATCATCGAGGTCGGTGGTTGGCGTAAAGGTGAGATTCGGTGCATCAAATCCGGGATCGTTCCACGATGTTTTCGTGATCAAGTTTGTGCTGTCAAACGTTTCTGACAAGTCCAGTTGAATCGCCCAACCTCCTACGACAAGATTGCTTCCAAACGTCCAACCAATGGTCGGCTGGCGAATTGGAGTTTGGTCGACACCCGTGCCCATCGACCACGAGCCGTTGAGAGGCATCAATGGCGAGGGGTCGTTTGGAACTGCATTGGAACCCGGGACATAGACGAATCTCAATTCCGGCTTTTCGGAATCTTCAGCTCGGCCAGGATACAACTGAACTTCTCTGCTTTGACCGACTCCCACTCCCAATATTCCAATTTGGAAATCAGCACTTCGGTTCTCACGCATTGCATTTTGAACCCCAAGAGTGACGTTCCATTCAACCCGGTCACCGTCTGAGAAACTTGAGTTGAGTTGAACTGAATCAAGCAACGATGAGCGCGCCGTACCCTTGCCTCCAGCGGTGTTCCATGCGTTCACGCCGTCATACGAAGTCCAGGTGGCACCAGAATCGGACCAGTTCTGTTGCGTGCTTTCCCACACTGCCACCTTTGGAGAGTTGTACGGAGTGCTTCCAACCATCATCGAGAGGTGAGCGGACTCAACCGCATATCCAGCAGGCAAGAGATTCGAACGTAGATCGCAACTCAGCAAGCCCATGGCTTCGCTTGGATACGTGTTGTAAGCTATGAGCAGTTTTGATTCGTCATTGTAGTTTTGGTTTGGCGTTCCACTGTCAATGAACGTGTCAAGGCACTCAGGATACAATCCATCAGTTGTACCGTTTCCATGTTTCATTCGGAATTCATAGCGGTCACCGCCCAACCACGTACTCTCAAGAGAACTGACGAGGAATTTCGAAGTAGACCACGGACCGTATTGGCCGTCGGAATCCATGTAGGCCATTCGCCAAAAGTACATGTTACCGGCAGTGAGGGCTTGCGAACCCGTGAGATTGATGATTCCATCGGTCGCTGTGAATTCATTGTCAGTACCCGTGTTCGAGACCCACACGCGGTTGCGGAATTGTTCATCCGTCGACAGTTGCAGCACCATATCGTAGTTTACCGTGAGAGGCGCCCATGTGATGGACGGCGTGGTGTTAGCGGAGAAATTATGCCCACTCTGGTTCCAAACTGCTTCACCCATGGATGGTGATTGGAGAGTGACGTTTGTGAGTGGAGAGGTCTGACCCCATGTGTAGGTGATGGATACCTGCGGTTTCTTGGCATCGTCACTCACCTGCGAAGAAAAGAAACTGGTACTTACCGTTCCGGTGGTTGGGAATGCCTCATTTTGACCACGAGCGGTAATCATGAAGTCTGTCGAGTCACTGGTGCCTGATTGCAACCACTTTTGCAACACGTCGGTGAATGCAAAACTAAAGTCAGAACTTGTTTGTGACCCGTCGATACCTGTTGCTGAAGCGGTTGACGAAAATTCTCGACCACCGTCTTGCCAAATGTTTCCGTTTGAGCGGCGATTCCAGTTGGCCTCATCTTCAATCCACTGGTCTGGAGACATTTCATGCATTGAAAGAACAGCATTGTTGGCAGAAGTATCTCGAGTCAAATCGAGATTCGCCTCAACGATAGTGGCATTTGCGGGCAGTCCAATTTGCTCCATCATCATGCGGACGTGAATCAAAGATTCCTTATTCGACGTTACGCTCGTTTCCAAAGTATCTATATCACCGTATTTGGTGTTTTTACTCTGCTGATTGACGTATGTGTCTTCGATGAAATCTGAAGGCAAACCGAGGTCGTCGATATCCACTTCGATGGTAGCGGTTCCGTCGCCGTTATCGATAACGTCGTGTGATGGGAGCAAGAATGACGCTGATTCCCACGTACTGAGCGTACCGGTCGCATCCACTGAGCGAACTCGATAGAAGACTTCTGTACCGTTATCGAATTGTTCAGTAGCTGGAATATCGTAGGTCCCGGATGAACCACTGGTAGAAAAAGAGTTCCAAAGTGTGGAATAATGCCATGTGAGATCCATAGGAGATTTGAACGATGCATCAAGTGAAAGTTGGTATTCAACATCACTGCCCGTCAGCATTGTGTAGGAAAGAGTCGGTGTTCGGTCTGCAGCCAAAATGAAGTCGTCAGACATCAAAGCAGCGCCATCATCGACAAAATTCGATGTGACAGATCCCCCGTTCCCAGGAGCGTTGGCAGTGGTGACAAAAACGAGTTCAGGGTGGTCGGCCGTTTGTAGCGAGTCACTCATCACACATTCGTATTCGGAACCTACAGCCGACACGACCAGCGAAAGAGAGGTTGCGTTATCCGCAGCAGCTTGCTGAGCGAATGATGTGACATTGACTGCGAATGTTCCGTTTACAGAAGTTCGGAACGGTGGTTCCCAAAAACTGCGATCGTTTGCACCATCAGCACCCGATGTTTCCCACGGAGTGCCCATATCAGACTCCATCCACGTGACGCTTTCCGCATTCCATGAGGATGACATAGCAGCATATACAGCAATGTTCGTGGATACGACAGATTCCACCGTGCATTCGAGATTGAGAGTTGCAGATTGTACGGTGTCTGATGAACTGAAATTCATCGGGAATTCAAACAGCAGTCGGCTCTCCGAACCCGTGTCGGAAACGCCTAGGAATCCATCGGTCGAAATGTTGTAGTTCGATGATGGATTTGAATCTTGTATGAAGGTATCATTGAGTGCTGAGTCCGTAGATGTAACGTATGAAATGGTATACTGCTCTTCAAGTTCGGGAACGGTATTGAAGGTTTGCGGAACGAGTAAATCGGCAAACAAGAACATCAAGATCATTGCAAGGGCGAGTGAGGTTCGACGGGGGGCAGTCTCGCGTGGCATAGGGCTCAGCACTTACAAGCCCCGCGTCCTTTACTGTCTTTTCCCTCACTCGTGCTGGAAAACAGTGCAGGAAAGGGTCAGGAAGCCGAATCAGGCTGGCATCTGCGCATCGACAATTTCGTACATATGAAGGAGAATGTTGAAGGAGGCTCGGCATTGAGGATGAGTCATGAGCGAACTCTGGGTGGAAAGACACCGCCCACAGTCTGTCGGCGAAATTCGAGGGCAGGCAGCAGTTGTTCAACGATTGACGATTTACTCACAGAAAAAAGAGTTCCCGCATCTGTTGTTTGCCGGCCCACCAGGGACTGGAAAAACTACTGCAGCAATGGCGTTGACCAAAGACGTTTTTGGAGAAGAGTATCGCAGAAACCTCCTTGAAATGAACGCATCTGATGAGCGCAAACTGGAAAGTATTCGAACCAAAGTGAAGCAATTTGCTCGAACGGCCCCCTACGGCGGTGCCCAATTCAAAATCATCTTCCTCGACGAAGCCGACGCCCTTACCAATGATGCACAGGGCGCATTACGGCGAATCATGGAACAATATGCTGAAACCTGCCGATTCATTCTTTCGTGCAATTATTCATCGAAAATTATTGAGCCAATACAATCGAGGTGTGCAGTGTTCCGTTTCCGACCCCTTGCTGACGCTGATGTCACTGCTCAAGTGCATCACGTAGCGCAACATGAAAAGGTCGAATTGTCCGAAGACGCTGCCGAAGCACTCACCCGCATCTCACAAGGGGATTTACGAAAAGCACTGACTGCTCTTCAAGTGGCAGCAGCTCTGGACATGAAGGTCACGCGTGAACTCATCTACGAAACCTCGGCAACAGCACCGCCTGAAGCACTCCATCAATTCCTTATGGCGTGCAGAGACGATGGATTTCATGCCGCTCGTCGTCGGTTACGCGAACTCCTCGACAGGTATGGGCTGGCTGGAACTGATTTCGTCAATCAGCTTCACCGAGAACTTTACACCGCTGATTTCTTGACCGAGGATGCAAAATTAGACATGACAGAATGGATGGCGGAAGTTGATTATCGCTTGGTAGAAGGTGGCGGAGAACAAATTCAACTCGATGCACTGACAGCACGATTGGTCAATCACCTCAAGCAATAATTCACTTTCACTTTTAGTGAGGGGTCTTGCAAAACTACCCTATGCAGATGTTGAGCGAAGGTCATGAAGTCAATTATCAACAAGTGCCTCGATGCAATGTGCTGGACTGCTGCTGCACCCATCGTTCGGATGTTGCGTGAACATCAGCTGAACCGACGAACTCAGGAGCAGCGTGACGTTCACCGAATAGGACGGCTGCTCAACAGCATCATGTCAGCGCACGGTGACATGCTTTCATGAAGCGGCAGGTTCCGGGAGAGATTCAACGACATTCAATGTCCATGAATACGTACGGGTGTTAATCCAAGGATCCCCTTGCTCGCTTATTTCAACAGTAATCTGATGTTCACCAACTTGTAAATCTGTGCCGATGTTCACTGCAAACATTTGGTCAAGTTCGCCGTGAGGCCGAAGATAGTCGTCCACGAAATGCCATCGATGGGAGACCTCACCGGCAGAGTTCAATTCGCATTCACCTGGACTGGACTCTATGCACTGATAATTCTCATTGAGTTGGTCGATATTCTCATCCCAAAACGATTCATTGCTCGGCATCGATAGCCCTTCACCGTTGTTGTTTGACAGGGTCACTGCCACAGTGGCCTCACCAACCCCCACGTTGTCGGCTAGTCCGAACAAGAGCCAAGCATCGCCAGTCATCCTCGAATCAGGTTCTACCGTCCATTCGAGAGTACCACGCTCTCCTTCCCTGGTTTTGTTTGACTCGTGCCACGTGATCTCAGTGCCGTCGCTGGTGACAATAGTCCATTTACCCGACAACTGCGGTGCTACGATGTCCCCCATGGGTGGATTGACGAGTAGGAAGGCCATTGCTAAAAAGGTGAAAGCGTGAAGAAATCCAGCCTTGAACCACGTACCCTTGGTATAAATTTCAACAAAGCGTTTGGGCATCACCATGCGATGAAGTTGTGGAATCAACACGATGGCCGACAAGGGCAACAAGTAGAGAATGTCGGAATTATCCTGCGAAGTATTCGGCATGAGCACATAGCGCATTAGAAGCGAAACAATAACCGAAAACGCGATGACCAACCACATTGAGGCGGTCTCAGCTTTTTCTTTGGCAACGTGTTGGACGGGATCGAAAGCCTCGATTCCAAGGTCCTTCCCACTGCGCCGTTTTTTACGCTCTTTGGTCTCATCGACCATCCGCTTTTGCCGGTCGGCGGAAGCCGCAGCCATCGCAGTGTTGAGGTCGACCATACGCTTTCGTGTGGCATGGAGTGCATGAAGGCTACGGTCGAATTTACATCAAAAATCATCCGTATGGTTGAAATGGGGAACGCGACAGGCGACAGATAAGCCGGGGTGGCGTAGTTGGTAGCGCGTCGGACTCATAGGGCAGCCTTGATGGCAATCGTATGACGTGCAAACCCCTTGCGATGTCTGAGACATCCGAAGGTCGCGGGTTCGAGCCCCGCTCCCGGCACCACCTCGCTTGTATCTGCATCGCAAGACGCTGCATCCGTCGGCGAGCATGCGAACTGTTGATGTGCTCTCGGCTCTTGGTTCGAACATGGTTGATGCTGCTTCACCCGGCCAACGAGTTAATGTCGAAGTCTCAACCCTCAACGGTGTCACTCAGTTGCAAGGAATCGTCATACCTCCAGCATCCAAAGGTCACCTCACGGTGAAACTGGTCAACGGATACAATGCGAGTTATCCGTTGGAAGAAATTTCATCCATCGAAGTTCTTGGTGAACATGAAGCACAGCAAACCGTGCACAGTCACCCCCCCGAACATTCCGATGATTTACCTCGCATTCGAATCCTTCACACCGGAGGGACTATTGCCTCGAAGGTGGATTACTCGACAGGTGCAGTCGTGGCTCGATTTGAGCCAGAAGAGTTGATTGCAAGCCTCCCTGAACTCACTCGCATCGCTTCAATAGAAGCCGTGAAGCTCGGTAATATGTTCAGCGATGACATCCGCCCACAGCACTGGAATGCTATCGCTGATGCTTCAAAAAAAGCGTTCGACGACGGTTGCGTTGGCGTTGTCGTCACCCACGGAACTGACACGCTCCACATTACGGCAGCTGCGCTGAGTTTTGCCTGGGCTGGAAAAGGATGCGCACCACCGGGAAGAATCGCTATGGTGGGGTCACAACGTTCGTCAGACCGTGGCTCATCCGACGCCACTGAAAATTTGCTTTCAGCAGTACATTGGGCCGCCCATGGCCCAGCACCTGTCGGTGGAGCCGGCGACGGAGTGGTTGTTATCATGCACGCATCAAACAACGACGGGGAATGCGCAGTCTATCCAGGAACAGGTGTGCGAAAGCTCCACTCTACACGTCGAGACGCCTTTCAGCCGGTCAATTGTGAGGCACTGGCCTCGGTTGTGTTCGATAAAAATCAACCACGCATCGTTCTGTCCGATTCATACCAAACCATGCGCGATTCACAACCAAGCCGAGAGATAGCCCAACGACCATCGAAGTACGAAACCGGTATTCGTATCGCTCAGTTCATTGCAGGACCCTGGCTTCATTCAGAAGAGATCGAGGCGATTGTGCAAACCGGCGTTCAAGCAATCGTGATTCAGGGAACTGGACTTGGCCACCTTCCAATCGACGACCCTGAAAAGGACGCTCCTGAAAACACCAAAGTGTGGCGTGCTCTGACGCGTTGTGTCAACAGAGAAATCCCAATCGTTGTAACTAACCAGTGCATCAATGGACCGGTCGACATGAACGTCTATTCGAAGGGTCGAAAGCAACTCGAGATGGGATTACTCGGCCACGGTAGCGTAACGGCACCGGATACCGTTGTTGTAAAAGTTCATTGGGCTCTTTCTAATTCAATGAAAGTGGCTGATGCAGTTGCATCGAATCTGTGCGGTGAAGGTATCAACATGCTCCGCTCCTAAGCGATTCAATGAAAAGCCGAGACGAGGTGGAAAATGCATGGCAGGGAATTCAAGCGAGCGTCTTGAAGACTTCCGCTACAAGCGTGAACTCGCGCGTTTAGGAGGGGGCCTCAAACGTCAAGAAGCCATCCGAGCAAGCGGTAGAGGCACAGCCCGGGATCGCATTTCCCTGCTCCTCGATGAAGACTCGTTCATCGAAATTGATTCATTTGTCACTCACCGTACCACCGACAATGGAATGTTCCTCCATCACACGCTTGGTGACGGAGTGGTAGCGGGTCACGGCACCATTAACGGCCGAAGGATCTACTGTTTCGCACAAGATTTCAGCGTTCATGGAGGCAGTATGGGTGAAATGCACGCCAAAAAAATCGCTAAAATTGCCGACATGGCTGAGCGTGCGAAAGCACCTCTCGTTGGAATGTGGGATGGAGGTGGTCAGCGTGCTCATGACGGTATCGCTGCCTTGGCCGGCACAGGTGAATTGCTGGATCAACTCGTTCAGTGCAGTGGCCGAATCCCGATGATCAGTCTCGTTTTGGGACCTGTAGTGGGCGTATCTGCACTCGCCGCAAGCCTTGCTGACTTCACTGTTCTTGGAGAAGAACACGGACAACTCTTCCTCTCTTCACCACTTGAAACCCCAGAAGTGATTGAAGGTGAAGTAGATGCGGCTGGTCTAGGAGGCGCAAACCTCCACGCATCGCGCTCTGGTATTGCATGCCTGATTGCGGAGGACGAGGAAGATGCGTGCACACTTGCTTCTGAGTTGTTGGCATACCTTCCCGACCACAACATGGCAGAACCGCCGCTTGAGGAGACGGCAGACCCACTCGACCGACTCAATCCTGATTTGGAAGGGTTGGTTCCTGATAACCCAAACAAACCGTACGACATGGTCAAAGTAGTCGAAGAAATTGTTGACGACGGGATATTCCTTGAATTGTTTGAAGCATATGCTGACAACATCATCATTGGCTTTGCCCGCCTCGAGGGAAAGACGATTGGAGTTGTGGGTAATCAGCCAAAAGTATTGGCAGGTTGCCTTGATATCGACGCCTCAATCAAAGCAGCACGATTCATTCGAATGTGCGATTCGTTCAATATTCCTCTCGTGACGTTTGAAGACGTGCCTGGATTCCTGCCCGGAGTCGTTCAAGAATGGGGTGGAATTATTCGCCACGGTGCGAAATTATTGTACGCGTATGCAGAAGCAACCGTTCCTAAACTCACATTGGTTACCAGAAAAGCCTACGGCGGTGCATACCTGGCAATGTCTTGCAAGCACTTGCAAAGCGACTACAACGTGGCATGGCCAACCGCAGAACTCGCAGTCATGGGAGCTGATGGAGCGGTTAATATCATCCATCGACGTGAAATAAACGCAGTACCTGATGATGAAAAAGAAAGTGTCCGTCAACAGTTAGTAGCGGAATACAAGGCCAAATTTGGCGACCCGTATGTCGCAGCTCGCAACGGCTGGTTGGATGATGTAATCGAGCCGAAAGAGAGTCGGCTACGCCTCTGTAGAGCATTGAACGTCTTGCAATCCAAGCGAGAATGGAGCCCTCCGAAGAAACACGGCAATATCCCTTTGTGATTCAGGATTTTTGCTGCGCTCGTGCGAGCAGACCACTGGGTTGCTTCTCAGATTCTGTTTCGATTTCTTCGAACTCATGCTGCTCAAAATGTATGTCATTCGACCCAATGTTCGTGCTAGCATTCTGCCTGATTCTCACCACGAAAAGAACCAAGACAACGCTGACAACAAAACCGACAATCGAAAGCGCTGTCATGGAGAGGCCGTCGGTGTCTGACGCTGCTTGTTGTGGCATTACTACTGGTTCGGAAGCGGTCAAATTGAGTGTCAAGTATGCAACGCTTTCCGTGTTGAGTTCGTCATCCATGACCGCTACTCGAATGAGAACTGAACCGTTGTGCTCAGTTGGAAGCGGAAGCATTGTCAAACAGCGGTTGGTCAAGGCATCAACGTCATAAACACACGAATGGGTCAAATTTTCGATCACTGTTCCATTGATTTGAATATCGGTTTGTACCGGCACTACCCCATCAGCATCGTACACCCACCATTGGAGACTTCCCGCTGTCGCATCGATGACGTTGAGTTCTTGCAGCGAAAGAACTGGCGCATCAGGGGATGGAGTCACGGTGATGTTGAGCGTCGAGGTATAAACCGTCGTTCCATCATCGAGAGAGAGGGTCGTCAAATCATCAAACCCTGAGAAGTCCAATGAAGGCGTGATAATCAGTTGTGAGACCGAACGAGTCACAAGTACAGACTGTGATGAACTGTTCAGAGACCAAAACAGATTATCACCGTCGAGGTCCCATCCTAAATCTGAAAGATTCAGTGTGTGTGAACCGTCTTCCTCAACCGAAAAGACCCAATTTGAAGCGTTGATAATTGGGAGGTCGTCAATCGGTTCAACGTACGCTGGAACGTCAAGCTCCAGCGGAGTATTGACACCGTCCCCGACCAGAAGATGCACCACCGTAGCACCATTCAATTCTGACAGTGGGGTGAGTGTTAGCACTCCGTTTGAAACCACAAACGAAACTGGCCCATACTCGCCTGAAGTTTCGCCCCCGACCGTTGCAAACAACATTTCGCCTTCTGGATCTTCGATGTAGTTTGACAGGTTAACGGTGATGGGCGTGCCGTCTTCAAGCATGTTTTGCGTTGGAACGTTGCCAATTTTCACCGGTGCGTCGTCGACCGGAACAACCCGTACCATCGGCATTGACACCGCTTCATCAATCACGCCATCATCATCAGCTCGAAGCGATAGTCGTAATTCAGTCCCTCCCACTGATTCATCGGTGACTGTGTGGTAGACGGTGAGTCCTCGCGAATCTTGGTCAATGGCGAAACTGAAGTTTTCGTCAGAACCACCGACAAACTCTGCTCCATCGATGAGAATTGGTAAGCCGTCAGGGTCGTAGGCAAAGTCAGCAGCATCCACGTGAACGCTCCCGCGCTGTTCCACATCAATTCGCGGTGCGGGCTCCATCACTACCAAGGGCGAATCGGTTCGGACAAATGGAAACTCCATCGTCGAAGGTGCTCCTTCGACGAACAATCGCATTCGGGCGGTGTGGGAACCAGGTGCGACGTCTTCCATCGGGAACAAGCATCTGGCATTCCCGTCTGAATCAAAACTGCCCGTAGTAGAATTCATTCCAAGAACAGTGCATTGGATTTCGGCATCCCATCCACCGGGTAATTCACTGAAGTTTCGCCCGTCTCGCATGGTCCATTCAGCAACATAATTCACCGTCACCTCTGGCCCGAACACGGAGGTATTGGAAGGAGCGATGGATGTGTGGTTAATCACAAGAAAAGAACTGTGAAGCAGGTCTTCGACGATATATGCACCACTGTCACTGACGGTATGTGGGCTCAGTGGTCGGTTGAACGCCACTCGGAAATCCTGATGCGAACCCCGCAACATCAAGTCAAGATACGCAACGACATGGTCGGCAGCAAATTGATTCTGCTCATCTCGAGAAAGCGTTGCATCACCGTCATTCAATCCCTCAAAGAACGAGGTTGAATCTTGGAATTGATAGTGATCCCCACCTATCATCTCGACCAGCTGCCAGCCGAGACCATCACCATTGGATAGCGTTGATTCAACATCTGAAGTTGGAGCGATTTCATCCGCTGTGCCGGTGAAGAACAATCCAGTTGAGGGAGCTGCAGGCTGGGCGATCCAATCATTTGGAGCGAGGGAATCCCAGTGGTTCGAATTCCAGTCGCTGAAGTCTGCGCCCACGCCAAACATTGCTCGCGGCGGCTGGGTCGAGTTCGAAAGACTGCTGTTGTGCCAAAATGGGAGAACGCCATACGCACCAGCAGCCCCTAAACCGTGGCCAGCAAGTGACCAATGTGCAAGATCGAACTGGCCAAAACTGCTCGTAATTGGGCCATCGCTTGACGCATTGAACACAACAAGACGTTGGTGAACAAACTCGACGTGTTCAAGCATGTATTCAATTCCGTCAGAATCAAAACTCTCGGAATGAACCGCAACCACGTATCCGCGCTCGACGATTCGAGAAACTAAATTCATGTATGAATCCAAAGACTCACCTGTGTCGACGAAGAATTGGATGTGAGGGAACGGACCATTCCCCGCCATGTCTGCGCCTTCACCCGACGTCATCGCAGGGTAGAGAAGACGAAACTCGTAAAATTCGGGCGCCTCGCTCCTTACATCATCCCACCCGACAGGGAAATCAACACCATCATGGGGAGCAATAAACGACCGGTCTTCGGAATGATGTTGCCCGTTCACGAGCGGTACAAGATGCGTACACATCAGCACTGCGAGAACAAGTGCACTGACTACAGTCGTGTTGCGCATGGACATCCCTGCTTCGAACTGGAATCATCTTCTTCTAATCTCTTTGGGCTTCACGCATAGGTTGAGAGTAAATTTTCAGCATGAACTAACTGCGTGAGCAGTAAATCAAGGGACGGCAAATATTCTTTCAGATGAGGTGCCCACAGGTTTTGCCACGCCTCGAGATGTTGTGCGACCAGCATCCATCGCCCATCAAGGGGCGTTTTAGTCAGAGATTGGAGGCGTGATTCAACATCACCTTCCATGGAAGCGTATCGTGGATTGAGGTTCAAAGCAGCCTTAGAGAATGATTGCGGAAGCGAAGGACATTCATCGAAATCAACCGCAAAATCAACGGCTTCAACACCGTGTTGTTCAATGTCTCCGTAAGACGAATCTAACTCTCTTCTGCCCTGGTAGAGTACAACTGAACCTCCGGCATTCCTCCAAGCCGAGGCAGTTGAGCGTGCCGCACCGCCGCCACCAGCGAGGCCTAGGACTGCGCCAGAGTTGGCCTCAACACCGTGATGATGGGCCAGTGCTACAACACCCAATCCATCGACGCCGGCGCACCACCATGATTTCCCGTCCCATCGCAGTGCGTTGACGGAATTCAATTCCATCGATTCATCGATTGAAACCACGGCCTTGCTCACGAGTTGATGCTTCAAGGGAGATGTGAAATTCATCCAAACTTCGCGCTCGAGGAAATCTGTCGGTAGTCGAACATCCTTTCGGAAATGAGTCGATTTCAATTCGGTCAATACTTGAGATGACACTGAGGAATCGTCTGTTGGAAGAAGGCGAGGATCGCTTTCTTCGATGCTGCAACCAAGTGCGACGGCCTTTTCCATCAATGCATCTGTGCGAAACTTACCAAACGGTGCGTCGGTCAAATCCCAGTGAGGAGCGGTCGGCGTGAACCCAGCATACCCCCACGCAAGCGCATCTTCAACCGCTGCCGTATCGACCAAATGAAGCGAATGCGATGCGAGACGAAACCCTATCGTTCGGTCGAGTTTTACCAAATTAGCGTGGACAAGAGCGAGCAGAAGTGGGGAAAGAGAATGCGTAATGGGCTGCCCTGCAACCGCATACCTCACTCGAGCCATGGCAGTCCTTGAAACCCGAAGTTTTTCAACATCATGGAAATTTATTATGCGAAACGGGGTAGTATTCAAAAGGGGAGAAGTCTTAGAAAACACCATGGAGTTCGCTACGCAAAGCAAGGGCAGTGGAATCATTTCACTCATGACCGCCGGATTAGGACTGTACTTTACCGCTGCAATGTGGGCAGAATTCAACGATGCACTAGGAAACCTGCTTGGACCAAGTTTAGGAATCGTCGTTGGAACGGTTGTCTTTATGTTGTACCAAAGCAAGAAAAATGAAAAGGAATTTACAGACGGCGGCAACTACCTCACCGCTGAAGGAACGGCAATCGTTCGCGATTCCGAGGGTCGTCTACAGCAGGTAGAAGGCATGATTGAGAAAGGACGAAACCCAGCTTTCTTTGTCGGAATGTTGTACTTTTTCATCATCGTGCTCAGTGAAATCTCGTGGTCAGACTTACTTCTGTGAGGCAGGCAAATGGCTGGTCTTCTCGATGTCTTCATCATGAAGGACCGTATGAATCACAGTGAAAAGCCTATTTTTATTATTCTTGAAAAGGCTTCCATCCTCATCACGTTATTGGTGATTGTCGGCCTTGGCATGGCAATGAATCTCCCTTATTGGGGGGTTGCACTGATGTTTGGGCTTTCATTAGGGCCCGTTGTCTTCGGACATTACTACTTCCTCTACATCCGTCCGATATTAAAACAGCAACAGGCGAAGATTGAAGAGTAGAACACCGTATCAGGGAGTATTAGTATGTCATTAATTGGTAATTTCCTCGATTTGCTCGGCCTTGGAGACATCACTGGTGTCGACATATTATTCGCTGCAATGGCGATCATTGGAACTTTTTTGTTCCTCATCTATTTCATCCTCGTGTTGGTAGGCGGGGTCGCAGATGGCGCGCTTGAATTCGCAGGATTCGATACCGATTTTGATATGGGTGCGGAAGGAATCTTTCACATGCTCACTCTCCAGGGTATTTTGAGCTTCATCATGATGTTCGGCATATTTGGACTTGCAGTGTCGCAAAACGGTGGAACAGCCGTCATAGCGATACTTGTCGCAACGACTTCTGGAATTTTTTCGATGTGGATTATCGGCAAAGTATTCCAACTAATGAAAAGTTTAGAAGTCGACGGTACTGTCAAGCACTCCTTGGCAATTGGAGCGCAGGGCAAGGTCTACATGGAGATTCGACCAGGTGAAACTGGCCAAGTTCAAGTTGAATTCCAGAACGCCATGCGCACGTGCGATGCTGTGCTTGAAGATGAAGCGGCCTACCTTAAATCTGGTAAATTCGTTGAAGTCATCAATGCAATCGGGGAGACATTGGTTGTCAAGAAACTCTCAGTCACCAAAGCCATCGAGGAAGAATGAGCGTTCAACTCACTGAACGCTCGTCGGGTCAAAACTCATAAAGGACACCACGCATGATGTGTCATGGCAGATACTGGCAGTTCACTTATCTTGATTGGAATATTTTTGTTTGTTTTTGCAATCATCGTAACCATTTACGTTGCAACAAGCAGATACAAACTTGCTCCATCTGACAAAATCTTGGTCGTATATGGTAATGTCAAAGACGCCGGTGCAGCGGCGTGTTACCACGGTGGTGGTAAGATTGTTTGGCCGTTGATTCAGCACTATGCTTACCTCGACCTTAAGCCAATGACCATCCGTATCGACTTGCAACACGCTCTCTCACAACAAAACATTCGTATCAACGTCCCATCGACTTTCACCATCGGTATCTCAACCGCTCCTTCAATCATGCAGAATGCAGCAGAGCGTCTTCTTGGCCTCTCACAGCCACAGATTGAAGACATGGCGAGCGAGATTATTTTCGGTCAACTGCGATTGACGGTTGCAACCCTCACGATTGAACAAATCAATCAAGACCGTGAAGCGTTCTTGAGCATGGTGTCAAGCAACGTTGACTCAGAATTGCACAAGATTGGCCTCTACCTCATCAACGTCAACATCACCGATATCACCGATGAAGCAGAATACATCATCTCCATTGGTGCAAAGGCTGCCGCAGTCGCTATTGCAGGTGCAAACAAGGACCGTGCTGAAGCTGCACGTGCAGGAGCAGTCGGCGTCGCAATCGCAGACAAAGACCGTGAAATCCAAGTCCGTGATAACCAAGCGGAATCAAAGATGGGACAAGCAGCCGCCGAAGCAAAAGAACGTGTCAGTGTCCAACAGCAAGAGCGAATGGCCATTGAAGGTGTCAACATCTCTCGAGCTGATATCGCCATATCAAACGCTCAACTTGCTGAAAAAGAAGCAGAAGCACGACAACGCTCTGAAGTTGCAGTTCGACGTGCCCAGGAAGAGATTGAAAAAGCACAGTATACGCTTGAAAGCGAGCGTCTACGTGCTGCTGACATCGCTCGGGAAATCGTCGCCAAAGAGCAGATCGAGATTTCTGCTGAAGCAGAAGCAGAACGCCAACGCCGTATTGCTCAAGGTCAAGCCGATGCAATTCTGGCCCGCTACCGAGCCGAAGCAGAAGGGCAACAAGCCGTTCTTGAAGCAAAGGCCGCTGGTTACAAATCACTGGTCGGTAGTGCTGGGGGAGACCCGAAGGCTGCTGCAACGCTTCTCATGGTTGAGAAGGTGGAAGAACTCGTTGCTCGCCAGACCGAAGCAATCTCGAACCTCAAGATTGACAAGATCACCGTATGGGATTCTGGAAACGGAAATTCCGACAGTGGTGGCTCGACCTCGAACTTCATCTCATCGTTGATGCAGAGCCTACCTCCAGTGCACGATGTTGCAAAGATGGCAGGCATTGAACTGCCTGAATACCTTGGCGCAATGAAGGACGAAGACTGATTCGGACTCGATGCAAAGGTTGCTAAACACGCTTCAAGCGTGAATCTGTAGCCGAGGGTTTCAAAGACTCTTCCGACCGCATACGCTTCATGGCAAGTGATTTGGATATTGCACGCTCTGCAACCCTTGAACCGATTGAAACAATCGCATGGAAACTGGGCATCTCATCCCACGAACTTGTTCCGATGGGACGAGGAATGGCAAAAATCACTTGGGAAGCGCTCAGTCAACGGTTCTCAAGACCACAAGGTAGCCTCGTATTGGTTACCTCGGTTAATCCAACACCGTTTGGAGAAGGAAAGACGGTTACAACCATTGGACTAACACAAGCTTTGTGTGCCATTGGTCAATCAGCAACTTGTGTAATCCGAGAGCCTTCAATGGGGCCCGTATTTGGTATCAAAGGCGGTGCAGCAGGTGGTGGACATTCACAAGTCCTCCCGATGGAAGACATCAATCTTCACTTCACTGGCGACCTTCACGCTGTCACCTCTGCGCACAACCTGCTTTCCGCCCTGATCGACAACCACATCAAACAAGGCAATGCAACAAAGATGGATTCAACTCGCATCTTCTGGCCACGTGTCATCGATATGAATGACCGCTCATTGAGAGAGATTGTTGTGGGATTGGGCGGCCCTGCAAACGGCCACACACGCCAAGATAGGTTCGATATTACCGCTGCCAGTGAAGTCATGGCCATTCTCGTTCTGGCTTCGGATTATGCAGACTTGCGCAAAAGAATTGGCAACATCGTTGTTGCTCAATCCGTGGATGGACATCCAGTGAAAGCCGAAGATATTGGCGCTGCAGGTGCGATGACACTCCTGCTTCGGAATGCCTTTTTACCAAATATGGTCCAAACACTGGAAGGGAATCCTGCCTTCATTCACGGTGGACCTTTCGCTAACATCGCCCACGGAAATTCAAGCATTATTGCGGACCGTTTAGCGCTTGGAGCCGCAGATATCGTCGTCACTGAGGCTGGTTTTGGTTCCGACATGGGTGCTGAAAAATTCATGCATATCAAGGCAGCAAATTCCGGTAAAGCGCCTGATTGTGTTGTCATGAACGTCACTGTGCGTTCCATGAAACTGCACGGTGGAGCATTTGGAAGCAGGGGGGGCTATCGGCCGACCAAAGATGAACTGGAAAAGGAAGACGTTGAATCAGTTCTGCGCGGTGCACAAGGCAATCTCGAGCGCCATATCAGCAACATGGCAGGATTTGGAATGCCGGTGATTGTGTCGATCAACCGTTTCGCATCAGACACCGATGCAGAATTGGAAGCAATCGCCAATACTGCACGTAAATGTGGTGCGGCCGACGTCACACTCACAGAAGTTCACGCCCACGGTGGCAAAGGGGGTGAAGCGCTGGCAAAGGCCGTAGTCGCTGCGGTACACGACCACGTAGCAGCCGGTCGACCATTCACTCCACTGTTCGCCAACGATGCCTCGATTCTGAAAAAGATGAATGAAATTGCCACCCGGATTTACAAGGCAGATGGGTTCGAAATAAGCGCATCAGCGCAACGACAATTGGATAAAATAGAGGCATGGGGTTACGGCCACTTACCCGTATGCATGGCAAAAACGCAGTACTCATTCTCCCATGATGCGTCTAAATTAGGTGCTCCTGTTGGATTCACTCTCCCTGTTCGTGAGTTCCGATTGAACGCTGGTGCAGGGTTTGTAGTTGCAGTACTCGGCAACATGATGACGATGCCTGGACTTTCCAAACGACCTGCAGCCATCGATATGGACATGGATGAAGAGGGTCGATTGACGGGCGTCTTCGGGTGAAGTGAATGCGGATCCTAAAGCGTGAATTGCAGTTGTGGCGTCTTCGCGTTGAAACAGAGGACGACCTGTGGACATTAGCTCGTTTAGCGCGTAAAGGCATGTCTCTTGGAATGCTTGGAGAACGAAGAGACCAAACCACTGGTGGTGAAGAAGGTGGAAGAGCAAAGTCTGCTGAGCGAAAGAAAATGTGGATACGGTTAAACATTGAACATACAGAGTACCAAACTTTCACTGAACTTTTACGAGTTCACGGCACCATCGATGAGGCCAAATTCGACATTGGACTGCACCACACCCATACCATCGAATTACGGGATGAGATTGAATTATCATTCCACAAGCCATTTTCAGAATCTGATGAAGAACTGTTGCGCCTGGCTGAGCGATCAAATTCTAACATTAACGTCGCTATGGCAGTTGTTGAAATGGATGAAATCGTTTTGTTCACCGTAACGAGTAGAGGATTACGAGAAGGCGCAACATGGACGATGCGAGGTGGTGGCAAGCGTGGCGACATACGTCAATCCTCGAAAATAGCAGCCACCTTTCGAGCCAGTGTCATCGTTGCACTCACGGATTCCATAGGAGATGAAACACCGCTCATTGTATGCGGTCCAGGTCACGCGAGAGACGCATTGATGAATGACCTTCGGGATGCTGGAGAAACTCGGTTCATGAAATCAATTGCAACTTCGATGGCTGGACGAGCTGGTGCCAACGAAATTCTTCGAGAGGGACTTGCCGGGGATTTGTTGAACGAATATTCGATCACCAAAGAAACGGCACTCCTTGAGGAAGCATGGACTCGCCTTTCAACAACCGAAACCGTGGCGTATGGGAAATCATCGTTGAGTTTAGCTATGAAGGAAGGAGCTATCGAAATGCTGCTCATATCTGCTGATTTACTCCGAAATGAAGACGATAAAATCGATGGAGTGACGTGGATGGAATGGGTTCGGGGCTTGTCGCAAATTGGCGCTGGAATGATGCAATGTTCTATTGACCATGACGCAGGCCAGCAACTCGAAGGGTTTGGAGGCGTCGTTGCGCTTCTTCGTTACGCTCTTGAAAGGTGATTGAATGAAAGTACTCACGCACGCACAATTAGGTGAGGACCCCCGACTTGCCATGCAGGGGGCTCGATGGCTCCTGCTAACAAAAGAGGAAATGGAACAGTCGACTACCACACTGATGTTCACCGAATTAGAAGATGTCTTGGTAGGTGTCGACCATCGCGGCAGTGTACCGGACGGAGGCTGGTGGCAGAGAACCGTTCATCTCATTCTCATTGACGGTACACAAGAAGACGGTGAGGCGTTTCGAAAGCAATCTGGAATCACAAAAGTGATTGCGGGTTCGAATTTGAACATCCAAGACTATCTTTGGTAGTGGGTCTGGAGGGATTTGAACCCTCGATCAACGCCGTGTAAGGGCGGTGTCATAACCACTAGACCACAGACCCAGCCCTCCCTGCAAGAAGGTCTTATTGAAGGCATTGATGGAAGGGTTAACCTCAAAACATAGCGGCCGTAGCCGCAGATATGGATGAAGACGTTCAAGCTGCTGCTGCCCGTCTGGTTCGCAGAATTCGCGAAGGGAACCACTCAATCACTGTCGCTGAATCGTGCACTGGGGGCTTGCTTGCAAGTGCATTCACTGATATTGCTGGAGCCTCGCAGTGGTTTAACCAAGCCTGGATTACATATTCGAACGATTCTAAAGTGAACGAACTGGGAGTTAAAAAAGAATCACTGGACAAAAAAGGAGCGGTTTCAGCCGAAGTCGCCATTCAAATGGCGCAGGGAGCCCTAGCGAGGGCAGACGCAGATATTGCGATTTCGATCACTGGAATTGCAGGCCCAAAGAACGACGGTTCCTCTAAAAAAATCGGCACGGTCTACATTGGAATTGCATCGCACAATTGGGCGAATGCTGAGTCCACTCAAATCGGCGGAAACAGAGCTGAGAATAAGATTGGATTCGTACACTTTGCGCTACTTTCGACGATTAAACGATGGGATGAAGCAATGGCACAGGCCGAAGCCAGTCGCAAAGAAATGGAAGAGCGTAAAGCAAAACAACTTGAAGAACAACAGCAATTTGAAATCAATCGAGCCAAGCGCGAAGCAGCAGCAAAAGAGTCCGCTCCATGGCAGGATGATGCATGGGATGGCACGGGTGAACGGCCTCCGGGCATGGGACCACTCGACAGCGATGTTGAATGGGATTGACCAACACAACTGAAGGCTTCTGGCCGGTGTGCTTTTGGAGGAGTTGCCCCACTTGCGTACATGGGCGCATCTGCTGAGGAGATGAACGTCCTTTTGCGCCGCTATGGATTGATTCCTACTGCATCAGTTCGGCCTCGGCTTTTAGAACTTGATGCATTAGAGGAAATCCTCAATTGCTCGGTTGAATTGAATTTAAAGCGCGGTTTCTTGACCGGTGATATGTTGGACCAAATGGTTGCGGCATGGGACCAACAATCACCAAGCATTCAACACAATACTTCGGGAACTGTACCAGTTTCAACACCTGCTGCCCAATTGGGTAGGAGTATCGCCCCAATCGCAGCACCTGAGCCCCTTGACATACAGTTCCGCAACAATCTTCCGGATTGGAAAGCTACAGACTTCAGTGAAATAGCAACCGACGCACCGAGCGTGATTGACATTCACTATGACATCACTGGCAACAGCATCACTGAGGGAAAAATGAGTGACATAACCTCATGTTTCAATGACCGGTTGCAAAGTATTCGCAAGATGATTATCCAAAACTCGAACTTACCACGAAAACCGACTGAAATCGCACGACTTCACGCTGAAAGCAGTCGCTATCAGGGTTATGAAAACAAGGCTGTAGCCATCGGCTTGGTCAATGAACCGAGGTATACCAAAAACGGTCACTTGATGTGGAATCTTGAAGATGAAACCGGTGAATTAACATGCTTGTTGACCAAGCGAAAAGGCGATGACCGTGACCGTGCACATGAACAAATCCTCGATGCTGGTTTGATGCCTGACGATGTTCTTGGCGTGTCGGGAACGTTCAGCCAGACGGGTGACCTCTTCTACGTCGATGACCTGCATTTCCCAATGGAACAACGGCACACAAAGGCCGTATCAGAACATGGAGTGAGCGTCGCCTTCTTGTCCGACGCACACGTTGGTTCGAAAACATTTCTCGAAGCTCAATGGCACAAGATGGCTCGTTGGTTCAACACAGACCCGCTGGCCAAGACCATCAAGTACCTCATACTTTCAGGGGATTGCGTCGATGGTGTTGGAATTTATCCAGGACAAGACAGTGAACTAGCCATACCTGATTTTTACGCTCAATATACCAAATTCGCAGAATTACTTGAACTTCTACCTGATTGGGTTGAATGCGTGATGCTGCCGGGCAACCACGACGCGGTTCGCCCTGCTGAACCCCAACCGACGTTTGAAAAAGACATTCAACAAGATTACAACACCACGACTTTCGTTGGCAATCCTTGTGACTTTTCGCTTCATGGGGTGAGAATTCTTTCATATCACGGAAAGTCGATTGACGACTTTGTTGCCGGACTACGAACGGTTACCTATGCTGAGCCGATAGAAGCAATGCGACAAATGCTGCGCCGTCGTCACTTAGCCCCCCAATGGGGCGGAAAAACTCCACTTTCTCCAGAACCAGAAGACGGGCTGGTTATTCGTCAAGTTCCCGATATATTTGTCACCGGTCACGTCCATGGTCACGCGTGTGAAGACTTCAAAGGCACCACACTGGTATGCTCAAGTACGTGGCAAGATCAAACTTCGTACCAAAGAATGCTTGGTTTCCAACCAAAGCCGTGTATGTTGACGGTCGTGAATCTCAAAACACATGCGACAATTTCAATTCCGTTCGCTTGATTCGTTCAAACCCAAGTACGGTCGAATCGCTGCAAGATCTCTTCCAAGTACAATCGGAACGTTCGCCTGTTCAAAAGCTTCAGTTGAGGATTGGCGTGACGGATTGAATCCAATGAATCGACTCCCTTCGACTTGCATCGACAAATCCATCTCAGAATCACCAACAGACACACAACCACTGGCATCTAAGTCATTCATTTCCAAGAGCCGTTCAATAATGGCACCCTTGCCGGTTGCGTGGAGGCGGCATACGCCTTCATCAGACAGCGTATCATCGTCGTTGAACTCAAAACCATTCGCAATCCAGTCGTCAACCTTCAACATACCAGCAATCGAAGATACAAATAAATCAACACCAGCGCTCACAATTGCGACAAATACACCTTTTTGCTGCAATTCATCGACAACATCACGGGCGCCTTCCATCAACTTAACACCGGAATAGGCTCTGAATAACTCGTCACGGTAGATTGGATCTTGCACTTCCTTCCACAGGCGTATGTCCAGCCGCATGAACTCAACGTCGGTGATTTCACCGCGAATAAAGCGTTGTAGATTTTGTGAATTTTCGGTTCCAAAATGGTCGTGGAGAGTTCTCCACGAACTCACAGCATCGACAAGAACACCATCACAATCAAAAACGACGCATGACGGGAGCGGATATTCACTGGAATTCGTCATGCGGCTCAGTCAAATGAAAACGACATCACTTGAAAGGCTTCGCTCATGACTGTGAGAGAAAGAAAAGAAAAAGGGGACGAAGACAGGGGGCCCTTTTCAGAGACCCCCTGCGTTCGTATTGGCTCTCTGCCCCGTAGGGCAGTCATCCCATTGCTGGGAAGCGGGATACAAAGGGGGAGGGGCTAATGCCCCTTCCCCCAATGTGTCCGGTTCGTTTTACACGTTCACGATCAAGCGTTCAAGTTGTAAGCCAAACCACCCCAAGTGCGCAGAAGCGCACCTTGTCCTACATTTGGAGCGTAGGATAGAGTGATTGTTACATCTTCAAGAGGCGTTCCATCAGCATCGTGTGTTCGCACGAAGATGGTATCACCGGTGTTGAAGGTTGAAATCTTGTTCTCGCCTTCGGAGTTGACCTGGTCGACAAAGGTGACCATTGAGTCACTGTTTGCAGGGTTAAATCCGTACACACCGTTCGTATCTGCCATGTTGTACGTCACAATCTGTGCCGTACCGGTAGCATCAACGTAGAACACTCGAACTTCGACTGCTTGGGTTGCCAAGTCAGTTTCAGCAGATTGTACGGTGATTCTCCAGTGACCTTTGTCAGCATCGAAACTGTCGATGTCTTCAATGTCGAAGGTTACTCGAGGAACGCCCTTCACGTCAGTGTCAGCAAGACTGCTGGCCCAAACATAGATCACACCAGAGAGTACCACGGTGATAGCAACCATCAAGATGGTTGCGATAACTGGGCTCACTGCCATGTCGTTGTCTTCGAGGGACTCGATGACTTCTTCTTCATCATCAGCACGGCGGCTGGACAAAGTTAGAGCGCCAACGAACAATCCTGTCAGGCTTACAACAACAATGCTTGGTGTGAACGAAGGCACTGCACTAGCTCCGATGGTTCGGACAACGTTTGGCAAGGCTTGACCGGTTCGCACGAAGTCACCATAGTTCATCGATGTGTCATCGGTGATGAAGTGAGAACATGCGTCCCATCCGCTGGTGTCGTTTGCTTCAAGCGTAGTCAAGCGGTTGTTACACCAGTTGCTGTCTTCAAGCATTGGACGGCGGTTCGAGGTCTCGGTAAGACTTGTTCCGTATTGACCAGGCATACTCCATTCGCCACCAGTCGAAGTTCGGTGGGACGATGGGTCATCTGCTTGGAAGCGGTCTGCTGCAGGTACAGTCAGGTCACATGGGTCGTTCAAACAAGTGAGAACGTCCATGGTGACCTCAACATGCGTTGTATCCTTGGTGATGTAAACATCTTCATGGATTGGCATCGAGGTACCGTAGTCAGGAACTGCGTAGTACTTGGTGACTTCATCTTCGCTGTGTCCGTTCGTGTGGAACGTGACTGCGAGCATGTGGTCGTACGTGTACGGTCCTTCATCTCCACCAGCGTCAACATTGACTGTGACTGGGACATATGTTCCGGTCATGATGTTGGAGACACCGTTGTAACTGAGTCCAGATTCAGCGTTGAACGAGTAGTCGGCTACACGCTCAGGCACGTTGGTAATCTGTACACGGATGACTTCACTGTCCATCTGTTGTTGGTAGTCAGCGATCGGCATGATAGCTGGGTCGTAGTTCGGTGTGTGCGATGGTGCAGCTGCCGTATCCTTCAGTACCATGTTAATGGAACAGTAGAACTGGTTGTTCGGCTTCAATTGGTGAATACCGTTGTCGTTCAAGTAATCGATTTGCCATGTAGGTGCAGTGGTAGTTGCATCTGGAACCAAGGTGAACACGAGGTCTGTTCCTACGATTTCAGTTGTGAAGTAGTTGGTGTAGTCACAGGTCGAGACAGGTTCAACAGTCCATGTGAGGTCAGATGGCACTTCGTGGTCAATGTCGTTCATCAATGGTAGAAGACTCCATGTGAGGTTGTCGAGGTTTGTATCGTCTTCAGTCATTGTGATGTAGTCACCAATGTAGGTTGCCTTGTCACCA
>TARA_B100001093_G_scaffold509447_2_pt1 | contig 27638 bp, 27 predicted proteins | sample TARA_B100001093 | Tara Oceans TARA_B100001093 (sample SAMEA2623116) | marine metagenome | biome: marine biome (ENVO:00000447); feature: surface water layer (ENVO:00002042); material: "saline water (ENVO:00002010), including plankton (ENVO:xxxxxxxx)" | depth 5 m | reverse complement strand
CTTAGTAAAGAGGAAGGACACAGTGAATATGTAAAAAAAGAAATACCTAGTTTTGGTGATTTAAAAAATATGTATAATCAAAAATGGGCAAAAGAAAAACAAGATTTTCAGGCACAATTAAAAGCTAATTTTTTTAACTTAATTGAAAGACACGCAGAAGGCAAACAGGAAATTTTTATGTTATGTGTTCCTGAAAGAAAAGAAAAATTATATACTGATGCGTTCTTAGATATATTCCCTTCACAATATACACCTCATATTGGTGAAGTAGAAAGACTTGCCAATAAAAGAACTAGAAAATTACATATAACTCTTCCACAAAGTTTTCACTGACTATCGCATTGCGGATTAAAACAACATTATTTTCACTATTACGAAAATGAAAATGGAGAGATAATTTCTATTGAAAAAACATCTTGGTGTTGTTTTTATTAAGTTAAATTATTGAATTATAAATTAACTTATTAATTTGCAAGACTAGCAGTCCAAGTTCTAACATTTGGCTGGTTACTATTAACAACATTCACATCCGGTCTATAGTTTTCAGGCCAAATCTGTGCTTTTACTGTAACACTAGGTAATCCTCCTTTTCTCTTTTTTCTCTTTTTAGTATTCTTATGCTTCTTATGTTTTTTATATTTGGCATTATACTTTTTCCTACTTTTCTTTTTGGAGAGAATTTTATAAGCATACTTTACCTTTTGTGTTAATTTCTTCTTTTTCTTAAGTTTGTTGTATGCTTTTTTGATTTGTTTTTGTGAAGCATACTTACTAACACCAAGTCTTTTGTATAAGTGGTGTCCGCCTTTCATTTTGCGTGTTTTTCTTCTTCCTCCTTTTTTTGCTGCCTTTTTTGCTTTAGCTTCTTCAGTTGCTAGTATCTTGCCTTCTGTTAATTCTCCATTACTACTTACATAGACACTTAATCTATCTCGTTCTCTAGTCCAATATTTTTTACTCGTTGTTCTGCTAGTATATGGACCAATCCAGCGATCACCATACATTACTTTTACGGAAGGTTTTGCAGTAGGTTTTGCAACAGCAGCAGCAAATTCTGCTTTTGGTTTTGAAGATGCTTTTGCTGGAGATGATTTGGTATATCCTTCTGCAAATCTTTTTTGTTCCCTCTTTGCTCTTCTTTCTCTTAATGCACGCAAATTTGGTAAACCTCTTATTGCTGCTGCTGCTTTTGCCTGTCTAGCAGTCCTTTGTCTAGGCACATAAGCTGCTGCGGCAAATCTTTCATCCTCTTTATATCGGGGTGGCTCTTCCAACAATATTTCATTAACCTTTCCTATTAAATAATTTATTTGTTGGCCTAAATCGCCTCTATTATATTTGTTCCTCACTTTACTTAAGGCCTCCTGCCTTTTGTTTCGCATTTCTCTTCTTTGTTTAGGTGTCATTTCATCAGTTATTTTCATACCCTTATCATCTAATTTTTTTTTCTCATTGGCAACCATAGCATCTCTTCTTTTATCCCAATTTTTTTTATTACTTCTATACATTCGCCAATATTTGTATGCTGCTCCTTCTCTATTTCCTAGTTTAGCCTGATAATTTCCAGAAAAATAATTTTCGTTTAGTCTATCTAGTAGGTCTTGATTATCCAAAGCTTTATTAATTTGTTCTTCTGTATAATTCTCTGGGTTGTTTTTAATATCTAATAACGCATCGTATAATTTATGAACTTGGTCATTTATAGTAGATAAACTTTCTGCAGGTGTATGATATTCTCTATCTCTTTTCTGTGCTGGTGTTAGTTGTCCTCTTAAATGTGACGCAAAGTTACTAGCATCTGTATCATCTTGAACTGCCTGACTAACATTTAATGGAACTCCATCTGCATTAACATTACTAAAAGCTGCCATATATATTATATCAACATTTTCGTTAAATTTATAAAGTATATTTATCACTAAATATAAATGTATTACATTCTAGCAGTAATAAGTATTATATGTTTATTAATAGCCGTTTATAAATTAAAGTTTCCTTTTTGGTCAAGACAACCTGTATTTCATTTTCATAATTTAAAATATTGGTTGATGCCTCCTGGAATTATTCAGCATGATAAGCCTGAAAAAGATAAATATTATAATAAAGATATCTATTTTGATACATATTTTAGTACTCCTACTAAAAAAAAGATATTATTTTCACATTTTATTAATGCTCATTATCTTCCGCATAAAAATGAAAAATATAGTCCTCCAAAAAATGGTGTTTTAAACTATTTTAAGGCACATAATAATAAGTCATACTTATCAATGATGTATGATAAAAACACCTTTAAATTAATTGGAACAATGAGTACAAGACCATTAGATTGTTTTATAATAGATAAGAAATTGTCTCTTTATTATGTTGATTTTTTATGTGTCCATCAAAAACATAGGAAAAAAGGGATAGCACCTCAGTTAATTTATAGTCATTATGTGAATAGTAGAAATAAAAACAAAAACACTGTATTTTTATTTAAACGAGAAGGAGCTGCAACTCTAATAGTCCCATTGACAGCATATAAAAATTATTTATTTGATATATTTTATTGGGATAAACTAGTTAAATTTGACCAACCAAATATAAAAACAATACTAATAAATAAACAAAATTTTCATTATTTCATTTATGTTTATGAAAGATTAATGCAAAGTTCTACAAGAAAGTTTAATTGCATCATAGTTCCTAATTTAAATCATCTAGAATTGTTAGTAAAAGATAAGCAAATTTATATTACTGTTAGCTTAATAGATAACGAACCGTATGATTTGTTTGTATTTCGCGATACTTATACTACATATAATGGAAAGAAAGCAATGGAATGCATCGCTAGTTTTAAGGAAACAGATGAGAGCGTATTTGCATTAGGATTTATGTGTTCAATAAGTTTAATTTATGAAAGAAAGGAGTTTTCTAGACTATTTATAGAGAATATTTCTAATAACAATATAATCATTAAAAATATACTAACGAGGTATAAACCGATAGCTAAAACGGATGCATCATATTACTTTTATAATTTTGGCTATAGACCCTTTGAGAGTAATAATGTGTTTATACTGAATTAACGAGTATATTTACCTGCTCTGGCAAAAGAATCAACAACAAAAATTGTAAAAACGCCTAAAAACATATATAAAACAAGTTCTTCTGTAACATTTTGTGTTTTCTCGTCTTTATTTTCTTCTAAAAGATGTATCATATAGTTTAATTTTTTCATAAGTTCATCTTTAGACCCATGAAGATTAGCAGAATTTTGAGCCTTTGAATAATATGGTACATAAGTATTATAGTAATTTTGATAGTTTAAGTTTGAAGATTCGTCAGTGGATAATTTAGAGAATCCTTCAGGTCCAACAGCTGCATCTGTATCTGGAACAGTTTCTGTAACTTCATCGGGTTGGTTTGTAATTTCAGGTTGAGGAGGAGGAGTAAAGTTTTGGTCGAAATTAGCTAAATTAGAACCATCATCTTCTTCTCCTTCGTCCATACTGTTTAGGAATTCTCTTACTTTACTACTTCTTTTTTTAATAGTTTTATTTTTGCGTTTAGGGGTAAAATTTTCAACTTTATTACCTGATGAAAAATCTGAATATGAAAGAGTTGAGGCCATACTTATAAAAAAATAAGATTATAATTTTATGTTAAGAACTGAATAAATTATATTGTAAAATTATATAGATGGAAAATTATATTGAAATGATTTTACTAGGATTATTGGTTATATTAGTGTACAAAAAACCAGAGTATTTACAGAATGTTCATAATAACAAAATAATGCTGGGAGGATTACTTTTGCTAAATGCTTATCTGTTAAAAAATGTAAGTATGTCAGCAGGTATAATAATGGCTTTAATAATAATTGTATTAATTGATACAAAGGAAAATTTTTGTGATTCAAGGGAAGGATTTACTCCTAAAATAGAAGTATGGAAACCTGCGGTCTTTACATCTCCTTGTCAGTCAGATTTAGACAGAGATATTAAAGTTAGAAGTGAAAGAGCTACTATAGAATCAACTCAGCAACTAGACGAACACACCAATAATGGCTACAAAATTTATCAAAAACAATTATATTAATTTCTAAATAAATATTAAATATGGTAAGTTATATCTTAGAATATTTAAAAGCATTGAATAATAGTAAATTTTTTGCAGGATTAGTAATGATAATGTTAAATATAGGTTCTAAATATGTGACTGTTGAGTTAAGTAAAAATCAAGAACAATACCTGAAAAATACAATAGGTCGTCAAATTTTAATTTTTGCCATATCTTGGATGGGAAGTAGAGATATATTAATAGCTTTAGCCTTAACTGGTATATTTACTGTATTAACAGACCATTTATTTAACGAACAAAGTTCATTGTGTATTATACCTCGTAAATACAGACAATACGAACACCTTTTAGATTTAGACAAAGATAATAAGGTAACAGAAGAAGAGATTAGAAAAGCCACAGAAATTTTAGAAAAGGCTAAAAGAAAAACAGAAAGACAAGAACAATTAAGAAATTTAAATAATTTTATGATGCAAGTATAATTTCTCTCCAATTTATAATAATATGAATTTCAATATTAATATAAATCAAAATACAAATACATTACAAACAAAATATCCTAAACCTCAAAAGAAATGTTCTGATGACAAATTATTATATCGCGTAACATTTGGTTATAAATCAAGATTATCTGGAGATAATATTTTTCCAGTAACATATGAAAATTTTGATGAAAGTTTTCAAAAGCCTAAAAAAATAATTAATCCCGGAGATTTAGTTAAATATACCCCTCAAAATAAAAAAGACCCAAATTATGGAAGACAAGCATTATTAGTAAAAGTAACAAAGAGATTTGAAAAAAGGGAAGCTCAATCTAGAGGATTAGAAGTTAATCCTGATAAAGATAAGAATTCTTTTTACGATATTAAATTTATTAATCCTATCGTAGTGCAGAATCAAATTATTAAAGTTAAAACCCAATTGACTAGATTAAATAAAGATGGTTCAGTTCAATTAGAAAAAATGCAAGATGAGGTTGAATCATATGTATGCCAGGAGTCTTTTTACACTGGTGGTAGAAGAGATGTAGATAGTTACATTCAGGCAAGAACTTCCTATAATTCAAATAAAAATGAACAAAATGAGGCAGTATTAAGAGGAACAGAGAATAGATTATGGAATCAACATTTTCATTTAGATGAAGCGAATGAACCGCAATATCCTTTAATTACATCGTTAGACCCTGGAGTAAAAACTAGATTAGATAGTGTAGTTGAAAATATGGTTAAGGTTGGTTTTCTATTAGGTAAAAAAGAAATGCGACCTAAAATAAAAAAGGTAAAAAATGGTTTTACTATTTCATTTTTAATGCCTAAAGGTGCTAATCCGGGAGATACTATAACTATACCTGTAATGAGTAAAAAACTTGTGATTGAGATAGTTGTTAAGATTCCTATAGTAAATGAAGTAGGAATTACTCCGGAAGAAAATGAATATATAAAAAATGTGCCGATATCTCAAGAATTAAATAGTGGTGTATATGATAATTTGAAATCAATGAGTCCATCAAAAGATGTTGATACTAGATTTAAACCAACTTTTGTAAAAGCAAGTGATTATGTTGGTCCTGAAAAGCAAAAAGATATGGACTTATTAGTAAAACCGGGTTCAACGCAAGAATATACAATATCAAATGCTAGAATTATTCCACAAAATGGTAATAAGTTTATATTTAAAAAACTAACATCATTTGATAAGGGTAGCACTCCTCTAATTTTTGATTTATATGTTGTTGTAGATTTAACACTAAAATTAAATTTAAAAGGTCCTGAAGATGCAGCGGATGATACATTTGGTAATAAGGTTACTAGAACCGTGACAGCGGGAATATTAAATGCGCCAGAAAATTGTGCTGAATATATGGATAGAGCAAAACGAGGAGCTTCTCAGCTATTCTCTACATTACAACCAATGACGGTCGCCTTAAGAAATCAGTTGGGGCAACAAGTTTTAGATAGAGATTCAGCAGCCCAAAGTATACAAAGATTGTCTAGAGAAAGAAGAAGACGAAAAAATATTGAGTCCGGGCGAGAAAATGTTCGAAGAGGTGGTAGAAGAAAGAAAACTAGAAGAAGAAAATTAAGAAAATGTGTTAGAAAAGCAACAAAAAGATTGAATAAATGTTGGAGAAAAAAAAAGAGAAGCACATTTAAAAGGTGTTGGAAAAAAGGTAGAAATAAGTATAAATCTTGTAGAAGAAATACACGAAAAAAGAAATAATACTAAATAAATTATTAAATAGTATTATTTTGTTTTATTGGTTAATGCATCTTCCAATTCCTTAACGCGATTATTTAATTTTTTTAATTCTTCTATCATTTCTTTTGCTTCTTTGTGTTGTTCTTCTTTTTCGTGTGCTTCTACTTGATACCACCAATTATAAACTCCAGTTGTCCCATTATATGCTAGTTTTATAGCATTGTAAGCTAAATCTACTCCTTCATATAAAATCATTCCAAGAACCATATAAATAAATTGAATAAAAAATTTTAAAATTAATAAAATAAAAATGCCTTATAAATTAGCAATATTAGTTCGAAGTGATTTAAAAATGAGTAGGGGTAAGGTGTTAGCACAAACAGGTCACGCTATGGTAGACGCTACTGTAAAAGCATATACAGGAACAACTATCTTTTATAAATGGCAAGCAGATGGAGAAAAAATAGTAGTATTAAAAGTGCCTAATGAGAAAACATTAGACACTATTATTGAAATAGCTAATAGAAAAAATATTAAAAATGGAATAGTAGTTGATGCAGGATTAACAGAAGTAGCTCCTGGTAGTAAGACAGTAGGTTATGTTGGTCCGGCTACTGAAGTTAAAATAGATAAATTGGTGAGTCAATTAAAGTTGTATTAACTAAAATTTAAACTTACGGTATTTCTCTCTGATTTAGGTTTTCTTCTAGACTTTTTAGGTTTATTTAATTCATTTTTCATTTCGTCTAATTCACTAACACTGACTACACTATTGGAATCCTTGGCTCCAATATTAATTTTTTTTGTTTTTAATCCAGAAAGAATATCTCCTAGGTCACTAGGTCCTTTCATCTCAGGCCTGGAAGTTCTTTCATAGTTATCTTTAATATTAACAGCATCATTCATATTATTTCCTCTGCCTGCTGCAATATCGGGACGATTACCTCCTCTTGGCATTCTGGGAGGATTTCTTCTCATTTCCATAGGAGGAACCGCAGGCGAGCCCATTGGTGGCATAGGTCCTCCTCCCATTTGTGGGGGTCCTCCCATCATGCCTCCCATAAATTGGCCAAATCCAGGGTTTTGTTGGCTCATAGAATTCATTGCTGCAGATTGAAATTGTTGCATAAGTTCAGGATTTTGTCTCATAATATCATCCATACCAGGCATAGCAGACTTAAACATAGTGTTAGTCATATGAAGCATAGCTGCAGAACCTCCAAGCATAAATAATAATTTAAGTTCTGGTGCCATTTTGGCTTTACCACCATATTTTTCATGTAATTCACCAAATACATCATCGTATTCTTCAACATTTTCATTAACTGCTTCGCTCCATCCATCAAGTTTTAAGTCAAACGGGTCAAATCTACCATTCAAAAACTCTAAACCACTAACAAATGCTAAAAGCATTTTACCTTGAAACTTAATACTATTTTTCTTCTCTCTTTCATTTTTAATCATTTCAAATTCTCCCTTCATTTCTGCTAAAGGAGAATCCATTGTATATTTTTTTGTTAATTGAATACCCTTCTTTTCTAATTCTTCAAGTTTTCTTAATATCTTTAGTTTTTCTCTAAGTGTTTCTTCAGGTGACATTTTTGGGGCAGGAGGAGGAGCAGTTGGTGCAACGGGAATTTCATTAAATGTTTTAAATCCATCAGCTGTTTCTATTTTTGGAGCAGAAGTAGCACTTTTTAATGGGGTTGCTTTAACACTAGGTATTTCATCTATTTTTAAATTTATATTTTCAGGAGGTCCTCTAGGTTTATCAAAAATATTACTAGTTACATCAGTAAAGCTAGGTCTTTTCATTTTAGGTTTTTCATCCAAACTAATATTATCTAATTCATTTAAATCGCTTAGATTAATATCTGCTCGAGGTGAGCTAACCTTGTTCTTACTCTGGTTCATAAGCATTTCTGCTCCTGGACCAAAATTGACACTTTTCCTTGGAACTGTATCATCCATATTAATTTTAATAGTTCCTATATCGTTATTTCCAGATACACTTAAACTTGGGCTTCCTAAATTTAGGTTAATTTCTTCCATCTTATGTTTTAACTAGAACTTTTAATTTTAAGTAATCCGCATAATAAATATTTTATTCTATTTTTTCTTTTAAAATTGTGTTTTTCAAATACCATCTTCCTTGTAAAAAACTATCTGCTAAATCGTCTTTCTTTTTATGTTTATTAAAAGTTTCTAACCATTCTAGTAACAAATTATCTTTTGATATAATTTTTCTTGTAAAATCAATACTTAATTTTTTTCTTTCTGAATAAGTTGTTTTTTTATTTCCTATAAATTCTTTTAATTTATTTGAAGCGCTCACCTCTTCGACAAGTGGTATATCTTTTTCTATAAAATGTTGCATAATCATACCTTGAAGTGTTTTCATTCTCATTGCAAGTGGTCCTATTTGATTTTCAACAATTACACCATCTATTTGTTTATCTTTAAAAATTTTGTTGAATTCTTTTTTTAAATTTCTGCCATATTGTACTAAATTAAAATCTTTTGTTTTTATACTAGAAATATGGTCTAAATAGTTTTTATCAATGAATGATTTTATAATTTTAAATAAATCGTCTTTTTTTGTTTTTTTTTCAAATTCTATTTCATATTTCTTTGCGAGTTCTTTTAGTTTTACAAGTTTATACTTTTTTAATTTGTTAGGATTAAATTCTTGAGGTGGTATTTTAAATTCTTTGTTTTTTGCATGAATTTTACAATAGTATTTATCATTTTTACAAAATTTTGCTTTTTTATTACAACAGTTTCCTTTTTTGTTTTTCTCTCCACATACAAAATTTTGTTCATCACATAAATTTAAAACATCCCAACATTCTATTTTATAATCAATATTATCTGTTATGTTAAATAAACAAATAGCTAAATTTTTCATTCCTACATCAATACTTAAAATTTTTAATGGCATTTATATACAGACTTGTGTGATAATAGTTTTAAATATTATTCAATAACTAAATAATATTTAATCAAATTTGTTTGTAGAACAAGATTTCATAGGTCCGGCTGAATTAGCATTTCCTAAACCACACTTAGAAGCCTTAGCTAGAAGAATTTGTTCTTGAGTCATAATAGGTGCTTTTAGTCTAGATTGCAAGGATTGTCTAGAAAAGTAAAGATTTTTTAAATCAGACCCTTCATATCCATATGGTCTAGATTGGTCAGCACAGTTTTTAAATAAGTATTTTTGCTGATATGGAACTTGTGCAGCTTCTTTAACACATTGAGAACATTCATTGCAAGCAGATTCTTTATTTTTTTTTGCAACACTATTTCCATTGTTAATAAGATATTGTCTATATTGATAGTTATTTTTAATGCCTAAAGAATCTCTTAATTCGTTGTTTGCCTTACAAGAGGGGTCGAAATTTGTGTAATGTCTTCCATCACTCATAAGGGGAGGTATATTAAAATGTATATTGTTAGAACCAGAATAGCAAGTTGCCCAACTCATTTATATACATAACTTAATAAAATTATTCGTTGGATTTTAATAATTCAATAAGAGGACCTTTCTTTAATGATTTATATCCATCAAGATTTTTTGCTTCTGCCATAGCTTTTAATTCACTAACTTTAAGTTTAGTATAATCAAATTCCTCATCCAATTTGCTAATAACAACTTCTTTTACTACTTCGCTAACATTTTTTTCATCATCTTCCTCTTCTTCATCTTCTTCATCATCATCATCAATTTCATCTAAACTATCTGTAACATCTTCTACTTCTTCTAATTCAACAGTGTCATCTACTTTAACTTTATCACTCTCTTGAATATTAATTTTTTTTACTTCGCTAACCTCTAAAGTCATATCTTCTGTTTTTTCTAGTGAAATAATGGGCTGTTCTTCTTCATCACTATCATCATCATCAGAATCGCTAACTTCTTCGCTATCACCGTCGTCTTCGTCTTCTGATACATCAATTAAGTTTCTTTCGATTCCTTCATTGTCTTGCGCCCAAGCTCCTGTTTGAGGGATGTCTTCTTGAACTGTATTTTGTTGTGACCCAGAATGCATTGCATTCATAGTATTCCTTTGTTCTTGTTGATGATTTTGAATCAAATCAAACATAACATCTACTTTTCTTTCAACAGATGAGATTTTGTTTCTAAAATATAAAAATAGTAAAGTGCAACCTAAAGCAGAAACACCTAAGCTAATGACTAGTCCGCGTGATAGAACCATTATTACTAGTTAATTATAAAATAAATCTTAAAAATAAACGAAACTATTATATTTTCTCTAAAATACGAGTGGACATTTTAATAATATTTTCAGGATATTCTAAATTTCTTAAAACACTTACTCCACCTTTTACAGTAGAAATACCATTTGTTATTTTATAGGTATAAATTGGATTATTATTATTATCTACTTCAGTTTTCATAGATTTATTAATTATTTTTGCTTTATTTTCAAATAATTTACATAATCTAATAAAATGGGTTGTGAGTAAGAATCTTACATTTTTGTTTTTTGAAATATAGTTTAGATATGAATATGCACTGCTTATAGCTTCATATGGATTTGTTCCAGAATATAATTCGTCAAAAATACAAAAATGTGTTTTTTTAGGATATTTTACAATACAATCTAATATATCTTTGCATCTTCTAGCTTCTGCTTGAAATAAACTATCTCTAGAACAACTATCAGGTATATTCAAATAACAATGAATATATTCAAAAGTGCTTGTATTACATTTTTCAAAAAAGCCTAAACCTAATTGTTGTGTGAGTAAAAGATTAATGATTGTTGCCTTAATTGTTGTTGTTTTTCCAGCAGCATTAGGACCTGTTATTATTGCACTTTTAGTCATATTAAGTGAATTTTTTATTGGTTTATCAATAGTTGGATGATACATGTTTTTTAATTTAAATGTTAATTTGTTTGTAAATTTACAAGTATTCATTTTTTTAGATTTTAAATTTTCATTTATACCCATAATACTATCAATATATCCATGAAATCCAAATGAGAATTCAATTATATGCTCTAGTTCTTGGTCATCATATAAAACATAAAAATTTCTCATTAATTTGCCAATATATGCAATTTTGCCTATTTGTTGTGAATTTTTTGGTAAATCTCTTATAGAATTATGGAATAGTTGAAGTCTTTCTATATAAGCTTTTAATTTATGATTAAACTTATCATAAGATTTATATTTTCTTGTTATTCTTAAAAAGTATTTCATTTTTTCAGTACTATAGTCTAAATAATTATTTACTATTTCAAATTGGTTAGTAATATAATGTGTATTTTGGTAAAATCTATAACAACTTAAAATATTTTGATAAATATTCCAAATGTACATACCTGCTGCAAATAATATATATAACTTTTGTCCTAGTGAAGCTTTACTAAATGAAAAAAATAATTTACCTACAGCGTGATTTTTTATATTTTCAATTAATATTTTATAATAAGTTTTCCAAGTAATAGGCAAATTCATTACTTTTAACACAAAAAAAGGCACTATTAAAATAAAAACAGGGGCAATTAGTTGCAAAACAGGAGCAGACATATTATAGAAACTTAAAATGGATAGAAATAGTGTTGATTTGTTTAAAAATTTTATTTTTTCCCAATCGATATATTGATATTTTTCCATAAAATTATTTTGATGTCTAATTTCTCTCCAAGATTTTACCATATTGTTTATGGTTTGTTTATCAAAAGGAATAGTATCAACTTCATTATATATTTTTTGTGAATCTTTTAAAAATTGTTTATCTGTAGTATAATATCTACTCCAAGCATCAATGCTTAATTCCCCTAATTCAGTTTTAGGATTAAATACATAATTGTAAATAGGTTTAATTTTTTTATCAATAGTTGTTTCTAATTCTAAATCTTCCTTTAAATTATCTAAAACCTTTGTTTTATTTTCTAAAAATTCAATTGGTAGTTCGAATTTATCTCTTGAAAAAAAATTTTCTTTATTCGACATTTAATTCAAATCGAGAAAATCTAATAAATTATTAAACGATTACATTTAATTTAATCCTAGATGTTTAGTGTAGTCGCTAGGCATTTCTGTAATTTGTGTATGATAATAGTCTTCAAATTTCTTGAGACGAGTTGCATCATGTTTGGTTTGAAAGTTAATAGCAATCCCTTTTCTACCCCATCTACCTGAACGGCCAATTCGGTGTAAATAAGTATGCTCACTTCTAGGAATATCAAAGTTAATAACAATACTTACCTGTTGAACATCGATGCCTCTAGCAAATAAATCAGATGTAATAAGAACCCTGGCACCTCCTGATTTGAATTCATTATGCACCTTTTTTCTTTCATCATCAGGCATTTTACCGTGAATTTTCTTAACAGGGAAGTTATCTGATGTCATTGCCTCTTCTAAATCATCTACTCTGCGAGTACTATTGCAATAAATAATAGCTTGTGATACTGTTAGTCCTGAAAATAAATCTTTAATACATTCATATTTTTGCAAATCATCTTCTAAATTAATATAATATTGTGCAATTCCTTGTAGGGTTAATTGCTCTGCTTTTACTAGAATCTTTACAGGAGTTCTAAGAAATTTATCAGTAAGTTCCTGTAAATCGGTAGGCATAGTTGCACTAAATAAACCAATTTGTATCTCATTAGGAGTATATTGAAATATTTTATACATTTGTTCCTTGAAACCAGATGATAACATCTCATCTGCTTCATCAATAACAAGCACTTTTAGTGTAGATGAATTTAAGTATTTTCTACGAAACATATCATGAACTCTTCCAGGAGTCCCAATTACAACATGAGGAGTATTTTCAAGTAGTAGTTGTTTATCCTTTTCAACTGAAGTGCCTCCAACTAAGAGTTGTGTTTTAACTTTTAAGAATCTTCCAATATCATCCATAACATTTTTAGTTTGATTGGCAAGTTCGTGAGTAGGTGCTAAGATTAAAGCTTGTGTTACAGGATTTTTTTCATTAATGATTTGTAAGGTACCTGTTACAAATGCGCCTGTTTTTCCAGTTCCTGACTGTGCCTGAGCAATAATATCCTTTGCAGGTCTTACCGTCATAGGATATAATGCTTTTTGCTGAATAGAACTAGGTTTTTCAAATCCAAATGCATAAATACCTCGTAAGAGATTTGGTTTTAAATCCAGGGTCTCATCGTCCCATTGACTTATAACATAGTTTCTAGGTGTGCTTGCGGAGTTTTCTGTGATAGATGCCATCGTGATTAATAATGATAAATATTATTTAAGTCTATTTCAATTTTAACTTATATGTAATATATAAAATTGATATAAAAAAATCTTATTATTACATCTTATTAAGCTATGGCAAGCATTCTAGCAGACAGACAATACACATTAAGTGATTATAAGAATTATGAAAATATAAATGTGGTTAATGAATTACATCCGGATATAATTGAAAAAATAAACAGAATTGCAAAACGAGTAGGAGCACCTACATATCAAAAGACTCCTGTATTTCTTAAGAGAAGTCATCATCAGCGAAGAACTATTAAAAAGGAAAATATTAGTTCCGCTGATTGGGCTACTATTAGGAATTTTAAAACAACTAAACTTGAAAAGAATACAGAAGGTCTTGAGGCACAAATGGATAAGATACGCTCTTGTTTAAATAAATTAACTGATGCGACATATGACATTATGTTAGATGAAATAAAATATATTATGAAAGATATTAATAAGGAACAAAATCAAGATTCTTTTGAAAAAATTGGCGTTGCTATATTTGAAATTGGAAGTTTCAATAAATTTTGGTCAGCATTATATGGTAGATTATATAAAGATTTAATTGAAGTTTATCCATTTATGAAAGATATTTGTATTAAGAATTTTCAAAGTTTTAAGGGATTGTTTAATACAATCAATTATTGTGATGCAAATGAAGACTATAATAAATTTTGCGAATATAATAAGGAAAATGAAAAGCGCAGAGCACTAAGTAGTTTCTTTGTTATTTGTGCAAATTTAGATATTATTGATAAGACTGAAATGACTAATATAATTATTGGATTTATAAATAGAGTAAAAGAAGATATTACAAAGGAAGACAAATTAAATAATGTAGAGGAAATGGTTCAAAATATTGGTATTATGATAACCTCTGGTAAGGAATTCTTAGAACATCTTGATGAATTCCCAAATATTTTGAAAGAGATTGAAAACTTCACACAAATGAATCATAAAAAATATCCAAGTCTTAGTAGTAAGATAGTGTTTAAATTTATGGATTTATTTGAAGAGTTAGATGATTAGATATAAATATTAATAATAATATAAACGAATAATATTTTATATTATTATTATGAGTAAGAAAAACTTATCTTTTTCTTTAATTGAATCTAATATAGAAGAAAAAAAAACAACTGATGTTACATATGATAGTTTAGTTAGTCTAGTAAATGAAAAATCGTCAGGTCTAGAAGATAATCCCTGGGAAATTGATGATGAAGGGGAGTTGTCGTTAGATGACTATGTTGCAAGCGAGTTAAATTATAATGAAAATTATACAAAAAAACAATTGGAATTAATAGCTGATTATTATGAGATTTCCAAAAGGAAAAAAAAGAAGGCAGAGTTAATCGAAGAAATTGTTATATTTGAAAAAGAACCTAGTAACTATGATATAACTCAAAGACGAAAAACATTATGGTTTTATATGGAAGAAATTAATAATGATAGTTTCTTAAGTAAATTTTTAATATTAGATTAAATTATATGGTATTGTCAAAAATTAATAGTGAAATTTCTTATCAAGAATTAAAAACAATTGATGAAAATGATAAAGGCAGGGATGTCTCTATGTATCAAATCAATTTATTTAAATTTCCTGTTATTGTTGCTTTAGGGGAGATAAAATATACATTTGTTGAACAAAATATACTTTTTGCACCTGTTTATTTAGTTGTTGATGAACACAACAAAATATATCAAGTAGGTGTTTATGAATTTCCTAGTGAGCAATTAGAAAACTTAAAAGATGATGATGGTGATTTAGATATATCTTTAATTGATGGTCCATTATTGTATTCCTTTGTAGATACTCCATATATTAAACAATGTATGAAAAATGAAAATTTGGTTGCAGATGAAGATTCTGGAGATGATGAAGTAGAAAAAGATGATGATGATGAGGATGAGGAAGAATTAGAAGACTTGGACGATGATGATGACGATGATGATGAAGATGAGAATGAAGAAGTCAAGAAGGGTTTAAAAAATCCTCCTCCTGTTTTAGTTGAATTGCAAATAGAAGATGATGATGATGATTTTCTAAGAAAAGGAGAGGAAGAAAAAGATGATAAAAAAGAAAGAAAAGCATATAAAAAACCTGGCAAGTCTGATTCTCAATGGATTGAACATTTTATGCATAATAATAACTATGGTATTAAGGATAATCCTGGACACGGAGATTGTTTTTTTTATACTATAAGAGATGCATATAAAAGTATTGGAATGGATGCTAATGTAAGCAAAACCAGAGATATATTAACAGAAAAAGTGGATGACGCTGTTTTTAATAATTATAAAGAACGGTATGATTTGTTTAATAATGAATTAACAACTCTAAAAAGACAACTCCCAAATGATAAAAAAAGAAAGGCAAAACTAGCAAAAGAATACAATAAATTAGCAAGAGAAGTTAAAAAAGAAAAAGATGTTCCTACTAAAAAACAAAAAACAAAAAAAGCTAAGGAAATGAAAAAAAAACATAAAGCTATTGGAGAAGAAGTTAAACTAAAAGAAAGAGAATTAGCTGCTGCAAAGGCCAATTTTACTGATATTGCTTGGTTTAAAAATATTACTAATAAAGAACAATTAATTGCTAAAATGAAAACTTGTGATTTTTGGGCTGATGTATGGGCTATTACAACACTTGAAATAGGATTAAATACAAAATTTATAATTTTATCAAGCGACGAATATAGACACGGTAATTATGCTGCTGTTTTGAGATGTGGTGATATGGTTCCAAATTCAGTAGAAGAAAAAACTTATTTTAAACCAAAATATTATATTATGGTTGAACATACAGGCAATCATTACAAATTAATTACTTACAAGGATAAACAAATATTTAGGTTTCATGAGATACCATTCAGTATGAAGACTAAAGTAGTAGAAAAGTGTATGAAATCTAGAGGAAAATCACTCTATAATTATATTCCAAAGTTTGCAAAATTAATTGGCGAAACTATAGTAATTCCTACAGAGGAAAAGGGCGAGGAAAAGAAAATTGATGCTCCAGTAATAGTAGTGGAAACAGAAACAGAAGCAGACCCAGAAGAAGAAATAGTAATGCAAACCCCAACACCAGATGATGAAAACTTGTTCAATGACGATACTGTATTTTATTTCCATTCCGGTTCAGCAAATAAAAAACCAGGAAAAGCCACTGGAAAATCAATTCATGAAAAAATAAAAGATGAGGATGTTGCCAAGTTTAAGGAATTAGAAAAAATGAAGGATTGGAGAAAGGTTTTATCAAATATGCATACAAATGAAGTAGTTGATGGTAAGGTTGAACCATTATTTGAACTTGACGGTCTTAAATGGGCCTCAGTAGAACATTATTATCACGCAAATAAGTTCAAGAAAAATAATCCAGACTACTACCGACTTTTCTCAATAGATTCTGGTTCTCAATTTGCCTTTGACCCAAAGAAAGCTTTAGGGGCTGGTGGAAAAACTGGAAAGGTTCGAGTAAAAGACCCTGAAACTAAAAAAGTAAAAATAGTATTTAGTCGTCCAAGAGACATTGTAATGGATGCTGATTTTGAGGATGGTGATAATAAACAAAGAGTAATGGAAAAAGGACAACAGGCAAAATATGAGCAAGATGATTTATCTAGAAGAGTATTACTTGCTACTAAAGATGCAAAACTTGTTCATTACATAAAATCTAGAGGTGCGCCAAAAGAACCCGTTACATTTTATGATACTATGAGAATTAGGCATCGACTTAAAAAAAGGAACTAATAAATTTATAATGTGAATATAATATAAATTTATGGCAGAACAAAAAGAATCTATATTAGACCCTATGAGTTTTGTGAGAAGTAGAATAGGTGGTGTCTTATTAATTTTTAACTTTACTGAAGATAAACACGGTTTTGATGGTAGAGTTGATATAGTAATTAGTGGAGATGAAAACGAAGATATATATTTATCAAAGGTAGAACTAGCTCCTAAAAATCAAGGCCAGCATTTATGTAAGCTAATGGTCACATATTGTTTACAAAGAGCTTATCAAATTATTAGACAGGGTAATGAGGAGTTAGGATTGTCATCACTAACATTAGATAAAAAACAAAATTTGACTGGAGATGTATATGTATCTACCATTACTAAACATTTTACAGCTGCTAAGAAGTGTTATATTTCTTCGTTCGAAAAAATAGGATTTGTCTTAACCGCTGAGTTTGGCATAGAATACCTCCCTGATGAAGAAAATGCGGAAATAATATCACAAGTTTTACAATTTACAGAAGTTGATAAGACAGCTGACCAGGTTAATGCACAATTACAATCACAATTACTTGTTCCAGAATTTGGATATCAATTCTTTAAAAAAGGAGGATTTTTCTTTGGAAAAAAGAAAACTAGAAAGAGGCGAAAAAAGAAGTCTCGTAAAAAAAAGAAGAAAAAGCAAACTCGTAAAAAGAAAGATAGAAAATGGACAGATACAACTTATCCATACAGAAATATTACAGCAAGAGACGCAATAAAAGATTTCTTAAGACTTAGAAAATTAGCACAAGGAGATATAAATCCTAGGTCAACTACAGGCAATGCTGTTGTTGATTATGGGACAGAAAAGGCTAGAAGAAAAACAAAATATAGAAATCGTTCATTTGTTGAATTATGGAAAAACAAGGAAAGAAGAGAAAAAATGTTAAAATTTGCCAAAAGGTTACATAAATTAAGCAATCCAGGTAATATTCACGGTGCAATAAGAAGTGCTATTGATTTACAGTGGGGAACGGTAAATACAATGAGAGCTGCAGCGGCTATACATATGTATAAAAAGTATGATGCAACTAGGGTTTTAGATTTTACGGCTGGTTGGGGTGCTCGAATGGTAGCGGCAATGGCATTGGATATAGATTATATAGGTATTGATAGTAATAAATCATTAAAACCTGGGTATGAAAAAATAATTAAGCTATTAAAACCATATACAAAAAGTAAGGTTAAAATGTATTGGCAAGAAGCACAGACAGTTAATTTATCAAAGGTTGGTAAATATGATTATGTATTTACATCCCCTCCTTATGAATATTTAGAAGTGTATGAAAATATGACGAATTATGAAAAGAAAGGTGATAGAATCAGACAACCTTCTAGTTCTCAAAAGATAAAAATGGAAGATTCTGCAAAATTTTATGATGAGTTTTTGGTTCCAACATTGAAAAACGCGTATAAACATTTGCCTAGAAATAAGTTTATTTGTTTAAATATGCCTGATATAATGTATGACAAAATTAAAAAGAGATGGAAAAAGGTTACAAAATGCGAAGATTATTCAATTGTAAAGAGAACAGGAGGTCCGACAGGTAAAGATAATAGAAGAGGAAAGGAACTTATTTTTTGTTGGAAAAAAAGATAAAAATAACATTATAATATATATATTGTAATGTCATTTACAAAAAATAGTGAAAAATTAATAAAAGAGTTTATTGGTGACTTTGAAAAATATTGTAAAAAAAAGTCTAAGGCCACTCAAAGAAGAACGGATAATATATTAAAAACAGTTTATAATGATATTAAATTGTCTAGTAATTTTGTAGAATTATTAGATGAAAAAAATTTATTGAAAATAGATACCAAACAAATTAAATCTTTACACGAATTACCAAAGAGTGAGCTTATGGATAGTCAATTTATGCCGGGTTCTATAAAAGATGATATATTATATAATATATTAGGATTTATGAAATTAAGTACAGTGATTAGTGGTATAAAAATAAATATTTATTATGGTATATTTAAAAAATCAGATTTTAATAAGTTAAGTAAATTGAAGGCTAAGTTGAAGGATGCATTAAGATATGTAAAATTTTGTTGTTCTAATGCTACTTTAAAAAGTATAAAAACGCTAGATATTTATTTATATCTAACTAGTGCTGAAAAAAAAGTTCCCAAAAATCAGGTATTAGTATTAGGGTCAAATAATTGTAATTCGGCAGTAACATATGCTTGTGCAACGAATGGTAAATTAATGATTTATAGAGAAGAAGAATGGAAGAAAGTATTAGTGCATGAGTTATTCCATAGTTTATGTTTAGACTTTTCAAGTGTAAAATATGAGGATTTGAAAAAAAAAATGAAAAAATTGTTTGATGTAAAAAGTGATTTTGAAATAAGCGAATGTTATACAGAATTTTGGGCAACAATTGTTAATAGTTGTTTTATTAGTTATGATTTATTAGATGATGTAAATGACATAGACAATTTTCTTTTATTTACAGATTTTTGCATTCAATTGGAGAGAATATTTGCAATTTTTCAAATGGTGAAAGTTTTGCATTTTATGGGATTAAGATATGAAAATTTATATAAAGTAGATGCTGTAAGCACTAGTTTTAGAAAAGTGTTATATAAAGAAGATACAAATGTATTAAGTTACTATATACTAAAAACAATTTTATTATTTAATAATGATGATTTTTTACGATGGTGTTTTATTTATAATAATAACATAGTAAGATTTGATAAAACCCAAGTTAATTTTAATAAATTTTATGAGTTTATAAAAACTCATTATAACAGTAATTTTTTTATTGAATCTATAAATAAAATGGAGTTACATTATAGAAAAATACGGGGTCCATATAGTAAATATCCAAAGACTTTTATATTAACAACAAGTAGAATGACTATATGTGAAAATTGATTTAATAATATATCTATATTAAATGAATTATAGAATTAATGGGCGTGAAGTTATTGTCAAAATTATTAAAAACACAGTGTTATGAAGAATCCAAACAAACACATCTTTCGAATTTATTCGGCAAGAAAATATGTATAGATGTGAGCATATATTTGTATAGATATAAAAGTCAAAATACACTAATTGAGAGTTTATATTTAATGTGTTCGTTATTTAAATATTACAATATAACTCCTATATTTATATTTGATGGCAAACCTCCAGATTGTAAAAAAGAAGAATTAAATAAACGCAAGAAGACTAGAGAAGAAAATGAAAAGAAATTAATAGAACTACAGGAAAAATTTGGAAATAATGTAACTAAGGAACAAGCAAATGTATTAAATAATCTAAAACGAGCTACAACAAAAATTAATTGGGAAGATATAGAATTAGTTAAAAATTTATTTGATTCATATGGTATGAAATATATGACCGCGAATGGAGAAGCAGATGTTTTATGTGCTAGTTTGGTTTTAAAAAAAAAAGTTTATGCGGTATTAACAGAAGATATGGATTTATTTGCATATACTTGTCCAGTAGTATTGAGGTATTTTAGTCTAGCAAACCATAGTTGCATATTATATGACTTAAGTAAGATATTGAAGAAACTAGATATAAATAAGGAAAATTTTAGAATACTGTGTGTATTATCAGGTAATGATTATTATAGTAATAATAACAATATATTTCACTATTTAAAATTGTATAATAGATATAAAAAATTAAAACTAAAATCAAATTTTCTTGTATGGTTGGTAGGTCAAAATTATATAAAAAAAGAAGAGATAGCTGAAATAAATACTCGAATTAATATGTATTTAAATATCAATGGAGAATTAGCAAATTACTCATATATTCCTATAAGGTTTGGTAGTGTGGATAAAGTTGATTTGTATAAGATATTAGAAAATGAAAGGTTCGTATTTTAAATAAATTAAAAAATATAATTTTTTTATATGAAGCTAAGAATAATAACTTGGAATATAAATTTTATACATGATAATTGGTTGGAAAGATTAGATTATATTAATAAGATTTTAGAAACCGACATAGATAATACGGATATAATAGCACTCCAAGAAGCAACAATACCTTTCAATAATAAGATAAAGGAATTGCATACTTTTTTAAAAAAAACGAATATAAATTACTTTGATACCTCTCTTTTGGAGAGAAGTGGATTATATAAATATATTCTTGAAAATTGTCCAAAATATAAAAAATATATATTTTCATCTTTTGAATATTTAATGAACAAGTTAATGTGGTTATGTGGTTATATATTTTCATATTGGGGGGAATATATAAAGAAATTATATTTCAAACATCCTTATATATTTTTGTTTATAGGATTATGTTGTATTCCAATATTTTTAGGTATGTGGTATTTTATAGGTTTATTAACTATAGTTAACGATAAAATAAATACAGTAGTTCAATCAAAGTATATAGGCAACAGAGTTATACAATATTTTGATTTTGTATATAATAATAAAAATGTAAGATGTGTAAATATTCATTTGCCTCCCGGAGATAAGGAAAAAGATAAACTACGAAGGTTTAATGATATTAAAGAAATTGTATCTTTTTGTAATAGTAAAGATAATGTTATTATATTAGGTGATTTTAATGATACAAGAAAGTCAAAAATGTATAAATATTTGAAGAAGTCTGGATATAAAAATGCTGTATATAAAGCAGTAGGAGAAGAATTGAACACTTTTCCTAGCAATAAACCAGAAAAATGTATAGATTTTGTAATGATAAAAGGAGATATAAAGGTGAGAACCGCGTCAGTTTTTGGAAGTATAAATGCGAGTGACCATAAAGGTATAAAGGTAACATTGGATATATAAGAAATGGCAGAATTAATATTATTTTTTGTGGGCTTAGTTGTGTTAGGTGCGTTTATGTTAAGGATTTGCAAAGAGGGAGATTATGATGACTATGATTAATATAATATAAAAAGAACTGTTATTATATTAATATAATGGAATTAGTAAGTTTGGAAGAATTAGAGTTTGATTATTTTGATAATAAAATTTTAAAAAAAGTTAATTTAACTATATCAGAGAATGAAAAGGTTTTATTAGTAGGTGCGAATGGGGCGGGTAAAAGTACATTATTGCGTGTGCTTGCTGGATTTCATTTACCAAAAAACTATGAAAAATTCGATGTATTAGGAACTCGTTCTCCGCAAGACCAATTTAAGGGATTAGCTTATTTGGGCAATAAATGGCAAAGAAATATATCTTTTTGCGGAGTTTCTCCTTATATGGCAGATATAAGAGCTGGAGATATGATGAAAGTGTGGCAAACTGATAATTTGGAAAGAAGAAATGAATTAGTAAAGGTGCTTGATATAAATTTAGATTGGAAAATGCATCAGGTATCAGATGGGCAGAGAAAAAGAGTGCAAATTATGTTAGCATTATTAAAACCTTTTAAATTATTAATAATAGATGAATTTTTAAATGAATTAGATGTTGTTATAAGAGATAGATTTTTTACTTATTTGAATAAGGAATGTAAATCAAGGAATGGAGCAATAATTTATGCTAGTCATATATTTGATAATTTGGAAAAGTGGATAAATAAAGTGGTTTATATTTCAAATGGCGTTTGTGATGAAAAACAAAATATAGAAGAGTTTAATAAGGGTGATAATTTATTTGAAAGTGTGAAAGATGTTATAAGTCTAGACTATGATAAAAATAAGGAGGATGGAATATCAATAAATCCCTTGAAATATGGTCCGCAATTTGGGTATGGTAGTGGGAGGTCATGTTTGGTAGATAAGTAATTGAATAATATAACAATCATAAAATTTTTTAAAATCTTATGATTTAGTTAATTTGGAATTTTTTTCATTTAATTAGTGTGCGGTTGAGGGGAAATTAGATAAATTAGGCAGAGACAGTCTTTCCAGCCTTAGCGAAATGAGGGCTCATGTAGCGCTGAAGGTTGAAATAGGTGAGCTCGTCCTCCTTCTTAAGCTTAAGAAGTTTGCGGAGCTTAGCATCTGCAAGGATTCGGCGACCGTTCTTGGGGTCCTGAAGCTTATGCTGGCGGATGTAGGAGTTAATCTCGCGAGTAACCTCAGTGCGGGCCATCTCAGTGCCCTTTGCCTTACCAAGGAAGGTGGCGAGCTCAACACTAATGCGAGTAGGCTTGACGAAACCACTAGGGGCGCGGTTTCCGGACTTGCGCTTCTTGCGACCAGCCTTCTGTGCCTGCTTAACCTCACGGTCGGCGCGCTTGCTGAGAGCACGGACCTGAGAAGTGACACTGGTAAGCTGAGAACGAAGTGCAGAGAGCTGAGCGAGAAGTGCGGTGAACTGGTCTCCCATAGTAGGAACAGTCTCCTGAGGGGCAGCAGCAGGGGCAGCAGGGGCAGCCTCAACTACTGGAGCAGCAGGGGCAGCAGCCTTCTTAGAGGCGGTTTTCTTAGAGGTCTTCTTCGATACTTTTTTGGGCATCTTATGAACTAGTATATCTACTCCTTTTTAAGTCCATTTGAGATAAAATATATATTATTTTTATTTTCGCATCACTTATGCTGTAATAATATATAATAACTTATTGATTTTGCACAAAAGACTCATACAACCACGGTAAGGAAACTGCTGCATCATGACTAACTGTTGTAAGGGCACCTAGTACATAATAAGTGCCTAATGAACGCGCGTCATTATCTTCTCCTTTAGTGATAAATATTTCAATTAAATCTAACGCTCTATTTCTTATTACTTCAAAACACTTTGACATAAGAACATTCATATTTATACTAAAGAAAGGGTCTCCATGTTGTGGGTTAATTTTTCTTTTAACGTCATTTGTTATTTGTGCTCTATATTGCCATATATCTAATAATTCCATTAAAAATCGTTTTACGTAATGACGATTTAAATTTAAATACCATTTTGCATCTGTTATAAATCCATATTCATCTATTTTTTGAAACAAATTTATTGCTCGCATTTCTACTTGTTTTTCTTGAGAAAAGTTACTTAAATCATTATCTAAATCTAAATTTAGTTTTATATTAAATACCTTACTTATTTTTACGATACTTTTTATATCTTTATAAATTTTATGAACAGGTAATTTATTTCTATTATATGGATTTTGTTTTTGTTTTTCCTTGACAATCATATTCCATAACGAACACATATCAAACCCATATATAAAACCATCTTTATCTTCAAAACTATAAAACTGGCTCTTATCTAAATCTTTTAAATCTTCTAGAGTATAAAAATCTGTTTCGTTAACACATTTTTGTATATCATTTAAACCAGGTCCTTTTAATTTATCTAGATATCTTACTATATGAGCTCTGAAAGCGGCCTGTATCTTAATTGCATAGTTTGAATATTTCAAATAATTATACAACAAATATGTTAATTCGCCTTTGTTACCACTTAACCGTTGCTTATAAAATCTACACATACTTTTTAATTGTTTTACATTGTAATTTTTCTCAATTAATCTATCATAATCCTTAAAATCTAATACTTCAAATTCATCCATACTTACTTTTTTTCTTCTTTTTTTTGCTGGCGGAATATTTGTAAAAACACATCGTTTTAAAAAGGTTTTCGGTGTTACTTTTTCGGGTTTATGAATTTTTACATTTTTTTTACTATTAACATCAATTACAAGAGTTGTCATTTAATATAAATTATCAAGATTTTTTTAATTAGTCTTTGGAATATATTTAAATTATTAAAATACTTATGGTATAAAGATACTTTAAGAGTATTTATAAATACATCTTATATGATAAAAGCTTTGTTTCTAAATTTACTAATATTATTTTCATCAGGATATAGCAAAGATATAAATAATTGTAGAAAAATAGGCGAGATGAATAATAATATTAATGGTCAATCATTGTACTCAATGGGAGTGTATATGTGCTTGGAATTACCAACTCAAGAAATTTCACCCCCGAAAACAACATTATTAGAGAATTCAAAACCAGGAAATTTTTCCATTGATAAAATTCTCTCCAATTCATCCGAATCAAACTCTGAAAATATAACAAATTTAAAAAATCAAAACGAAACATTAATAACCTTTACTAATTCATCAAATGTTATAAAAAATGACACTTCTCCTTCACCTTTATCTAATTTATTTGCACCCAGTCCTTCTCCTAGTTCTGAGTCATTATCACCTTCACCATTCTCATCCTATTATATAACACCTAGTCCCTCATCGACAACTCCTTCTAGTAAAACTACTACCCCATCTATTGAAACTACTACAACTCCATCCCCTAAAAAACCACCTGATATAACTACTCCTTCATCAATAACAATAAATAACAATATTGAACCAGTAAAACATGTAGAATTAAATAATACACAAAATAATAGTCCATATAGTGAAACTCCCTCAACACAAGTAAATCTAGAAAGCAATCCTTTGTTGCCAATTGTTATTATATTATTATCAGTTATATTATTAGTTATTTGTAGCGGAATTGGTTTTTATATTTATAAGCGCAAGAAAGAAGGTAAGATATTTGCAAATAACAAAAAGAAATCTGATGAAAAAGAAGAACCGGATATTGAATCTGGAGAGAAAAAAAATAGAAATTCTTGGGCTTTTTCTCATAAAAATAACGCACAACAAAAATTAAGAGCATTAGAACAATTCAAAAAGAGAGGTAAAGGTCCAGGAAGAGGATTGAAACCGAAGCTTGCAAAAATACCTGTAAAACAACAACAAACTACTACGACAAAAAGAGTTGGAAAACCACCAAACCCTCAAATAGCAACTAAGGCATTATCTGGTTTAAAAAAAGAACAAAAAAAAAGAGTAAGAGAAACATTGCTTGAACAAGCACAAAAAATGCCCAGAGGAAAGGATAATCCAAGAATTAAAAAATTATTAGAAAAATTTCCTGAGGATAGTCCTACACAAAATATGGATGGAAATACTAAAAAATGGTATAAGGAAGAATTCCAAGCTGAGTTAGACCATTTAGATATATTAAATAACCAACCGTTAACCCCACCACCACCATTGCCGGCGCCTAATTTTAAACAACAAACACAAGCTCCTATAAGGAAAGTATATGGAAATCCTCAAAATAATAAATCTCCAAAGATGACGATAAATGAAGTAAATCCTGAATCACCTATTAGAAATTAGACCATACAAGGTGTAAAGAAGTCAAGATAAATGAATAACTTATTTTAACTTCTGAAAATTGATTTAAAGATATTCTGTAAATATTAAACTATATTAAGATGTCCGCACAGCAGTTGTTCGTAAAAGCTAAGGAGTTCGCTCCATCCCGTGTTACTTATGATGAGCCACAGACCAATAAGCGTGGTGGCAAGTCAGTAAATCTTCGACTTAATGGTCAGCCAATTGTTCTACAGGTTCCACTTATGCTCACTTGGGGTGTAAATGAGTGGGTTGATGAGCAAAATGGTTCAGTAAAATATGATATGGCTCTACAGTTTGACCCACAGAAGAGTGATTCTCAGGATAAGTTCCTTAGAGCGATGAAGGACTTCCAGGAGAAGGTTGCTAATGATGCAGTTACTAATTGTAAGAAATGGTTTGGTAAGAAAATGAGTCGTGAGGTAGTTGATGCTCTTATGTATCCAATGCTAAAGTATCGTAAGGATAAGCAGACGGGTGAGCCAGATTACACTGCCAATCCCACTATGAAGCTTAAGGTCCCATTCTGGGAGGGTCGATTTAATGTTGAGATTTACGGTATGGACCGTAAGGCACTCTATCTACCCCCTAAGTATGGAAAGGGTCCAGAGGGTAACAAGGCACCGGGTCAAGATGCAACTTCTACTCCAATGGAATTTGTTCCTAAGGCTTCTCATGTTAAGGGTCTAATTCGATGTAATGGAATGTGGTTTGCAGGTGGCAAGTGTGGAGTAACTTGGCAGCTAGTCCAGATTCAGGTTCGCCCTCCTACTCGCCTAGTTGGTTCTGGTAATTGTCATATTATGGATGATAGTGACGATGATGAGATTGCAGAGGAGCTAGACCAAAAGGATGAGGAGGAAACCGAAGAGGTAGATGAGTATAGTGGTGCTCAGCCAACATTTGATGACGAGGAAGAGGAGGAGGTGGAGGAAGAGAAGCCCCCTACTCCTAAGCCTAAGAAGAAGAAGATTGTCAGGCGTAAGAAGAAGTCAAGCGATGCATAAATAAAATATTATAATTAAATAATTTGTTCTACACAGCATTCTTATCATAAAGAATAACAAAAAGGAACTAGTATTATAAAATTTTTTATTGATTTTATAATATTTAAATACTTATTTTCGTCTACGAGATTTTCTTTTTCTTCTTTTTTTTCGTGTCTTTCTTTTTTTTCTTTTTCTTTTTCTTTTTCTAATTTTTTTCCTAGTACGTCCGC
>TARA_B100001093_G_scaffold159350_3_pt1 | contig 27702 bp, 21 predicted proteins | sample TARA_B100001093 | Tara Oceans TARA_B100001093 (sample SAMEA2623116) | marine metagenome | biome: marine biome (ENVO:00000447); feature: surface water layer (ENVO:00002042); material: "saline water (ENVO:00002010), including plankton (ENVO:xxxxxxxx)" | depth 5 m | reverse complement strand
CATACACCTATACCAGTATGGGCTTTAGATTCTTCATGATGTAACTTCGAGACAGGTCTCTAGAATTTCTTGTATTCCGCCCCCTGAAGTTCAAAGGTCAGTAATCAATTTATGAGCATTTCACGGTCTCATCCCGCGAATCGGTCGATTCAAGCGGTTCTTTGTAGTATTCCTTTAGTGATCACACTGCTCACTCAAGGCTGCGTGCTTGTGGGTATTGACTATGAAACGCCGAGAGCTAATTCCCCGGATGCTTGGACAGTGAGTGTGAAGGGTGATCTCGAACGTCCTGCCAATCTTGCAAAATGGTGGAAAGCCTATAACGATCCAACTTTGGATCTGCTGATCGAGAAAACCCGAGGCGCTAATCGCAATCTAAAGATCGCCTCGCAAAATATTTCCACTGCCCGCGCCCAGCGTGGTGTTGCTAAAAGCTTTGCTCTAGCAACGCTAAATGGCGACGGGAGCTACTCGAGGAATCGGACGAGCGAATTCCTCTCCATATCAGGAGCTGAACCTCATCCCTTAAATTACTATATCACCGGCTTTGATGCGGGTTGGGAAATTGATGTTTTCGGGGGTCTACGGCGGAACATTGAGGCTTCTGAAGCTAACCTTGAAGCTTCCATCGAACTGTATCGTGATGTTCTGGTAACCCTGTTATCAGAGACTGCATTAAATTATATTGAGTATCGCACGCTCGAAGAGCGGATTAGAATCGCTATTTCTAATGCTGCCGCCCAGCGAAGTTCAGTCGAGCTAACCCAGTCTCGTTTAGATGCTGGGCTGGCACCACGCATTGATGTTACTCAAGCGACGACCAACTTTGAAAGAACGAGGGCTCTCATCCCGCAATTAAAGATCCAGCTAGATGCCGTTCGGAACCGTCTAGCAAGCCTCACTGCTGAATCGCCTTCTTCGATGATTGAGATTCTTCACCTTAATGACGGAATTCCAGCACCTCCACGCGGCTACAGCGCTGGCATGCCTTGCGATTTAATTCGAGCGCGGCCTGATATTCGAGCGGCTGAGCGCCAGCTCGCCAGGGAGACTGCTTTGATTGGTGTTGCAGAGGCTGACCTGTATCCGAGATTTATTCTTTTCGGAGACTTCTCCTTGGAAACCATCACTGCGAATAACTTCTGGAACACAGCTGCCAGCAGTTATTCGTTCGGCCCGGCTATCCGATGGCAGATCTTCAGTGCGGGTAGAGTTCGAAATAACATCAAAATCGAAGAAGCTGCTGCTGAACAAGCACTTCAGAATTACGAGAATACGGTCCTGATCGCCGTCGAGGAGGTCGAAAACAGTATGTCGGCTATCGCAAATGGCTGGGACCGTTTCGCCACGCTTGCTCGGGCAGATTCTTCGGCTCGAGAGACGGTTGATCTTATTAAGGAAAACTACCAGAACGGCCTCGTAGATTTTCAGCGTGTGCTAGAGGCCGAGAGAACAAAATTCATGACCGAGGATGATCTTGCTATTGAACGAGGCAACATCTCGCGGAGCTATGTAGCGCTATACAAAGCACTTGGGGGTGGCAGTGAGCCTTCTTTGAGCGCGGTCCCGTAGGCCCCGCCATGGTTAGGGGCAAGCTATTTACTGGGCAGATGAGGCGCGCTGATGAGGCGAAAAAAATAAGCCCATTGCGTAACCCGTTTGGGCGAAGCCCTGTTTCTTTCCTCGGAGGATTTTGAAAAGGCCTTCACCTGCCTAGAGGCTTAGTGGTTTGCTAAGGATTGGATGCGATATCGGGGCCGGAGGATACACCAAGAGTAGTCACCCTTTTGTTATTGATTAAGATCAAATAGAAGCAGCAAATAGAATGAGAATAGCTCGAGGTTACTTTAGCTGCAGGTTGCCTTGAAGTCGGTGAAATTGCGGAAGGAGGGAAAGTGCGGAAGTTGAGCCAAAAAGAGTCTAGTGGGTTTCTTCACCGATCATTTTGATGATTGCCTCCGCGAACGCCTTGCCCTTGAGGTAGTAGGTCTTGCCGGAACCTAGATAGTGGTAGGGTCGATCGTTGCCGACGGTCCGCCACAAAGCCTTTTGCTCATCCGTCCCTTTCCAATACTGCTCTTCGTATAGCTTCTGCGCGTCAGTGTCGTAATATTCTGCCGTTAATACGAAAGCAACGTTACCTTCAAACTCTTGGAGCTTGGTCGCATTCTTCTGAGCCTGCTGAAAATCGCCACGAGAAGGTATGCCACCGGTACTTAACTCACCGATTACAAACGGTAAAGCAGGTGCCCCGAGATCTTTCCTGATGTCCTTGATGAAATCGATCAGAAGAATCGTGTATTCGTCATACTGACTTGCTTTCATCCTGGAATTTACTTTGTCGTTAAACCCCTGATGCCAGGCAAACCCAGCGAGTTCAAATGGGTTTCCTTTCAGCTCTGGGAATTGTATTTGGTAAGTGGCTAGTGACTCTTCAATGTGACGGAGCAATTCGCGATAATAATGGCCGTGGCGCGCCTTAATTTCTTCAACCGTCGTTTTAGGATTTTTACGTTGAGCTTTTGCCAGCATTTCATCAATTATCTCTTGCTTGGGCAAGCCGGCACTCGGAGGACGAAAGTCCACCGCAATACTTTTCCCGCCCCAAGCGACCTTGATTATCAGAACAGGGCTTTTCAAAGCCTCTCCCACAGCATGTCCGAATCCGAACTCCGGCCCGATTGAGGTTTCTCCTTTAGTGCCGTAACCAACGGTTAAGGGGCCATGCTTTGCACCCTGTGTCTTTGAAGGATAGGTGATCCAAACGTCATCACGAACCGCCCAATCTTGGCCAGTCCTAAGCACCTCATATGAGTCAACGATCAGCGGATCGTTTTTGTAGGTAACGAGATGCTCAGGCAGCCCTTTGCCTTCCATATTTGATTGGCCGGCGAGGACGAAAACCTTGATTGACTCTCCCGAGAAGGCAGCTCCAACAACAGTCGTTACAAGTGTTGCTGCTACGAGTAATCGAAAGATGCCAAGTCGAGGTGGGTTGAATAATGTCATGACTTTGATACCAACAACCCAGACTTTAATCCGCAAGTAGAACACATACGTGATTCCACACTATCGGAATCGAAGAACCGCTCCCAGCTTGGAGAGCGCTGTCCTCAAGATCTGATCAGGAATAGATCTCTGAACCTTTTTTAGCGAACTCTTTCGATTTCTCTTCCATTCCTTTTTCGATTGCTTCTTTACTTGTTAGGCCCTCCTTCGCAGCATATTCCCGTACTTCTTCCGAGATCTTCATGGAACAAAACGTCGGACCGCACATGGAACAAAAGTGTGCCGTCTTTGCTCCGTCTTGAGGCAAGGTTTCGTCGTGAAAGGATCGTGCCTTCGCGGGGTCGAGTGATAGATTGAACTGATCTTCCCAACGGAACTCAAAGCGAGATTTGCTGAGAGCGTTATCGCGGACCTGCGCTGCTGGATGACCTTTTGCGAGATCGGCGGCGTGAGCGGCAATTTTATAGGTCACAACGCCATCCCTGACGTCTTCGCGGTTGGGAAGGCCAAGATGCTCTTTCGGGGTTACGTAGCAAAGCATTGCGCATCCATACCATCCTATCATGGCAGCCCCAATTCCCGAGGTGATGTGATCGTATCCTGGAGCAATATCTGTCGTCAGAGGACCAAGCGTGTAGAAGGGGGCCTCATGACACCACTCAAGCTGCTTCTCCATGTTCTCCTGAATCATATGCATTGGAACATGCCCGGGACCCTCGTTCATGACTTGGACGCCTTTTTCCCACGCTGTGGTTGTCAATTCTCCCTGAACCTCCAACTCTCCAAATTGAGCCGCGTCGTTGGCATCAGCAATTGAACCCGGGCGGAGACCATCGCCGATCGAAAAGCTAACGTCGTAGGCCGCCATTATATCGCAAATATCCGACCAGTGGCTGTAGAGGAAGTTCTCTTGGTGATGGGACAGGCACCACTTTGCCATGATTGAACCCCCGCGACTCACAATTCCGGTCATTCTCGTCGCAGTTTGAGGGATGAATCGGAGCAGCACACCAGCGTGAATTGTGAAATAGTCGACGCCTTGTTCCGCTTGTTCAATGAGCGTATCTCGGAAGACTTCCCAGCAGAGATCTTCGACGCGCCCATTGACCTTTTCGAGCGCCTGATAAATCGGGACAGTACCTATCGGGACAGGGGAATTTCGAATAATCCACTCACGTGTAGCGTGAATGTTCTTTCCGGTTGAAAGGTCCATCACGGTATCGGCTCCCCAAAGAGTCGACCATTGCAACTTTTCTACCTCTTCGTCTATCGTGGAGGCAACAGCGGAGTTGCCGATATTGGCGTTGATCTTTACTAAGAAATTGCGCCCGATGATCATGGGCTCGCTCTCGGGGTGGTTTACATTTACCGGAATAATCGCGCGGCCGCGGGCGACTTCGTCTCGAACAAATTCGGGGGTAATGTATTCGGGAATAGCGGCACCAAAGGAATTTCCTGGGTGCTGAAAATGCATCAGATTGCGCGGTCCATCGCTGTCAGTCGCGGCCTTAAAGGCTGATTCACGTCCAAGATTCTCGCGAATCGCAATGTATTCCATCTCAGGAGTAATGATGCCTTGTTTGGCGTAATACATTTGGGTGACTGGATGTCCGTTCGACGCGCGAAGTGGCTTCCGCTTAAGCCCTGGATACTCTTTGAGCCGGTTTCGAGCTCGCTTTTTCTCATTGTAGCGAGTGGCATGTTCCTCGGAGAGGTAACCATTGTCTTCGGGCTTAGTGTTGCGACCATCGTATTCCTCAACATCGCCACGTCCAAGAATCCAGTCCCGCCGGAGCGCGGGAAGACCATTCTCAACGTTTCCTTGGTAGGCCGAGTCGCCCCAGGGTCCGCTTGTATCATAAACGCGCACAGGCTCATTTACTTCCAGACGACCGCTGGGTTGTTCCGTGGTAGCCAATTCGATTTGCCGCATTGGGACTTTAAGATCCTTGTGGCTCTTACCTTCGACATAGATTCGCTCGCTGTTCGGGAAAACATCCGCGACGGTTTTGGGCTCGGAGGGTGCTGATGGTTCGTTTGGACTGATCATGGCGATATCGGGTAATGCAAAGGTCTACGAATAAAATATGCCCCTGTTCATGCGGAATTTGGACAAATCCAGGAGGGTCGGCGAAATTTAATGGGGATACAGTTCATTGGACTCCCTGCGGCAGCATTACCTGCATCAGGTTCGAAGGGTCTTGCCCAAAAAAGGCAATCTCAGCGCCAGGCGCACCCCTGTCAGAGAATACGTTTTCAGATTAGCGAATGGGCGCCCATCGTCAAGGCGTTCCCGCTACCACGACTGTTAAAGATTCGAAATCAAGCATTTTTCGGTGTTGCTGATAATTGAGAAATGTCTGACTGTTTATCTTCTTTCAAAGAATAGGGCGGCTCTGAACGTCCTATGGCTTGTTCAAATGAGGCTTCTTGATCGATATATCGCAAAGCAGGTCTTCGTCTCCGCTATTTTCTCGGTGACCGTGATCCTTGTCATCCTAATCCTCGGGAACGTTTTTAAGGAGATTCTGCGCGAGCTGGATAAACGTCCCGACCTAAGCTTGGGCTTTGTCTTTAGATTTATCGCTCTGGTCGTTCCTATTTCTTTGAGCCTTGCCATTCCATTTTCGTTTCTCACGTCCATCCTGCTCACCTTTGGAAGACTGTCTGCTGATAGCGAATTTATTGCCATGAGGATGTCGGGGCAAAGCATATGGCGAATTTGTCTGCCGATAGGGGTATTAGCGCTTTTTTTTACAGTCATTTGCGGCTGGTTCAATCTTTCGATCACTCCTGCGGCAAAGACCGAAATGGAGGGTATGAAGGCTTCTGTGATTAATATGGTAAAGCGTGAACCCCTTCTGATTTTTCCTGATCAAGCAGTGATGGATGATATTGATGGTCACTTGGTTTACGCCAGAAAAGGCGAAAATTCCCTTCATGCCTTCCAGATGATTAAGTTAGAAAATGGCCTCCCGGAGGCTCTTGTTGTTGCGAGAAAAGCAGAAGTATCCGTCAATCTGGAAGAGGGGGTTCCCGAGCTCGTTTTTGATTTCACTGACTTCAATATGATGACGAAGGGTCAGGAAGGAGATTTCATGGCAGCTTCGCAACCCATCTTTTTTAAGAGTGGTCAGATCGGTCTAAAGCTGCCCGACAACACTAACGAGGACGTTCGAGACCAACCTGACAACATTAGCCTTCGGCGCTTGACCCGGATAATTGGTGAGGAGGGAATTGAGCCCGAAAAGCGCGCCGCGTATCGCACTGAGTTAAGCACAAGAATGGCCTTTTCAGTTTCCTGCCTAATGTTCGGACTGATTGGTGTTCCCCTAGGCATAACAGCACAACGCCGCGAGAGCACGGCAGGCTTTGTCATCGCGCTCACTATTGCAATTTCTTACTATGTTCTCCTCATCACGGCGCAGATGCATAATACAAATGAAGCCATGTTCCCACATCTATTAGTTTGGGTTCCAAACCTGTTGTGCCTCGGTCTTGGCTTATTTCTTTTCTGGCGGTTGAGCCGGAAGTAAAGATTGTTTTCACTCAAGTTGCCGAAAGATCAATTCTTTTGATAGATGTCTTAGGAGTTCCTCTTCCACTAGGCTAACGAGCTCATTTTCGGTTTCCTTAGGGTAAGTCATTTGACCGTCGCGGGACACCATCTCATCGAGCGCAAAAAGGGGATCGAATGGATATAGTCTCACAATCCGGTCATACATAGCCTTAGGGAAGCGCATAGGACCTAAGGTGACAGAATGAATAAACTCCCCGTCTACTCGAGAGAAAATCTCTTCGATCATACTGGGGTATATTTTACGAAATCCGGGCCACGGGATGAGAGGGTCGAGACGCAAACCTATCTTCCATCCTTGTCGCGTGAGTGACTCAATGCGATCGAGTCGTTTCGCGAATGATGGGGCACCGTGCTCAATCTCTGCCGCGATCGTCGCGGGCGTCATAGTGAACGCCACCACTATATTTGGAACCGGTTCCTGACGAGAGAGAACGCTGGTGTTGATACTCTTCGTGCGGAGTTCGAGCCACTTATCAGGTCGCTCCGAAAAGAAGGGGACAAACCTCTCTGCAAACCCTGTAATTCTTTCCATGGCGAGTGAATCACAGTCATATCCTGAAAAGAAACAATCTGGCTTTCCAGGATCAGACTGATGTGCGTCTATTGCTTCTTCGAAGTCTTCGAAGTTTACGAAGTGGACATAACTAGCTGAACGATACATGCCCTGCAGGAAGCAGTAACGGCAATCATAGAGGCAGTTCAGCATGTGGCTGAAATAGTAATTACGAGATGCCCCGATTGAATATCCTTCTGGAGCTGGCAAAACCAGTCTGCCGTGTTTCTCGGCCAAAATAAGGCTCGGGTTCTGCTTCTGAAGGCGGAAATTCTGAGAAGAACGATTGAAGACTTCACCGAAGCGTTCGCACTCGATTACTTCGGCTCGATGAAAGCGTTTCATCAATTTTATTACCCGAGGATGCTTCCTGACTGCTCTTTCTACGTAAATCACCTCCATAGCAACAACATCACGAAGCATGACCGGTTATAGGTTGATAAAGCCAAACAAAAAGAGCGGTGAAAAAGATCCAGTTCAGGAAATTAAGTAGCAAGACGACCGCCACTGATCCAAAAACGATCAGAAATGGCTCCCATCCACCCGAAGCCTCTTCGCCTTCCTCACTCCCAAGATAGGCAGTAAGAAGTTTGTGATTTCGTATGTTAGACTTAAACCAAGCTGAGAAAAGGTCACCAATGAGAGGGATTGTCCCAACACAAGCATTCAACAGCATATTGCCGCTCATCTTGAGTAGCGTTTTCACAGGAAGCCCTTTACGTCCCGCCTCGCACAAAATTGTCGCCCCGATGGCAGTCGCTACCGTCTCCCCGCAATAGGGCAGGAGCCCTATGATGGGGTCGAGCCCGAAAGAAATCTTGGTTCCTGGAACCTCAATACACTCATCTAGAGCCCACGAGACCTTCCTCGAGAGGCTTCTTCTATCGGCTTTCTCGCCCTGCCTACAGCCACCCGTCGTCCGATCATCCTCTATTTCCGAGGTTGTTTCAGTTTCTTCAGGCTCCGACATTATCCAGGTAATGGGGCAGAGCACTGATGGCAGGAGCAGGGGCTGGCCGCTTCGCGTCGGAACGCTAGGTCAGTAGTGCCGAGTCACGAAAGAGCCGTTGTCTTTATGTCCATTAGCATCTGGGCGTTGGAGGGATACCGCTCCATGCAGCGTAACACCCACTCCATTGCATCGATTTGCTTATAGCCACCGAGTCCACGGCGAATCACGTAGATTTTCTCCAACACGTGAGGGGGCAGCAACAACTCCTCGCGTCGAGTACCTGACTTGTGGATGTCCACGGCAGGATAGACGTAATTTTGTGCGATCTGGCGGTCGAGTACTAACTCCATATTGCCAGTCCCTTTAAACTCCTGGAAGATAGCCTCATCAGCCTTACTGTTGGTCTGAATCAGCGCTGTTGCCACAATAGTGAGTGAGCCAGCTTCCCGCGTGTTCCTTGCCGCGGCAAAAATACGCCGCGGCACTTCCAGAGCTCCCACCACGAGACCGCCACTGGCTGTTCCTCGCTTTCCTCCGCGCATTTGCGAATTGAAGGCACGAGCGAGTCGAGTAATCGAGTCCATCAGGATAAATACATGCTCGCCCGCCTCGACCAGTCGCTTCGCTCTTTCTATGGCAAGAAGAGCAATGCGGGTGTGATCCTTACCGTCGCTGTCATTAGAACTTGAAAAGACTTCGAGATCAGGAAAAGAACGCTGAAAATCAGTCACCTCCTCAGGCCGTTCATCAACGAGCAAGACCATTAAATGAATCTCCTCATCATAATTCTCAATAATCCCCTCAGCAATGTGGTGAAGAAGGGTGGTTTTACCCGTTCTTGGCGGCGCAACGATTAAACCACGCTGTCCACGACCAATGGGCGTAATTAAATCAATCACCCGGGTGGTTGTTCTCGTGGCAGCAGTTTCAAGAGTGAGCTTTTTGTCAGGGTTTATGGCAGTGAGTTCCTCGAAGTAGGGGAGGTTTTGGTAGTCCCCAGGTGGATGCCCATTGATTTCTAGCAACTCGATCAACTGTGGGCCTCGCAGGCCCTGTTTGGAGACGCATTTCACCATCAACCCGTCACGAAGGCCGAAAATGCGAACGACTTCCGGAGTAATGAACACGTCTTTGGGGGATTGCTGAAAATTCCGGATCTTTTCGCGGAGGAAGCCGAATCCTTTGGGAGAGATCTCAACAATGCCTTCAGATTCGATTGCTGGGGCTGCTTCTAGAGCAGCAGCCTCGCGAGCCCTCTCTTTCTCTTTCCGCTCCTGGTACCGTTGCTTTCGGCTCTTACGAGGCTTCCCATCAACGTCTTCAGAAGTTTCTGAGTCTTCGGCGCCGGCTGATTCTGTGTTCTGCTCAGCATTACCCTGTTTATCGCCGATGTCGCTACGATCACCTTTTCGATTCCTAGAACGTCGGCGCCGATCTCCAGTGCGCTTGCGCTTAGGGCGTGATTCTCCACGTTTGTCCGTTTCGTTAGTGTAACCCTCTTCAGGAACAGTCTCCGCCTTGTTTCTCAGATCGCAGTCCTCTTGCTCGGGCTGGCTCTCTGGCGATCTGTCCGAATCGGCAACTAATGGGGACTCGTCCTTCATGTCCGCCTCATCATTCTTTTTCGGCTCCGTCGAATTCTCAACGGTGGCGCTAGACTCCTCGCTATCCTCAGCATGGGATTCTGGGTTAGCTTGAGCTCCCTCGGTAGTTTCGGACTGACTCATGAATTTTTTGACGAAAAAAATGGCGGGGTGCAGGGTGGCCGTTTGAATGGCTGGATTTATGTCACGAAAAAGCAATTGGGGCCCGTGGCAAATTTGTGTTTGTAGTTCCTGACAGTAAAGGTGACTGAGCTAAGCAGAAAATGTAGAGCCGATTAACGACCTAAAATTCGGAAATGCCCCTTAAATGGTAAAAGGTGGCCCGCGATTGAAATTGAGGCTCGCAATCCTCTGGCGGGTTCCTAGCCTTGAAGAGCTCAGGGACATTTGATTTTGCCCCGTATTCTTCACCTTAGCAAGCGATTTTTTATCGGATCTCGGTCAATATCCCGCGGAAGTCAACACAGGCGGGAATCCTGACGGGTCTCTTGCAACCAAACGGGAGATGGGCGGAAGGGGATTGAAACGAAATAAGAACTGAAACAAAAAGAAATAGCTAGATTACAAGATGTAAAAACCAACCACAAACTATTGCTTTTCAGTGGTTAACGAAACTTCTTTAATGAATTTTCCTACAGATTGCTGCATCACCCTTGCCACGTCACCGTGGACGGTGGCAAAAGGCGGTACAAACCAAGGGTAACCTCCAATCACATCGTGAATCACCCGTATTTGACCACCGCATTCGCTACCGGAACCAATTCCGATCGTCGGTATTTCCACGGAATCAGTGATTTTTGCAGCCACTTCTGCAACAACACTCTCAAGCACGATGGCGATAGCCCCCGCTTGCTCGAGAGCTATCGCCGCCCGAATCAAATTACTTGCCTCCTCTTCGCTCTTTCCCTTTTTCTTATAACCGCCTTCCTTTTTAACGCGTTGTGGAAGCATTCCAATATGAGCGCATACCGCTATTCCGGCCTCCCGTAACCTTTCGAGCTTCGATATCTGGCCGAATCCGCCCTCCAATTTCACCGCATCAGCCCCTGCCTCCATCAGCCTAAGTGAGCTGTTTAGCGCCATTTCTGGCGTTTCGTAGGTGGCATAGGGCAGATCAGAGACAAGAACCGCTCGATGAACGCCGCGCCTCACCATTTCGGTATGGTAGACCATATGATCAAGAGTAACCGAAGTGGTGTCTTCGTTTCCTGCGACTACCATCCCCAAAGAGTCACCGACTAAAATGAGTCCGACGCCGGTCTCATCGCAAATACGGGCGGCTGGGTAGTCATAGGCCGTAATAGCTGTCACGGGCCGTTTGAGGCGCTTGATTAATGATTTTGAGGTAGGGTAGGGCATACAGAAAAACCAACCAGAGGAGTTCACAAAGCACAAAAGTATCCACGTCGTCGCTCATCGGCGAAAGTTAAAATTAATTTATAAAAATATTGATATTTTATAATAATTATAATAAATTTTATTCGCAGGCTTTCCATAAAAGAATTTGGAGTGATTCAATCGAATCCATGCCCTTTGAAACACAGGCATGGAAGTGACGGATCCCAAGGGAAAGTAAACACGCAAATAAACACAAATAGACAACATGAACACTAAAGTGCACAGCGCCACAGCGCGCCCGTGGCTAACCGCAGTGGTGTCGGAGAATCTTCATCTTCAACCACGTGTCTCCATGCAGCAACGCTATGACGAGTCTAGAAGGCCCAGACGACGGCCTCTAAACCGTCGAAGAATTCTGCCCCCCCGCATCCCGGGCCGAGTTGTTACACCCGAGCAGCCTACCGAATATCAAGCAACCGTGCACCAGTCTTAAATCGGGTCAACCGTCTCAGCTAGCTTTGCCGGCAAGGACATAAGTTGAGCGGTTAAAAGTGCTCTGGAATCGAGGATTCCATGGAACTATTCACAACTCTGACCTATTTGATTTCCGCTTTCCGCACCCCGCTATTAAAAGCGTTATCTCTCCCTTAACAGAGCTGAGATTTGAAAACTCCGTAAAAACCTCGCTGGCGCAGCCTCGGTGGAAGGTTTCAAACTTTTTAGTCAATTCTCTGGCTACGCATACCGCACGCGTCGGGGCGCATTGACTCAAGGCATGAAGTGATTTCACGATGCGGTGAGGGGACTCGAAGAAAATTGAAGTCTCTTTTCTCTCGACAGCGCTCTCAAGTTCTCTCGCTCGTTTGCCACTCTTAACCGGAAGAAACCCCCCAAAATAAAACGAATCGGACGGCAGCCCAGACCCCGCAATCGCCGACATAACTGCCGACGGGCCGGGAATTACCTCAACAAGAACGCCTTGCTCGATGCAGGCATTGACTAAGCGATAGCCAGGGTCTGAAATGGTTGGCATCCCGGCGTCTGAAAGGTAGGCGATTACTTCGCCAGAAGCAGCCCGCTCTGCCAGTCGAGAGGCTCTCTTCATTTCATTGTGATCGTGAAGCGCTATCATTTCTTTATTACTGATCTCAAGATGCTTGAGTAGCTTTGCTGAATGGCGAGTGTCTTCACAGGCGATCACACCTGCTAAACGCAGGCATTCCACCGCACGAAAGGTGATATCTCCGAGGTTTCCTATGGGGGAACCTATTAGCTGAATGCGCCCAGTCGAGCTATTCGTCATGGGAACATCCAGGGTTCTGGTTACCACCCATTCGCGAGGATTCCTACCATCTTAGTTGCGGCATCCTGAGCTGCTATAGAAAGCGCATTTCTTTCACCAACCTGAAAATTTGGATCAACAAATTGAATCGTCGTCCCGACAACTTGGCCTTGAGAGGCGTAAATCGGCTTCTCTTCAATCCCTCGATCGTTGAAGCTATCCTGTTCAGCTTGTTCTGGAAGGGCGGAGCGAATTGCCTCGCCAGTCACTGGGTCTTCGAGGTGAAATCTAACGTAAAGCAGCATCCGCAGTTCCTGCGATTCGAGGGTATCGGTTCTTGCTGCTCGCAGTTGGGTTTTTTGAATTTGGGTAATTTGCCCAACTAAAACCGCATCGGCATTCGCGTGATTACTAATGCGATAAGTTCCATCAGCTTGAAGTTCTCTAACAACCGCATTCGTTACCAGACTGGAAAGTCGTGGTTCAAGTGTTTCGTTCTTAAAGGTGGGAACGTGGAGATTATTGATTCCTGCGTAGGCAGAGGGTTTGGCATCACCAAGCTCATAGCCGGCACAACCGGAAAGAAACAATGCTGCAGCAGCGAGTAGGGGCGTGTGGGGAAAGCGATTCATCTAAACTGGATCCGCCGAACTCAATTATATTTGCGATTAGAAGTTGGCGCGCGGCGGTGTGCAGGAGAGGGAGAGAAGGAGTAAATGAGAATTAGCCGGTTGATGAACGTAGCCGATAACGCTCAGGGCGTCTAATTATTCCGAAATCAGGAATCAGCTTCTGCCGCAGGAAGGGGCAAAACCTCATCGGCTGAAGTTCGCATTTTTACAGAATCCTTTTTGAGTGGGTTGCTACCGAAAAAGCCGGCCCTTTTTTCTACAGGAATCGGAGCATTGTCTAAAGCATTGAGTCGTTCCTGCGCTTTCGCCGCAAAGGGGGTATTTGGATTTTTCACCACTTCGCGATAGTAGACGCGCGCAGATTCAGGCTTACTACTTTTTTCGTAAAATTCGCCGGTGTTGAACAGTTTTTCCATCGAGCGGGCCTCAATTTCGTCCAAACCGCTGCGAATTTCAGAGGAACGCTCGTCTTCCGGGTTTGAGTTTACAAAATCAATACCAGCCTCAACTTGAGCACGATCCTCAACGGGGCTGTTGGAGTTCTCGGCATTCGTGCCACGAATCTGAAAGATTTTGTATTGGGCCTCAGTGGCGAAAGTGGATGAGGGGTAGGTGTTTAAGACCTGTTGGTAAGTTGCCATCGCCGCTGCCCGCCGCTCCTGTTCTAGATGAATCTGAGCAATGTTCAGCATGGACTTTGGCGCCAATTCGGTTTGAGGCGCAGAGTCCGCTACTTGATTGAACATCTCAATCATCGCCGATGGTTGAATTGAAGCGCCGAAACCTAGAAAGCCCTTTTTGCGCGAGGTCCTTAATTTTTCGGCAATGTCAAACTGCCGCTGCACGACTTCTGCAAAGTGAGGCGTGTTGCGGAACTGGGTAATGAGATCTTGGTATCCGTCGAATGCTTTCCTGGAGTCTCCGGACACATCGAGTATGTTGGCATAACGATATTGAGCCTCAGCCGCAGCGTCAGTCCGCGGATATGACTTCACAATTGATTTGTAGGAGTCACGAGCCCGCCGCGCTTTGCCGGCATTTTCGTAAGACATGGCTTTCTCCAGTTTCGCACTGGCATTGCCTTGCTGGGTGGCATACTCATCAGCATCGACGCGCCGGTCGTTTTTGCTAAAAAGTCCACCGAAAGAAAACTGGGCTTCGACTGTAGAGAGGGAAAGAAGTGCGCTAGCGCACAGCAAAAACGAAAGGTTGCGAATCATGGTAATAATGGGCCGAGATGCTTAGCTCAACTGTTGTTGATCATGTTAATCGAATTGCGGCTTGGTTCAACGGCGAAATATGGCAAGGCTTTTCAGAGAGGTTCCTGATAAAACCGAAAAGTTTGGATTTATCAAATTCTTTGGGCTCGGTAGATTCCATGTGGAACATTTTGGGGGCTCGCAGGAATAGGAACGTTATGGAATCCCTGAACTCAAAGGATCTGAGCTTCAAATACTAATAACTTCCGACAATATATGTAATATAAAATACGGAGAGGTGCTTTTACAAGCCTCCACCGCCCTCCTTTCCAATCAACTCGCGCGAGTCTTGTTTCCTTGCATTCTTTATTGCTGGCTATTCAGTCGTTTTTGGCTAGAATATCCGCCCGCCGCCTGCAGCGAGACGATTCCACAAGGATTTCGAGATCTCAGGGCGGCTAACTCACTGAATGACCGCCATCGATCTTCTGCCGCTGGTAGCTGATATTCCGCTCGAGCCTGTGCTCACGGCTTCGTTCCAGTTCTGGAGCCCTTGGATTCAAGTTTTCATTTTGCTGGGCCTCGTTCTTCTTAATGCTCTCTTGGTTGCAGCTGATGTTTCCCTGAGTCGAGTTCACGCGCCCCAACTTGAAGAAGCTGCGGCAAATGGGAAAGCCGGAGCTTCTCTGTCTCTAAAGCTCCTCGAGAATTCGCGGATCTATTCCGCGGCATGTCAGGTCGGCATAACAGCTTCAGGGATTGTTCTCGGCGCGCTCGGAGAGCCCACGATTTCAACCTGGCTGCATCCCCTGCTAGCGCCAACAGGCATCAGCCTAGTCGCGGTCCGCATAGCAACTTTTGTATTTTCAATCTCAGTTCTTACTCTTTTGAGCCTTGTAATCGGAGAACTCCTCCCCAAGGCGCTCGGCACGCAGCGGCCCGTCGCTACCGCTATGACCTGCAGTCAGCCCTTGAGCTTTTTCTACCTGCTTGTCGCCATTCCGGTTTGGTTCGTGGAGAAGCTATCCAACCTCATCCTAAAGGTTGTTTTTCGGCTCGAGCCGGTTGATTTTGCCCAAATTGACCACACTGCCGATGAACTGCGGTATTTGGTTGAGGAGACCGGCCGTGCTCAAGAAGTTACGCTTACCGAGCAAAAAATACTCGCTAATACACTAGAACTCAATGACTTAAGTGTAAAAGATATTCTCACTCCACGAAGCGAAGTGATCGTTTTGAACGTCCACCGCACTTTCCGCGAAAACCTCGATATCGCGCTCGAGTCGAAGCATACCCGCTTTCCACTGGTGGATAAGCATCTCGATAAAACGCTTGGCTTAATCCACATCAAGGATCTGCTTCGAGAGATGCAACGTGAGTCAATGAATCTCTTCGCAGCAAAGCGAGATCTAATCAGGGTTTCCGAAAAACTGCCTCTCGATGAGATGCTTCAGGTGTTTCTCACAAAACGTGCCCATATTGCATTGGTCGTCGACGAGTTTGGTGGTTCAGTCGGTCTTGTCATGCTTGATGATGTTTTAGATCAGGTCGTAGGCGAAATTCATGATGAATTTGATGAAGAAGAGGTTCCCGGAATCGAATTTGTTGATGAGCGCTCTTTTCTTGTTGAGGGCGGCTATCCGCTTCATGAATTGGAAGACCACGTGGATCAATTGGATCTGGAAAATCGAGACGTTAGCACTGTTGGAGGATTCCTAACAAGCATTGCGGGAAGGATCCCTGAACCGGGCGAAATCATCGAACTTGATGGCTACCGCGCGACCATATTAGAGGCTGACGAGCGTTCGATTCGCCAAGTCCAGTTCCTCCGTGTTGAGAGACAAACAGCTAACAGTGAATCTACGGAAGCGATCAAAGGCGGAACGCCTAGCGAGACGGACAAAGACTGATAGAAGCCAACGACTACTTCCGCAGTAAAGGGCGATGGAGGAAAATCCGATAACAAACCCTCCCGAGCGTAGCCCGAAAACCCCAAATGAGTGGGGAGTCATCGTGGTCTTATCACTCGTTTTTGGACTGTTCCTAAGTATTGATTTGTTTTCTGACTACAATCCTCGCAAGCTCAGCGTGCCTTTCTTTCTAGCCGCATGGATTCTTCTTCTCGTCATTCATGAGTTTGCTCATGCCGCCATTGCCCGGGCAATGGGTTGGAAAGTTTCCCTTATCGTCATTGGCTCGGGACGCTTTAGGTTCGGCTTCAAAATCGGTCATACACTAATAGAGTTTCGTAGCATACCTCTGTCTGGGTTTGTAATTCCTCAGCAAACCGACTATATCGCTCCTCGATTGAAACACTTCTGTATTTACGCAGCCGGCCCAGGAGTCGAACTACTCATTTCATTAGCCCTCGTCTGCTTCATTGGGCCAGAATCATTACTTCAACGAACTAGCGACATTCCGATTATTGCCACTCAAAGTTTGATTGTTGCCGCTCTCTTAGGCTCGTTCATAAATCTATTGCCAATTTCATTTTCCGCCGATGGAAAACATTCTTGGTCGGATGGGCTCGGGATGATTCTGTGTTGGCGTTTTCCTTGTGAGCCTTCCGAAGATAAAGAAGTATTACCCCCCAAATCTTCAGCTCTTTGAAACGCGGTGAGGACGAGTCAAATACTCAACGAGACCCATCACATTTTCCCAGCGACGGATGGCCAAATCAGCGAAAAATACGGCTAAAAGGCATAGCAAAATTAGGGGCCACAGCTCAATATATCGAGCCACTTCACTACCGCTCAGCTTTAGTTCGTCTGCTGACGAATTGAGAAAAGTTCCGCCAGTTAGGTCGCAAGCAGTTTTCAATATTTCCTCGTTCACTTTCCCTGTGGCGACTTCGTTAGAAGGATTGAAAACATAGCCTGCACTAACCAGTTGGGCCCCTGCCCGTGAGCGAACGAGATATGCTCCTGGCTCCTTGGGTTTGAAGCTGGCTTCATAGAGTCCTGGCCCCTCCTGTTCTAGTTCAACTTTAGCCACCTCATCCATTGCTGATCCAAGCGCTGATGCTGAGATATAAAAAACCTCCGCGGTGACACGAGCTCCGTTCTTTCGCGCTGCAGCATCTTCTATTAAATCGACAACCATTGTGACTTCACTCCCTTCTTGCTCGAGCCGTAAATCCATATTCAATCCTTGGGGAGGCCGCGCAGACTCGCGCAGAATCTGTGACCAAAGACGAGCATAGCCATCCCAGTCTGAAACCCAAAGTGCTGCCCAGCGAGATTTACAGTCAGAGGTAAAGGCTGTGACCTTTCCTAATCCGTATCGCCAATGTGCCAATAGTGGATCGCCTTTATCGGTTACTAGAGGGACCTGCGCAGTAGCGCGGCGATTTGTTTTTACATAGCCCAAAAGCGGGGGTGTCGAACTTTCGTTCCACTCTTTCAACATAGGGTGAGGCTCAGCTAACTTCGGCTCAAATGCTTCCTCCCGAATCATTCGACCAGTGTGAGTCATCGTATCCTGGGTGAAGATTCTCGTTATAGCGGTGGGATCCATCGTGATGTAACTCTGCCCACCTCCTGCAGCGGCAATTGATTGAAGTAGCCCAATTTGAGCACCTGACCCGACGGCAACCGTCGAAATCGTGATTCCTGCCGCATGACACTGTGATGCTAGCGTTTGATATCCCTGCCCGGACGTCTGACCATCGGTCAGGACGATCATATGCCGAATTTTCGCGTTAACTTCATTGAGTGACGCCCTTGCGAGAGCCATTCCAGGATAGATATTCGTGCCCCCTCCTGATCCCAGCAGTGCAATCTGACTGGCGATTGCACTGGTTGACGTCACCTTAGTCATTGGAACAATTTCGTGCACCTGTGAATCGAAAGCATAGATGCCTATGTAATCGTCTGGAGATAGCAATTCAGCAGTTGCAATCGCGGCCGATTTACAGATTTCAATCTTCTGCCCCGACATCGAGCCAGAACGGTCCATCACAAGCGCAAGGGCAGAGGATTGCAACTCCTCCTGATCGGGGGCTTTCAACTTCACCGGTAAAATCTCTTCAATGGGCGTTCGGTAATATCCCCCTACCCCAAACGAATTCATTCCGCCGATCATGATTAATCCCCCTCCAAGCTTCTCGACGTAATCGCGAATTGCATCCATTTTTACATCGCCGAGGCGATGCGCCGCTATATCAGAAAGGATAATGCCGTCGTAGCCAGCTAGCTGCTGCAGCGATGACGGCAGTGCACTTGGAGTGAGAGTTTCTAAACGAATCCCCTCTTTTTCCATGGCGCCAGACAGATAGCGTGCTTGGTCCTCCTCACCCTCTACGTAGAGGAAAAGCGGTTTTCCTCGAACATCGACGATCGCGAGTGCCTCATTATTTTCTGGGAGGGAATCTCGGCCCTCAAAGCCCTCGACAGTCACTCGATAGTTGTAGATATTTCTTTTCTCAGGCGAGCGAGTAAAGCCAACGGTATGCACTTCTCCAGATTTTATCGGTAGAGTTTTTGTATCCACTTCGACGCCATTTTCAAACAATCGAATCTTGGCTAGGCCTGACATTGAGCTCTCAACGGTTGCAGCTAATTCGAGAGTCGCTCCCTCACTCAATCTAGATTGTGAGCTCTCCAAGCGACTCACCCTAACATCAGGCTGGGCTTCTCCTGCAATCCCAAGAGCATGCAGTTTTATTTTCGCCAACGAAGATTCTTTAGCCGCTTCCTTGAGAGATCCTTCCGTTTCAACTCCGTCACCAACGATAATTATATGACGGGAAGTTCCTGCTGGGAAAAGTCCACCAGCCAGCTTTACAGCCCTCTGATAGTTGGTTCCTGAACCAATGTTCTCGAGCATTTCCTTTGCCGAATCAGATTCATACTTGATCTCTCCGGTGTCTGGATAGCGAATCAGTTTAGGCTCGGATCCAGCCGCTACAATGCCGATTGGAATTCCGGAAGGAAGCGACGATCGGATTGCCCTAGCCGCCTCGTATTCACGAAGAATACCGGAATCACCCTCACTGCGACTGTAATCCAAAACAAAGACGACCGCTTGCTGGGTCGACTTGATCAAACGGGCCGGAGAAGCAATCGCAAGAAGCGCTAGGATGATCATGAGCGCACGAGTTGCGAGCAGGGCGCGTCGTCGTCCGCGCTGCATCGGATGTCGGGACCGTCGATCGACCCAAAGGAGGGTGATGAGAGCCGGAATGGCAAGCAACAGGGTTTGTGGCAACAACCAGTCCATATTAATAAACAGCGAAACGATGTAAGAGCCAGTATTCAGCGAATAGAATGATCAGCAAAGTGACCAGCAGCAAACTCTTAAGGCTCGCCGTTCCGGTTCGTTCCTCTCCAAAACTCATTTCATTGGCGATAGAATTTTTAACGGACAGGTTCGTTTCACTTGGGCTCAGTAGAAAAGAAGCACCCTTCTGACCGGAATCTGTCTCCCAGTAGCCTGGCCGGTCCATTATTAGAACGTCAGAATTAAGAGGGATTTTGCGATTTCTCAGACCAGCAGAGCGAGCTTCGAGCCAGTTGACTGAATTGCCTTCAACCTCAACGAGGTCACCCGAAGCGTATACGGGTGGCATCACTCTCTCGCTGGTCTCCTCAACACACCAGAGTAGCGCGTTGCCAATCAAAAGGGGAAATGAGGCCGTTAGAGGTAATCTCTCGGAAAGCCCGGGAGAGAAGCCCATCAGAATCAAGCGCTGCCCCTTTACTTCCCCTGCTGCGAGAATTGTTTCGTCACCTGCAAACCATAATGGTTCCAAAGTATTTGTGGTTTCAAAAAGCACGGTCTGAGTTAACGCTATCCGCCCCGTGGAAATTCGGTAGAGAAGCGGATGCTTTGCATTTCCTACGCGAATTTCATCAAAAGGAATTGGCGAGCTTAATCGCTTTGAAATTATTGGGCCAGAAGACGCTGGTGGGTTGATTACGATTGCAGGTATCGTTTGTGGCCATTCCTCAGGTAGCCAGCCATCGAAAATAATTGCATCGACTTCCTCCGATAACGGCCACGCTTCCGGACTACCTTTCAACAGTTCAAAGCGCCCCGATTCCTGAATTGCCGCGAGAGCAAGCCGAGTATAAGGATCTTCCATTTCATCAGGGCGGATCCAGGCTGCGAGTATTGGCCTTACTTCTGGAAGAGGGACCACGATTTCGTTATCAAGAAGGAACCGGTCGAACTCGCTCTGCAACTCCACTTTCAGGATCTGGCGGCTCACCCCATTGACTCGAAAAGATAATCCAACGCGGTCGCCCGGGCTGAGATCGACATCACGATACTGATTTGGCACTCCCCCAACCGAAATTTCAACCCGCACGGTAGCCTCTTCTATTGCCGCTTCATTCAAAGCTACCTGCACATAAGCCTCATAAACAGCGTGCTGAAGTGGAGCTGGTCTAAGTTGGAATCCGATGATGCCGGGATTGCTCACTTCAGGCATGGCCACATTGAGCTCCTGAAAAGACCATTCGGAATCGCTCAGTTCATCACCGAAAAGGCGATCACTTGCATGCCAGATTGCCGACGGCCTCTCCAATCCAGCAAGAAGAGAAGCTGTTTCGAGCCCCTCTTCGGGACGGGCCGCGATCGACTGAACCCGCAATGCATCAAGACGAGAGATCAATTCCCTGCGGCTCAATGTCCTTGGCTGTATCACTTCGGGACGGGCGTCGTAGGCGACTAACGAAACTCCAACTTCCTCTGGGACACGTTCAAGTCGTGCCCGAATTCTGCGCTTAGCTTCATCGAGTCGACTCTCGCCAGAATCATTTTTGACCCCCATGGAAGCAGAACGGTCCAGAAGAATGACGATCGAGCGAAGGTTCTCCGAATCGTCCTGATTTGGCAGTAGTCGTGACAGCACAAAAACAGGAAGGATCAGCATTAGAAGCGTCAGGATCAAAGAGATCAGCTTCTTAAGCCGCCGAAGCCAAGCCGACTCCTGGTGCTCCAAGGCTAACGTCTTAAAGAAGACCAACGTAGAAACATCAAAGGTCCTCGTTTTGCGCCTGAAGAGGTAGAGCGCTATCGGAACCACCGAAAGCCCAATTAAAAAAAGAAACTGTGGAGAAAGAAACTGCATCCACTTATTCGGTTATGAGAATCCTGCGCCTAAAGCAGAGCCTCGTGAAAGTAGGTCGAGAAATAAATCGTCAAAAGGGTAATCAGTTCGCCAGCGCTGGTAGTCGATATGGCGAACTTGACATTCTCTCTCCACCCCTTCCAAGAATTGCCGGTAGCAATCCTGATAGCGTTTCCGATCGCGAGGTGTGAACCAGAGCCTCCTCGACTCTCCCGTTTCAACATCGAGCAACTCGATCTCACCGTCCAGATCAGGATCCTCCTCCCACGGATGGCTAACCTGTAGAAAATGCACCTCACCCGGCCATAGGCTAGCATGCTTAATTGACTTGGAAGCCTCATCAATTTCTCGACCATAAAGGTCAGAGATCACGAAAATAATGCCGTATCTTCGGCGGCTTGGCCTAAAATCCTGAAATGCCTGTTCGAGATTGGTCTTACCTTCAAACTTCAGGCTACTGGCAAAATCTAGAATCCGCTGAAAGTTACTCTGTCCTTTTAGCGGGGCGATTGGATCCGAGACTGATTCACCAGTTGAATAGAGACTAACTCGATGGTGACCGACGAGCCCCATGTAGCCGAGAGCCACTGCAAGCTTCTGTGCGGTTTGTTTTTTCTCCACAAACGGCTGATTCATCGAAGCACTCGTGTCCACAACGATATGGATATGAAGTTCCTGAATCTCCTCGTAAAGCCGAATAAAGAGGCGGTCGAGGCGTGCGAAAAGCTGCCAGTCAATTGCTCGATAGTCGTCACGGGGAGTGTAGTGCCTAAATCCTTTAAATTCTCGAGTGAAGCCAGTCGCAGTGGTTGATTGAATCCCCTTCTTTTTAAGTTGTTTACGCTTCTTCAGACGAAGAAAAATTGCCCGAAGGCGATCCAGAAAATCCGGGTCGAACAAATCATGGGTTGATTCTGTTAGCGGTCTTTCTGCCATGGACTATCGATTTTCCGTCTTGAGATTCGGCTGATCTTTTTCGACAGCTCTTTCTCCAGAAGCCTCCAAGCAGATCAAGACACGTTCCTGAAAGCTGGTTAAATACAGGCCATCCTCAACGATGTCATTGAGGGGACGACAAATGAGTGAAGCCCTTGGCCCGCTCGTTGTGATGCGCCCTTTCCAAGTGAGAAAGCTATCATCTGAATCTGCCGATAGATCGACATTGGACAATGCGAGATAATCCAAGACATCCTCGCTCCAGTCTGCTTGCCCGACGACTCTGCCGGTCAAGGCGTTGATCACTTTAAATCCTCGCGTTCCCCTTGCCACCACTTGGTTTTCGACCATTATCGCGCGAATTGAATCTTTAGCTCCTAAATCTGCTACTTCAATCGCATAGGTCCTGCTTCGCACAAAGTCAGTATGGTAGAGAATGCCTCCTTTGATGAACCAACCATGTGAACCGTTTTCCCCCACGAATGCCCCCGATCCCTTTAGTTGATCGCTTCCAACCGGAATGTCGGTTGGGATTTTTCGAATAACATCCCCGTGCCCGAGCCAGAGGTGTCCCTTTCCAAGGTGGGCAAAGGATGGCTCCGGTGACTCAGTCCGGCGAAATGCCCAATAGGCTGCCGGGCTGACGATCGCACCAAGTTCACGCGATTCAAAAAAGAGCGAAGTTGACAGTTCCGGGGTAGAATTAATCACATCAAAAACCTCGATGGAATCCCGAACAAACGGCTCTGTCAGATTTTCATCTTCTGAAATTTCTTCACCTCGATCACGCTTCAAATCTACTGGAAGCATCGCCAAGCCCTCAGGATCCACACTCCAGATTTGTTTGCCGGTATCCGCGTTTAGGATCTCAGCTTCTGCACCATAGAGAAGGACTCTACCATTTGAAATCTGAGCGCCAGAATTGAGTGAATTTATGCAGCTGGCTTTGGTTTCTGTAACCTTCGGTTGGTGTAGCCAACGCAGCTTGCCTCCGTTAATGTCATAACTGGCAGCAGCTTGTAATTCTGGACGAAAAACGACAGCCAGTTCATCCGAGACAACAAGAATATTACCTTCATCACTGGAGGAAGCCGTTGAATGCGGCAAAACAGGTATTTCAGAAGACCAAAGCAGCGCTCCATCAGTGGTCGAGTAACAGTTCAGTTGCCCTTGTTCGACCAGAAAGAATCTACCGTTCTTCGCAGCAAACCCATGGACTACCCGCGCGCGCTCACCCGGCGTAACGGAATAGCTATCCAGCCCAGTGTCGAAAGGTGATTCCCGAAATGAAGGTGGGCGCCCCCTCTTCGTTCCTCGTTTCGATAACCCTGCCTTCTTCCAGAGAAGCCGTCCTTCACTGCTATCGACTCCATAAACCGAGTTGAAGTCGTCAACCACCAGCACTCTTCCATCCCCCTTCCAAAACGTTCGTATTCGACTTCCATCAGGGACTTCAAATCCCCATCTTAGCTCAGCTTTACTAGTTAGGAATCCTGTCTCGGCACCTACTTTATCGACTGAGACTACTGCCGGCTCAGATTGAAAATTTGCAGCGGCAGTAACCTCAAGAGACAACCCGTCAGGAAAACGCAATTCGTGAAGACTCCCGTCTCGGACAATCTCAGCGAAGCGTTTGCGAGCCGAGTCTGCTTCCGGCTGTCGTCCAAGTTTTGCAAGAACCACAAATCTCGTCCATTCCACCCATGCTCTTTGCTCGAGGGGCTGAACTTCGCGCTCTATCGAAGCCAAAAGGGGCAGAGTTCCCTCGATCTGATTCGAGGAAAACAGCCGTGCAAGCGAACGCCAGTATGACTGAATCAATTGGCTGTTTAATTGACTCACCGAGTTTGGGTGAAGACTCACTCCTTCATCACCCTGAATGAGCCCCCTTGTTACCTCCCGAAATTCGGATTCTTCGCCCTTGGTTGCCAGCAGGCTCAAACGTCTCGACCAGCTAAAAACGTCTTCTGGTTCAAGAACATTGATCCGGGCGAGAAAGTCAACTGCCTGGTCAATAAACCGGTAATTGAGCAGTATTTCTACAGCCTCTCTCAACGCATTGACCCCCATGACCTTATCCGCATTGATTTGCTCTATAAGATTCTGCGCTTTTTCAATTTGCTGTGAACGGTGGTAGACAAGAGCTCTTCTTAGATCATATTCCGGCGCTTCATCCGGACTTAACTTCGCAAGTTCAGTTAAAAGAGCCTCAGCTTCCCTAGAGGAATCTGGCGCGTATTCAAGGAGCCCAAGAAGAAACCTCTGCAGGCGAGCCTTCAAGGGCCCACTAAGACTATCAGCCGCCAATCGCTCCCTAAGAGAAGCAGCTATAGTCTCGTTGGAAAACCGGCTTTTGGCACCCTCACAAAGAATCAAAAACTTTTCCGCCTTGTCGGATGACCATTCGCCCTCACCAAAAGAAAATCTTTTTTGCTCTGTTTCGAGGAAGCCGGACAAGGACTCAAGGCGTGACTGCGCTTCCATCGAGACATTGATCCAGCCGGCATACTTCTCAGGTGAATCTGCCTTGTCCCGCATCAAGGCGATGTGCCGCTCTACAGCTTGTTGATCACCCAGTTCGCCAAGAACTTGAATCAAAAGTAACCCAAGAGTAAAATCGCTAGGAGCTTTCTCCAATCGATCCACGAGGATAGCCCGAGCACCGGCAGCCAAACTTTCCGAAAGAAGATACTCGACTAGATCTGCGATATTCTCGGGAGCAGCTGAAGCGGCATCAAGCGATTCAACCAAAGCTTCAGCTGCCGCGCGTTCTCCTGTCGATAATCGAATCTCGATAAGCTCTCTCGCCACATCGAGGCGGTCTGGATGTCGCCTTAGATATTGGCCTAGGTAAGGCGATGCCGCGTCTTTACGATCGATGCTCCTTAGATAGCGTTGCAGATCCAGAATTTCTCTCGATGACTCTTCCGGATCCATCCCGGCAATTGCAGTCTTGAAATCTTGATCTGCGTCAGCATTTTTACCTAACAGATATTTAATCTTAACTAATTCGAGCCGAAGATCACGGCGCTCCGAACGGAGTTCTAACCTACCTTGTAGAAATGACTCATATGCTTTAGGATCTTGAGCAGAGCGCAGCAATTCAATGACCCGCTCTTCCATCAACTTTGAGTCAGGCAACTCTGTAGCGTGCTTAACCAGTATTCTTGTAGCGTCATCTCGAAGTTCAGAAGCAATTAGGACATCGGCATAGTCAAGTATCACTCCTTCATTCAAGGGGTTGTCCTGATACTGTTTTTTAAACCGATTGACCAAATCAGTTCTCTCATCATTGCTGGCTACAACATTAAGGCGCATGTTCATGATCTCTCGCCGCCTCCAGTGGTTAGGGCCGAGCTTTTCAAGAAGTTCATCCAGCGTATTTCCTGCGTCTTCTCTCCTATTGGTTTCAACCAAAGCTTTTGCTAGTCTAACCGAAATTTCCACCGAAGCCTCGGCGTCAGAACCTGCTTCAGAAGCTCGGGAAAGAGCTTCGATACTTACGCTCCAGAACTGGTAGCGTTGCATCAAACGAGCGAGCGACATCGCATCCTCAAAAGTCATCGCATCCGCTTCCATGATATTCTTTAGCTGGGATTCAGCTACTTCACGTCGCCCTTCCAAGCCTGAGCGTTCCAGTAATAGTTCGAGCCATTCGCTGCGACGCTGAGGTCTCGACTCCAAGTCAACGGCGAGGGATAACACGTCGATCGCACGTTCATCTCCTTTTGCATCAAGAGTTAAAAAGAGAAGATACTGCAGCGGAGCATAGTCGGGATGAAGGGCGACGGAGGAGGTTAGTAATTCTTCGAAATCCGTCCGATCTGCTGATTGCATGACTTGAATCAGGACAGTCTTAGCACCCGGATCTGTTGGGTACTGTTCAATGTGACTCTGATAGGTTCCAACGAGCTCACCTAATCGATCCGCCTTTCGATACAATTCGACGAGCGAGTCTAGTGCAAAGTCCAATAACGGATCGTTATACAGCGCAGTCCGATACTGGATAGATAAATCATCAAAAGAACCCGCGCTTCCCTCCTCAGGGTAGGCGGTAGAGGAACCTAGCAGAACCAGCCCCAGAAAAACCTGAAGTGCAGTTTTTAAGTCTGCCATCACCCTACTCATCGCGTTTCTGAATTATTCTCCGGTCGATGCAATAACCTCTTCAACGAGTGCATCGACATCCGTCGATTCCGCCTCGCCCTGAAAGTTTAAAATCACGCGATGCCTCAAGGCAGGGAGCGCAACCCGATTCACATCATCAACGGAAACCGCAGTTCTACCCTCAAGCGCGCAATAGACTCGAGCTCCCCTTATCAATGCCTGCATACCGCGCGGACTTGCTCCATAACTGATGTATTGCGTCACCGCATCAAGTCGCTCCCCCTCTTCTGGGTGCGTCCCAAGAACGAGGCGGGCAGCATAGTCAGTGATGTGATCGGAAACGGGAACGCTGGCCACTACTTTCTGAGAAGCAACGAGCTCTTCTTCCGTAATTACTTGATTCAATAAAGGAGTATCAAAGGCTGCAGTACGCTTTGAAATTTCAACTAGGGTTTCCTTATCAGGAAATGGCACTCGCAATTTGAATAGAAACCGGTCAGCTTGCGCTTCAGGCAGAGGATAGGTCCCCTCCATTTCCATCGGGTTCTGCGTCGCCATGACGAAGAAAGGTTTCGGCAGTGGCATTGTTTCGCCGCCTGCTGTGACAGCTCCCTCCTGCATCACCTCGAGAAGAGCAGCCTGAGTCTTTGGTGTGGCACGATTTACTTCATCAACCAAAATCAAATTGGCAAAGACCGGCCCAGGTTCGAAATCAAGAACTCGGCGGCCCTCTTCGTTTTCATTGACGATGTGCGTTCCGAGTATATCAGCCGGCATTAAATCCGGAGTGCACTGGATACGTCCCGGCTTAAGCCCCATAGCCTTGGACAAGTTCTGCACCAGATAGGTTTTTCCTAATCCGGGAACACCTTCAAGAAGCAGATGACCCCGAGCAAAGACAGCTACCAAGGTATCAGAAAGAAGTTCGTCATAGCCGACGATTGCTTTCTGAATCTCATTTTTAAGCTCAGCGAACTTTTCTTGAAATCGCTCGAGGTTATTTTCTAAATCTCTTGTTTCACTCATTCTAAAAAAATCAAATGGAGGATGGCAAATCGGATTACTCTCCCTCCTTCTCGAATTGTTTGCGGACGGCAGAGAAGTAGCGGAGCACATGTTGCCTCCTCGAAAGCGGTAAAGACTTCTCATCGAGAGCCTGTTCTTCAACCGAAAGAAAGTCAGAAGCGATGTTACGTCGCTGACGCGTCGCCTCCTCCTTGCTAATATCCCCCTCTACCGCTCGAAAGCTTGACTCACCACCCTCCTTAACCTGCGCCACCACTCTCGAATCATTTTTTGCCTCGAAAAGGTTTGTTTTGGAATCAACTAATTCCGCGCTACCAGTTCCGGCCTGATTGCCCCCCTGCCCGGATACATTCGAGCTTCCCATCTGTTTAACCGAAGCACCGACTGAACCCCCGGGTTGCTCTTCGCC
>TARA_B100001093_G_scaffold156964_1_pt1 | contig 27708 bp, 51 predicted proteins | sample TARA_B100001093 | Tara Oceans TARA_B100001093 (sample SAMEA2623116) | marine metagenome | biome: marine biome (ENVO:00000447); feature: surface water layer (ENVO:00002042); material: "saline water (ENVO:00002010), including plankton (ENVO:xxxxxxxx)" | depth 5 m | reverse complement strand
ATTGGTAGAAGTTACCCACTCGCAGAAAGATTCCCACGAAGAGGTTGTTTGTTGTTGTCTTGAAAGTGTTGCCATTGTTTTAAACCAAAAAGTAAGACCATCAGGGAAATGGTGGAGTTACTATTCCTCACCACCCTAGGGCGAGGTATTAAAGACTATTTTTTATACACGCTGTTTAGTCTTGGTAAGGCGTGTGTGTGTAAAGGAAGAAAAAAGTTTACGTTTCTTAATCCGTGTACTTATTTATAATATCAGAAGGTCAAGTGACTGTCAAGCCCCTACCAACAAAATTTTGGTATCAGCGTATAAATAGAAAAATAAACATATAAGAAAAAAATGAAAAGAGCATTTTTTACTTTTGGTATGTTGTTAATGACTGCATGTGCAGGTGCAGCGAACGCTGGAGGATTAGTTTCAAAACATGCGTCTAGTGTTCAACTTACGGTTGATGCTGCCAGAACTCAGGCAACCAGGATTGGTTCCTCATTCAGCATCAGTGGTTCAAATGTCGATACCACCGATGGTACGACTGCCCATACCGTTTCTGCAGGAACTATTACGTCTGGAATTTATGCTCCAGGAGCAATTTCTGCTACTCAAGATACCGCAGGTTCGGCATTCTCCTTTAGCCAATCATACACTCAAGGTGATGCAGTACCAACTGCTGCACCTACTGTAGGTCAGGTGCCTAACTTTTCTAGCACCCTTAGTTATACTGCAGGTACTGCTGGAGACCTTGCTGGAACTGTCACCTCTGCTGGAGTTATCTCCATCACCGCAGGTGGAGCTGGAACCAGTGGAACCGGACAATTTGTTTCCGAGATCACCATAATTGATTAAGGAAATTAGCGATGACCCTTTTTGGAAAAACAACAATTTGGTCTGCGATATATGTGGTGGGTGCAAGTGTCATACTTGCTCCTGCCCAGGCAGTTCCCGTGGTTCCAAACTTCACCCAGGGGTCAATGACAAGTCATACAGAAACAACTCAAAAAATAACAGAAACAATAAACTCAATGGATTATTCCACTGGGTATCAATATTCAGCATCAGGAAGTGGAATTAAACCATTAGACGGAACCTTAAAACCTATACAAGGTTCTACAAATGTAACTATAGATGGAGTGACCTCATCATGGACAGGGATACAAGAAACACCGACATTTATACAAACAGAACCCGGAGGAGCGTTTCAGTTTACAGAAACTTACTCTGGACCTGGATTACAAAATCATACAATCATTCAAAGAGAAACAGACGTAACAAGTATAACCGATACTACAAGTATATTCCAGCAATAATCTTAAGTGGATTACTCCCAACTCAATCTTTGGCAGAAACTGTTGGTGGGGTCAGTGCTACCGCTTCTCCTGTTGCTAATTCTTCAGGTAGCGTCACTAATCAGGCCATCCAGGTCCTTCAGGGTCCTTATATTACCAATACTTACGGATCAGGGATACAATGTCAAGGTCCTACCCTTAACGTCACACCATATGTAACAGGAGCAACATCACTTCAAAGACCTTGGGAACCATCTTACATGGATCCAGTATATGATGTCACAGATAACTTTGGTGCTTTCGATGAAAATGGAAATGCAATAGGGGATGGAATTTTAGACAATCCCGGAGATGTAATATTTTACAAGAGAACTAGAACAGGACAAAAAGATAATTACAATTTAAGTGTTGGATTTTCTGCTACATGGTCTAGACCTTTAGATAGAAAATTACAAGAACAGTGTAAAGAAGCAGCTGCTGCTAACATCGCAATGATGGAGCAAATGACTGCTAATAAAAGATTAGACTTTGAGATAGCCCGACTTAAAAATTGTGGAAATTTAATAAAAGAGGGAATTCGTTTTCATCCCAGAAGTCCATATTATAAAATTTGTGCTGATGTAATAGTTGACAATGTAACTCAAATTAAAAACCATACACACAGTATACCAGAACCAGTTAAAGTAAGACAACCAATATCATACGATGCTAAAGACTTAGGCGATTCGATTCAATAATTCCTTTATTAAAATAAACTGTTATCTTTGGTAATTCTTCACATTTTCCTTCCCATTTATCGGGGTAAATTGTAATACTTTTTGTTAGGGACATTGGAGAAACTTTTCCATTATTACCATTAGGAACCCAGTGCCAATTAATCCATGGATATTCTTTATTTGTATTTGGTCTTTTTTCAAAATCTGCAGTATACGAATAATCAATCATATACAATTGTCCTACAGGACTAATCCAATATTGTGTCATTGTTCCACCAAAACATGTTTCAATATCCTTTGTTTGACATTGACCTGAAAAATCTTCTCCTAAAGGATATGAACTTTTAACGTAATCAAACATTCCCATTTTTTACTTTACCTTAGATTTAAGTGTTTGCCTCAACTCTTTTATAGCACGATTTCGATCTCTTTGCTCATTTAAACGTTCAGATACTGATAATACTTTAGTTTCTTTCCCTCGTATAGCAGCAATCTTTTTAATAACTTTTTTAACCGTTGGTTTGACAACCTTTAATAGGATGTCTGCTAGCGGTTTTGCTATAAGTGCCGATGTTGTTGCAACTATGGCAATTGATGCTGTTGTAGTAACCATACCTGCATTAGGTATGTTTGTAATAACTTGCTGAGGTATTGATAACTTCTCAGTTACTTCAATACACTTATCACCAACTAATTCATATGAAACAATTTTTTTATTACCCTCTAATATTTTTCCTATTGGATTTGTTAATTCCTGTTCTCTACTAGGACAATCAACTTTTGCAGTATTAACTGGTGGTGGTTTTACTTCTGGTGTTTCTGGTACTTTAGGTTCTGGTTTTTCAGGCGTATCTGTTTTTGGAACAGGAGCTTCTCTAGTTGGAACTAATTTTTCTGGTTCATATTGAATAGGATCAAATGATGGAGTCTGTCCATCACAAAAAGTATTTGTACCTTTTGGATCATCTTCTTCTAACTTATTATTTTCATCAATCTCATGCGCTTCAACGCAACCAGGAACATCTACAACAGGTGAACCAATTTCTAAAACAACTGGAGGTGCTAAATGAATACTAGATGAAACATCATTAACAACACCTCTAATCTCAGGTATATTCACCTGATTAATTTTAATTGATTGTATTCCAATTTCTACACTCCCAATTCCAATTTCAGGTATTTCCATAATTTTTAATTAAATTATTCTAAATTCATTTGTGATTTAATTAAATCAAGTCTTGCTCTTAAAAACTCTTCAGACTCTCGTTGATAAATGCCATAGGCAATATTCATAAGAGTCTGAACTGTTTTCCATCCCCCATACTTTTTATGAGATCTTACTTTCATATATTGATAATGAAGTAAGAGTTTAGCATCAGATACTGTCATCCATTCATGTATAAGAGTTAGATTGATAGCGTCTTTTTCCATTAGCAATCATTAAATGCTGATCCAACCTCAGAACCTAATGTTTCTCCTGCTTGCTGCCCTGCTAGTAATGCCCAACCACCTGCTAACCATCCAACATAAGGAATACTAGAAAGTGCAGGAGCAACGAGTCCACTAGCGATTGCGGTTCCCGCCATTGCACCTTGTGACCGTGCTCCAGCGTCCGCCAAGAGACATTCTACGTCTCTCGCAGACTTTCCCTCAGCACTAATTTCACCTCCTATATTACGAGTTCCTTCCATAGTGTATTGGTCACGACGATACTCAGTTCTCTTTTCAGATCCACCACCAAATAATCCCTTTCTATTTTTATCCATATCTAGAGACTTTTCTGATTCTAAAATCTTAGGATCATTTGCACGATACTCAATTTCATAACCATCCTTACCTGCTCTAATTGTGTATGACGAATATGGACCACGGGGAATGTTTATTGTAGGAATCTCCTTTACTTTAGGAGTACTATCTCTAAGAACATAACCGAGAAGACCAATATGAGAAACACCAACAAGGGCACCTAATACTAAGGCGATAGTCTTAACTGGGGGAATAGACTTTCTCTGTACATTCTCTGAACTATTTGAATCATCCATGATTAAAACGACATAGGAGGACCAGTTACTGGAGGAACTATAGGAATTGCAGGCATCATTTCAGTTATAAGTGTTGGTAGTGACTCAGAAATTTCTTCAACAATTTTTCCTCTAACTTCTTCAATCATAACATCAGCATTAGTATAGAGATAAAATCCACCTCCAACAACACTCAAGGAAACAACTCCTGATAGGAGAGCGATTACATTAACTACTTTTTGCATTTTAAAAACTCCGACTATCTTCTATATATGCAAATTACAATAAAATTGCTCCAATAACAAATCCTTTAGCAAATGCAATCCATGACATTTGATATCCATTCAATCCAAACTTTCTTTTGATTGGTCTGAATATTTTCTTACGATGCCACTTAAATAAGCGTCCCATGTGCCCTCCTAATTTCTCTCAAAGCTTCAAGATTCATATCTTTTGTACCGCCATCGTATGCATGAGCATATCCTTCGGTAATCATTTGTTCATTAAGGGACAACTCTGCGTCCCCAATGTAAAGCCAACCAAGAAGACGGCCGTATTTACCGACGCCACCAACAAGTTCAGTCCTAACAGACAACTCATCGTCACCAGAGATAGCACCCTCCAGTTTCTCTTTGAGCCAATTGGTTGCATCAATTCCAAGTTCTTTCTCCTCTAAATTTTTCGTTCTCTTCTCAGGAGTATCAACTCCTGCAACCCTTACTCTTTCTTTTTTATAGAGATCAAATCCAAGATCAATGGTAACATCAATCGTGTCACCATCAAGAACTCTGTTGATCTCCGTCACTCTAAAATTGTAGCAGCTCTTCCTGCTGGGGGGTGTCATTGCGCCCATAATCGATCTCCTGTGATTCTACTGATGCCACTATACCTATGATGAATGTTGCTGATGCAATTACTGCACCAGCGCCAGCAACCCAACGTTCCAATACGCGAATACGATCACGAAGTTTTTGAATTTCTTCGTTTGTATCATCAACACGCTTGTGAACCATTTCAATGCGACGAATAGAATTTTCCAGAGTGCTGTCCATTACAGCAATCTTTGTATCCTGTTCTGCATCTTTGTTAGTAAGGTCACTCATCTTCCAATTCCTCAAAAGCAAGTTTCATAATAGTATATATGTAATATGACGTTCCTATTAAAAGAATAATAATTGAAATTATTACACTCCACACAGGATCACTTGTATTTTCTAAAGGTCTTAATAACAAATTCATATCCCTTGAGCAATATCTAATGCCCTTTTAGCAGTACTTACTAATTTATAACGTCTATGATTATGTGTGTTTGGAATGGATAAAGAAAATCCCAGAAGATCCGCATCTGGATCATCTGGGATTCCTACTGGTTGAACAAAAAATATTCCTGCATGTGCAACACATTTCCATCCAATGTCTACAAAACCTAAATCTCGTAATGCACATTCAAGTTTTAAAGAGTAACATGCTTCCTCTAATTTCATAGGTGTTGATAACCGATCAAAAATATTTAGAACTATAAATTTTCGTACTTATATTCAAGAATCATTCTATAAAAAGAATCTCGTAAGTACCATAAATGCTCTTGTTCTTCTGGTGGGCGAGAAGGCGACCCTTCCCACATTTCTATTCTTTTTAAAATACAGTGATGTAACAGGTAAATATCCTCTATATGCAAACTTACTTGATAATCATACTCAGGTTCTTCTTGATTCATGGATTTCTTGGGTTTATTCCCATATCTTTCAAATACTGAATCCACCAATCAGTATCTTTTATGTACCTCCAATTAGGTACAGGAAGTTCTCTTTCTACAGTATAATACTGATAAAGTGCTTCATCGATAGTCTGTGCTATCTCCATACTCTTCTTCCTCTGCATCAACGTCTTCATATGGGTTTGCCAAATATGGTCCTCGTTTTCGTAAAGGTTCTTTTCGGACATAAGAAGATTCGGAATTAACAGCTTCTACCCACACTGCCAGTTTCATTACTATAAAAATAACGACTAATGGTGTGAAACAACCAATCAAAATAATTGGGTTCATTTGTGTCTCCTAGAAAAAGGTTCCCAGTGTTCCCAACCATATTTATGAACTGCCCACATTCCTATGATAGGAACAAATACTAAAATACTTGAGAGGAATCCTATTCCGTATGGGTTGTTTAATACAACCCCACAGAATCTAGCGAATTGTAACATCATCATTCAAAAATAGATAGGATGAATAGAAATACTCCAAAGAGGCAAGCTGCTACTACTAATAGGAGTGGAGAGTAATTAACTGGGGTAAGCATTACCTAACCCCCAGACGACAAAGATTGCAATTGAAGAAAGTATAATTGATGCAGAAACGGTGGTATGTTTCATTTTTATAAATCTTGCCAAGGGTCTGTATTGTGAAGACATGATCTGGGATGTGATCACTCACTATTTAATTCCTGCAGATCTAATTTTAACTTTAAATTTTAGAGTTTCAACATAATGTTTTCATTCTCTAACCTTTTAATTTTCTTCTTTAGATTCATTCCTTTTTTTCCAAAGTTCTAAAAAGTAACGATCAACTAGATATAAATCTCCTATAGGTGGTTGCTCTTCAATTTTAGACCATTCATTACACAATGCTCTCATTTCTAGAGTTATACCAGATGGGTTAAACATTCTACCAAATGATGACATGGCAAACGCAAACCGCATTCTAATGCGCTGTTCCATTTCTTCTGTAGGTGTTAGTTTTTTAATGGTTATTCTGACCTCTTCTGTGCCTGAAATATGTGGTGGCACATAGACAGGGTAGTGTTCCAAATAGTAAGACATTTGCTATGGTCATTTTACGTTCTTTACACGTAAATTACATTCAGTCTCTTCAAATAGAACCGGATGTGCTGTTCCATTTCCATCATAAGCATCACTATCATAATAGTCATTATCACCTTTGATAAATCCAAAGCAAAATGTGATAAGTACGAATGGGATTGCAACCCAAAATAAAACGTTTGCTAAAGTCATCTTACGTCGTGTCCTCCAAACATTGCTCTCATACCATTCAGGACTTTGTTAGCGAACTTTCCAAGTCGTCTTGACTCAAATCTTGAGTATAACGCACTGCTAATAACAGGAGCGGGTACACCAAGATCCACAGCAGCGTGAACAGTCCAACGACCTTCACCACTGTCTGATACTCCCCCATCGAACTTGCTAAGCTCTCTATCGCTCCGTAGAACATCAGCGGTAAGGTCAAGTAACCAACTACCAACCACGCTACCACGACGCCAACACTCAGCCACCTTAGCAACATTAATATCATATTGATAATCTTCTGGATTCTCCATCGGAGCAACCTCAGCATCGCCCTCTTTAACATAAACTGACCCAGCATTAGCTTCATGCAGGATATTAAAGCCCTCGGCGTATGCTTGCATGATTCCATATTCGATACCATTATGAACCATTTTTACAAAGTGACCTGCTCCAGGATCTCCAGCATAGATCCATCCATACTCTTCTGGATACATTACATATGAACCATCGCCTGTACGTGGGGCAGCGGATATACCAGGACTGAGTGCGTCAAAGATTGGACGGCAGACATCAACTGCAGACTTTCCGCCACCAACCATAAGACAGTATCCACGCTCCAAACCGTACACACCACCGCTAGTACCACAGTCAATATACGCGACACCCAACTTTGAACAATACTCTGCCCGTCTCCGACTGTCCTTAAAATTGCTATTGCCATGATCAATAATAATATCTCCCTCACTACAATATTGTAATAATTCATTGAGAGTATCCTCTACTGTTTCTGCTGGTATAACCATCATGAAAATTCCTGGTTGAGGAAAGTGTAGAATTCCTTCTAGTTCTTTTTCACTGCGTGTTTTTGTTTTAACCATTTCAACAAGAGTTTCCACAGAAGTTGTAATTCCATTAACATATCCATTTTCATAGGATTTGTTTGCTTTCTCGTAGTTCCTTCTATACCCCCAGGTTTCAATACCTGCTTTCATCATACGGCGAGACATACCCTCACCCATTCTACCTAAACCAATAATTCCAACTTTCATTTTAATTTACCTTTATTTTTTACAGACCATGTTGCTTCCATAACAATGACCATTAATATAATAAATCCAAAAACAAATAGTGTACTCATAGTGTTATCTTTAACCATGGTAATAATGGATCTATAACTCCAATAAGTCTTAGAAGACCTTCACTAAAGAGACCAAGAATAAAAAAACCAACAAACATACTAATAATTCCAGCATTGCGATTATGGCGTCTTATTGCGTCATCAATCATTTTCTGAGTTTCATCTCTGGTTACCCAGTCTGGTGCTTCAACTTCTTCACCACGCCAAATCCATTTATCTGACTTCATAATTGTAGTTCCTTTTCCCTAATAGTCAACCTATCAGGATCAATCAATCGAATTGCTTCCGAGAGTTCTTGGAAGTGTTGGATTTCATCATTCATAATCTCACAAATTCTTTTCTCATTAGGAAATCGAGTTAGATACTCAGCGTATGTTAAAGCAGCATGTACCTCTACCTCGTAGGACAAATGGTAAGCAGACCTAGGATCCAACCAATAATAAACCACGTTGACCCAATAGTAGACAAGTACGAGGTGTCTGGCAAAAAAGCGATCCACCCAATAAGTACTACCACCCCTAGATTCCATATACTCCAAATGTTCAGTTTCATTGAGTGTTTGTGCAAAATGTTCCTCCATTAAGTATAGGTGTTCTCGACCACGCAAACCTAAAGATTCTCTTAAATGTAAAACGCTTAAAAAAGCAAAGTAAGGTGCTCTTGCAATTTCCTCAAGCACCCAAAATCTTTGAAAATCTCTACCTTGATAGAGAAAATCTATGATAGCCACCGTTAAATTTAAAATAATCTCATTAAGTTTTTTCATATCAATTAAGCAAAAATTTTAGGTTCTCCATCTTCATCATCATCATAGTCATAAGTCATACGGCAATCTGATAAATCGTTCGATTCTGACGTTTCTTCAAAAAGATGACCCATTCTTAACTGATAAATTCTTTCTCTCAGTTGTTTGTAAAGTTCTCTAGTTTGATCTTCAGTCATTAGTAAAGAAATTCTTCTGCTTCCCCTTGAATAACACAATCAGATTCTGGATAAGAAACACATAATAATGCAAATCCTCCTTCAATTTGATCATCATCTAAGAAAGATTGATCTTCTTGATTTATAGTGCCGCTGATAATTTTTCCTGCACATGCAGAACATGCTCCTGCTTTACATGAGTATGGGAGATCAACACCTGCCTCTTCAGCAGCTTCAAGAATAAATTCGTCTTCAGCACACTCAAAAATACTTTCTGTGCCGTCTGTTAGTTTAACTGTGATTGAATACATTTTATTACTCTACGTGTACTGTACCGATCATTCCTGCGCCTTGATGTGGTCCACAGAAAAAATCATAATCGCCTGCATCGGCAAATTTAATATCCTGAGATTCCCCAGGATTAAACATTAATGATTCTCTGGACAAATCGGCACGACCCGTAACAATAATATTGTGTGGTGGTAACATACCATTCACAAAGTGAATTGTTTCACCTGCGGTTATTGTAATATCTGATGGATTAAAGATTAAGTTTCCACCAGAACCCATTGTAACATCTACAGCCCACGCGGGTGCAGAAAAAAACAATGTTATAAGAAATGCAAAAATAAATTTCATATTAGTTTGTTAGACTACATTATCTATTATAGTTTAAAGTTTATATACCTAGTGTTTGTTATGACTTCCTAACTATTACTTCTCTACTTTTTCTTTTTTGTCAACTTGTGATTTATCTTCATCTTTCTTTTTAGAGGGCATGACACCGAACGTAGCTAGCGTTCCTGTGAAGACGCTGGCGATAAAAGTCGGATCGATATTTTTTTGAGGAATACCAGGAACAGTTACATAATTAAGGGTCAGAATTGCTGCTGACCAACCCAATATAATAACTCTCACTAGGGTAGAAACCCCTTCATCAGCCCACTCAAATTTGTTTTCCTTTTTGGTTTCCTCTTTCTTTGTAGGCAGATTAAAGTCTGGCATTGTGAAAGAGCAAAGGTATAATTATTTATTTTTATACACAGTTCCATCAATCTTAATATAACCATTTTCCTCTAACCATTCTCTAGTCATAGGAGTGGGGTCATACTCTTTCCACATCTTACCTGAAGCACAAGCATTCAAAGCATTAGCAGTCATGCCTTCGGTTCTACCTGCCCATGATGCCTCTGCTTCCCAAGGTACAGCAGATTTAGGATACGTACGCTCTGCCATTTCACGCCATAGCATAGGAACTTCATCCTCTGGCATAATAATAGCAATCATACTATTTTCAATCGTACCTGCCATACAATCCTGTGCTGCGTGCCATCCTTCATGACGCATCACACTCATTAATGTACCAGGACGACCCATAAATCTTTTATTCAAAAAGAAGTTATTACTTACAGTATGATAAACACCACGGTGTCCTACAGGAAAATACTTTTCATCTGCTAGAAACACATTAACTCCGACCCTGTTAAGGGAAACAAGCATGTTGTTGAATTCAGTAGCAATAGGATAAAAAGAATCAGTATTGGGGTACTGACTAGAAATATCCAAAAGATTAGTGACTTTCTGAACTCCATCTTTACACTCTCGGAGTAACATGCATCCCATAGAATCCATGGAATAATAACCGTTCTTTAATTTATCTTCTTCAGCTAGAACTGGAGTCATCCCTAATAGGCACGAACCAATTAGGATTGATTTCAAGGCATTTTTCAAGTTTGTATACTTGTTCACGGTGGACCTCCTTCAAATATTTTTGAAAATAATGTTCAATGTTATTAATATTATCATTGCCTTGACTTACCCAATCATGACAAAACTCATAAACCGCTCTGCAATGGTCGTCTAAATGATGACTAAGAGCACGGAATACCGCTGCTCTCATTTGCATTCGATCATCTGCATATCTCCAATCTTTTGGAAATTCTGACATAGAATAATAAAAAGACTACGCTATTTAGAATAGCATAGTCTATGTGTTTGTCAAGTTTGACAGGTTTTTTTGTATTAATATTCATTTACATATGATTCACAAATGCTCCTATTCTTATAGCAAAACTTTTTTACATAAGAATTAACATCTGATTCTATAGTTTTATGTGCTTCATTATGCACATGACCAATAAAGATTAATAGTCCGCCAATCATAAGGACTATATGCAGTACTGGACTGCCTAGAGAAGAAAGAATTCTTTGTTTGTATGACATAAAAAAGGGGGACCATAGTCCCCCAAATGAAATATAGTTAGTTTATCAGAAGCTGTACTTCACACCCAACTTACCACCAACATTCAGTTCGTCGTCACCAGCAATTTCAGTCGTGATGAAAGAAAGTTCGCCATAGACACCTACTGCATCAGAAACAGCAAAACCAAGGCCTGCTTTACCAGAGAACTCAGTCTCAGTGTCTGCACCGTCTACAGCGACGACTGCAGGACCGCCCTGGACATAGTAGGAACCAGAGTCACCCAGAGCACCTTCGTAGCCCACATGGATGTCTGTCGTAGCCCCGGTGTAATCGTCTGCCGCCCAACCTGCATTGGTCTCTACGTTGACGTAGGGGCCTGCAACAGCAGCACCAGCGGAAAGGGAAAGAGCAGCAGTTGCTGCGAATAGTGATTTAATCATTTTAGAATACCTCGTAATTTTTTACTTGTGGAGTGATTACCCACAGATGATAAGAGACCCGACGTGTCTCTGTCGTTAGATTCCTCCGAGTGATCAGTTCGGATTAGACTAGTTCAAGTTTGCGGAATTCGTCTATGGAAATTGGCACATGTGACAATTGTTGTAAACTTTAACAATGCCTGTGCCCATGTATTTATATTATCAAGGACTTTTTATTCTGTCAAGTCCTGGTGTAATATCCCGTACCAGATTGCCAACTGTCATGACCTCCTTGATAATTTTCAGAACCACCAATAGTCAAATCTGGCATTAGATTAAGATCTAATGTAGTAGTGGCAGTTTGAGTTGCCATTTGATACATTAGTTCGTGGATATTATTTGGTTCTACAGATAATTCAGGTTCCCAAATATCTGTATAGAGTTTTTTATATTCTTCTTCGATTTTTTTTGAGTTTCTAATTTCAATAGATTTTTCAGTTTCTGGGGGATACCCAAACCATTCATCATACTCCAAAACTTCTGGAGCAGGAACACCAACATATCCAGTGTAATTTATAGGGTTACTACTGTACAAGTATTCTTTCATTTTAAAAACAATCCCTCACGATAGTCTAAATTTTCTTGTGTAATCATACGCATATAGTTCTCTTTTTCCTTTAATACCCCATCCTAACCAACGGTAAGCAGGTTTCATATAATATACAACTGTTTGCCCACCACCCTGAAATGCAGGAAGGTTGCGTTGGAAAGTAGGTTCATTTATCATATAACGAACCTGGCATTTAAACTCACTGGGATCACATCCGAAAGTCTTTGCGAAGTATCCTAACCCCAAATAACGGTTACTAGAAGTCCACTGAATGATCCCATAACCACCAGTAAAACAACGGTCGTAAGTAACTCTAGCACCTCCCTCACATATATTAGCAATGAATTTACTTTCTTGTTTAATATTACCCAGAATTGTTGCTAGAGCATTCCTATCAGAAATTTTAGTTTTCTCTTGGAGTTTCTCTAAAACGTACTGCTCTGAAGGAGAACAGTCAGGACACTTCCAGGTAGGACGAGTAGAAGTTTGAACCGCAATTGGTTGAGGGTCACTTACTTTAAAATTAGTAACATACGTTGATGCAACTAAAATTGTTGCTGTACTTATCGTACCAATTAATGTCGAAATCATAATCCTCATTAGAACATATCCATGATAATTGAAAGAGGGTAGTCTGTCAAGACCTACCCTCATATTTAAACTGCGTTATGTGAAGGAACCATTATTCCACCATCAAAATGATCATCATCGTCTTCATCTCTACTAGACAACGCTAACATAACAAAAAAAGGTGTGACAATAAAGATCAGAGTTTGAAGTATATTCCAATCATACGTCATGATTGTTTTGCTACTGCTGCGATAGGGATGAGCATTAGCACTGCTGCTAATAAAAATCCCATCACCATACTCCAGGAATGATTTGTCCTGTTGTTGCATAAGTTCCAACAGCAATGATAAATCCTAGCATTGCCAAACGTGAATTAAGGGTTTCTGCTTCAGTTGTGAATCCGAATTTCATTTTTTGTTCTCCAAAGTAGTGTTTTTAATAATGACTCTGCCATTTTCGTGAGTGAATTGAAGTTCATCATCGTGCCCCCAGCAGAGTTCTTCGTAAAGGGCATTTAGTTTCTCCATGTCTTCATAGAGTGCATTAGGATTAGGCATAATTTACTACCGCTTCCTCTTCATCTTTTTTACCAGATAGGTAATTTAATACTGTGACTGGATCACTTATTTCATACGGATCATTAACGGTGTTTCCGTTCCTACCACTCTCAGAAAAGATCATTTGCACATCTCCATCATCAATAATAGCAGCGTATCTCCATGAGCGATGTCCAAAACCTAAATTTGTTTTGGCAACCGACATTCCCATATTAAATGCAAACTCTCCATTACCGTCTGGAATTGGTTTAACTTTCTCAATTTTTTGAGATTTAAACCAGGCGTTCATAACAAAAGCATCGTTTACAGACATACAGTAAACTTCATCAAACCCGAGATCAATAAAATCATCATAGTGCTTTTCATATTCGGGTAGTTGCTCGTTAGGAGTAAAAGCGCCTGGAACAGAAAATAGAATAACTTTTTTGTTTAAGAAAAAATCTTGTGTTGTAACATTTTTCCATTGATATTCATTTTCTTCATTGAGAATCCTACATTTAAATGTAACTTCTGGGATGTTCATACTAAAGTGGTATCTAAAATAGATCTTATATGGTTTTTATAGAATTGTCAAGTCTCAGGCAAGACCAAAGAAAAAGTTTCCAGTAATTGCATATGAAAGAAAACCAGTGATGATTCCCATCATAGCAAAACGACCATTCATTTTTTCGGCACGTTCGGCATGAGTTTCATATCCATAACGTTCTTGATCAGTTTTAGAGACATACATTTGAGGTTCTCTTGCAAATAAATTATTTTGTCCACGGTCGTTAGTTGTTACGGTCATTTTCCCTTTGTAAAGAATTACTACATATTATATAGTAATGTAACAACTTTGTCAACTGGTCTTCCCACCTGGTTCGGAGATTCTACCCAAATATGGATTCAAATCTGTAATAGCATCCACAGTTAACTGTGCTCCGTTTTGTTGCCAGAAATTCAAAATACCATCATGACTGTTTCTATGGAAAGTTTCAATATGATCTGGATGTATTGATGAACCCAATTCAATATTATAATGTAGAATCGGTGTAGCATAGGTGCAACCAGAATTATAGATAAGATCATCCGCAACTGGACGAGGTTTAACTCCATTATCCAATTTATATTTTGTCCCACGAAGATGATATCTAATTAATTTTTCTGCATGGTGTCTAGTTATAACATAACAAGCAGTTGAAAAATCATTAACGAATCTTGTATGAATTGGTACAATAATATCTCCTGTAGAAATAATCGCTAATTGAATTACATCCCAAGCATATGGAGCACGGGAAATAAAATCTACCCATTTAAAATCCCAGTATCTAACAATATCAATATTACAATCATCTTCCATGATGACTGCATAGGGACTGTCTGATGTTTCATACCAATGATTAATTGCTTTTAAATGTGATGTAACACATCCAATTTCACCAGAACTCATGTTATCTGGGTATCGACCTTTTATAATATCACTTAAATCATCTTCTCTACCATCATATGCAGAGATGCGAGTATAGTCAGTGAGTTCCCAATATTTAAATTGAGACTCCATGTATTCCCATCTCTCTGGTTGACCATCAAGATTGATACAATATATTGGACCAAAGTTTTTTAGTTTGTATGCTGATTTATTCTTATCCATGATACTTTTTCAGATAGTCTTGATTTGAATAGTATTCTTCCAATTCTTGTTTGGACATGCTACTTAGACATGCCCAGACTTCATTGTTATGTGCCATATGCGGATTGTTAAACCATGAGTTACTTCCCCTGGAATGTTCTAGGTGATAGACGTAGTTGTTAATCCTACCTACAATATACCCTAAAGTTTTAAATCTGTAAAATCTTTCCTTATCTTCAGGAGCATATGCTCTGAAATTCTCATTTTCCATTCCACCATCAATGTAAACCTGACGGTCAAAGAACTGAGCCCATCCAAAGTCTGAAGTATGTAATTTTGAATTTTTATCAAGGTAATCAAAATCATCAGTTTCTAAAAACTTAGAAACTATTTCATCAGTTGCTTGTACTTGTTGTTGATACATTCCCTGCCCATAGGGATATACAACATGACACTCTGCTTCTAAAATAGAATCGTAGGCTTGTTCATAAGATTCTATAGGTAGTATAACATCACAATCATAGTTAACTACAATTGGTGTTTTTGCCTCCATAATCATTTCATTAAGAACTCTCTGTCGATGAAACAAAGGTTCTTCACTTTTTTCAAAAAGATGAACAATGTCTATAGGAACATTGCAAATCTCTTTCAATATTGGCATCGCATATTCTTGAAAGACTGATTTAGAGTCAACTTCTTTAATAAGAATATTTGTCTTAAAGTGTTCCAACAAAAATGCTGTTGATGTAATTACATTCCTCAACCTATCTTTAGATTCTATACGAATGGGAATGATGAATGTTGCTTTACTTAAATCAATTCTCATCGGGATACTTCCTATTATTGCAAAAATCAATATACTTTTGTTGAATATAATGATACTCTTTACTATTGATCATCCAGTTGCCTTCAGGATGCTCTATAATAGCATCATACTGTGATGTTTGATGACTACTAATACGATCATCATGATCACGATTAGCAACTAATACATCTTCAATGATGTGAGGCATTCCATTTTCCCAACGCATACGATGGTAGAAGTCAGTATCCAAAAGTAGTTTTAGATTCTCATCAAAGTATTGCTTTGATTGATTTAGAAAAGAAACAACAGATGGACTACTCAAAAGATTTCTACCTTCCAGCATATAATCAGTCCATTGTGGAGTTTTATGATCATAGAAGTTTTTACCATCCTTTGTTCCACAAAATCCACTGAACATCCATGAGCATTCAGTTTCTGTATATACTTTATCAATAAGTTCTAATGCAGAGTCACTTACAAAAATATCATCAGAGAACATTATTTTAATAATGTCTCCTTCACATTCATTAAGAGCAATGTTGATGTTTTCGCAAGGAACATCTCCTTCATACCTGACATATTTGAATTCAAAGTCATCAGAATATTCCGTACAAAGATCCAAGATCTTACTATTTTTACTTTGATCCGATACAACAACCTCAAGATCCTGACAAGTTTGAGACTTGATTGAATCTAAAAGTTCTCGCATCCACTTAGAACCATTGTCCCCACGATCATGAGTAGGGATTGCAATAGAAAATCTCATCAAATACGCTCCCACTCTTGAGGAACAAGATCAGTATCATCAAGGTTTGCTGCAGGTCCAAACCAAACTCTAGGAGAAATAACATGCTGGGATCCAGAAAGCCATGCACCCCACCAACTAAATGAAGAGTTTGCAGTGATATGATAATCACACATTGTCATCAAACACATATCAACAAGATTACTCTCTGCCTGAGAAACCATAAAACGATCTTCATCTTCAAATAACTCTTGATTCATACACCAATCTGGATCATCAGAAAATACTAAAACTGGAAGATCTGGCATCTGCTTAAGTGCTACTTCATAATATTCCATAGGGCAAAGTGGGTGATAACTTTGTTTCTCCACATAATCTGTACGACGAATATGTAAAGAAATTAAAGATCCACCATTTGAAAGTTCTGAGAATACTTGATTACATGGTTCAGATATATCATCTACAAATGCAAAGTCTTCACAAATTTCTTGATTAATATGGTTGAAATACTTTTGACTTTGAAAGAAACCATATAGATTTACATTGTCAGGACATGTATCAAATAACTCCTGGTCAAATGTAAATGAATTTTCTTCCAAGTAAGTTGCACCAAACAGTTCAATGTTTTTTAACTTTGGAAGTTTAAATGCTTCCAATAGTTGATGATCTTTATGTTCATCAATAAAATCACTTGGTGGAATACACCAGTCATATCCATGATGGGCAGCAATACCACGTAGTGCTGCATACTGAAACATTTGATTACCCAAACGACCATTACGACCTAGATGATTATAACCAATCATAATTACCTCAACGAATATCTTGAACAAAAAAGTGAAACCCGAAAGTATCTACACCATCATGATATGGCGAAACATGTCTTTCTTTAGAGAACTTTGCTGCTACTTCTATCGGAGCAAACTTACATCCATTCTCTTCGTATATATGCTTGTTATGGACACAGATATTTCCATCTTCTGATGTAGATCCATATCCAAAATGTTTATAAAAATCTCCTTTATTAACATCCCAAGGAACTTGAACTTTAGATGGTACATCTAAAAGTTTTTTACTTCGGAAACTAAACCCACCATTACCTACTGCAATGTGTTCACCAAATGGAGTGATAAAAGATCTTTCTTCCCATCTCCAAGGTGCTCCAATATAATCATAGTTAAACCAGTCATCATCCCATTGCCAAGGTCTTATGACATATCCATCAGGTTGAACAAGAAGACAATAGTCAGTACTGATATGTTTACTAAGATTATAGATACAATAATAGTTGTAGTCATGAATCGATTGAATATTATAGCATTTAGAAAACTCTACGCCCTCTGGAAGGTCTCCAGGATCCTCATGAGTGATTAATTTAACTGAACCAAAGGAAATGCCCTCCATGCTTTTCTGAAGGGCATAGAGAGCGCCTGAAATGTTATCTGAAGAGATACAAAAAAGAGTTACATTATCTAATTTAATCATTTAGTCAAGTCTCCTTCATATATGTTGGTATTTATTTTATACTCTTCCCATTCTTTTTTACATTCATCTACCGAAAATAATTTACCACCTCTATCCATATAATGAGTTACATAGTTGTATATACTACATCCAAGTGACCACCATCCCTCAGAAAGATTATGATGGAACCAATACTTAGGAGCAATACAAATTTCAAGATTGGTATTCATCCACAGGGGAAAACATGCAAATGTTGAAGATGAACAAATAATATTTCTACAATTTTTTAATGCAACAAAATCCCAAGCAATATCTACATGATAAGCAGGATACTCTGGGAGAACATGTTTTGCTGCTTGAATATCATCAGTAATTACAGCAAACTCCATATTTGGATTCATCCTTGAGACGTTTTCAATTGCATTATCCCAATAACTTCTTGGCAACCAACAACCAGGATTACCAATCATTTCTCCACCTCTGAAGTTAAGGATACACATATTCTCAATATTAGTATATTGATGATCCTTATGATCAAATACTTTAAACCAATTTCTAAAATCAGAATTTATAAAATATTCTTCAGATTGTAGATTACCATCAATCTTAGTATTATCCTTGACAGTAAACAATTGCTTATCAGTAAGTCTAAGATCAGTTTTTAACTGAGGATCTGTCCATAATGCATGACGATACTCACGATAATAACTCTCAATACCTTTTGGCAATTCATTAGGAGGCCCACCTTCTGGTCCAATACCACCTTTAACCTCTTCTCCCATAGAGGGATTCATAAAGTCATAACCCTTAAATCTTTCTGGACACTGGATACCCCAAGAGTATCCATTCTGTTCAGCAATAGATCTAAGGGTAGCGTAAACAAATAGTTGATTACCAAATCCCTGACCATTATAAAGTTCAGTGATTATCATTAGACCAGTTTCTCATAGTGTCATTGACCTCAAAGTTGCACATCCAGATGGTGAACAGAGCACGTTCAATCATCTGTCCTTCACCTGACACTCTAGCATGATCAGTGAACATTTTCAAGTTCTCATAGAATATTTTATCATACTTAAGAATGTACTCTTTTGGAACTACAAAGTTTCCCCCTGTAGGAAATCTAACATACTTTGGAAGCACAGGATTTTTAAAACAAAAACTCAAGAAATCATTATATTTTTTAAAGTATTTTGTTGGGTGCTTAGGATGATTCAAATACCAACTATCATTTTTCTCCATCCATCCACCATCACAAGACATCATGGCATATCCATTCTGAAGACTAAGTTGCGTTTGATCATGCATTTCCCAATCTTCAATTGGAGTAAAAGTTTTATTATTAATTACTTTATCAAAAACTTTTTGACTTACATGACGACCAACAATATTACCTTTAATAAATGCAGTAACATCTGGTAGATTATCATAGTGATCTATAATAAATGTCATGTAATCACTAATGTTATATCCATTAGGAGATCCATTGACGATATTATATTTGGGATATTTTTCTTTTAAGTTTGATGGTGAAAGTGTTCCACTGTTATCATTATCAATTACTCCACCATTCCATACCTTATCATAAATGATGTGCGGATTAGGATAATCCTTTAACCAGTCAAGGTTATTATTATAAGACGATATGCATAAGAAGTTCATTTGCAGACGTTACCTCCTCTACCACTTTACTATAAAAATTTTTTACGTTTAAATCAGATAAATCTATCTTTTGCATTTTTTCAAATAGATAAGATTTACTTATTAATAGTTCTTCAGTCACCTCAGAATAATCATCCACAAATAATACTGGATACTGTTTATATAAAACCTCTAAGTATGGATGTCTCTTCATGATAGGAACTCTTCTCATTAAAATAACTTCCCAATTCCTATGACAATCTATAGCATTACCAACAGGACATATCATAAACTTAGATTGAGATAAGTTGTATAAAAATACAGAATAACTTACTCTCTTATCATGAACTTCTGCCCATGATTTTCCTTTAAATAAATCCTTAATACCCATCCTTTCTGAATTAGTAGACTCACTGTGACTGACATAGAGAAGTCCTGGAGGATTTTTTGGAAGATGTTCCATATAACTTGCAATATCTTCAATTCTATTATCACCTGGATTCATTTTCCTCTGAAGTCCATAAGGTGCAGGAATTACTTTACCTCCATGAGACAGTGCATTTACAGCACTAATACAAATAACATTCTTTGGAATTAAATCAAAGATATAATCATCAATAGGAGTGTCTTCAAGATTAGTGAATATGATAAACCTCATATCAGGAAATTCTGAACAAAGTTTAAGAAGATCACTCTTTTCCATAAGACCTTCAATATAAGATCTATCACTCTCCTTCACTTTTACAATATGTCTTTTGTATAAGCGAATGTTATCAATAAACAGAGTCATATAATCTCTGCTTTTCTTTACTTCAAATACCTTTTCTACAAACTCAAGGTTAAGTAAATTAGCATCTTTCATAAAAGATGTAAAAATATTCCCCCATTGACCTGATTGATCTCCGAAGGAATAATCACATAATTCTGAAAGAGAAACTCCTTCTATTAATTGCATGATCGAATAAATTTAGAATACTGTTCTTGATTGTTTACCACATAGTCTGGATATGATTCATCAATAGGAACTGGTGTCAATTTAATTTGTCTCCCAAATGGATCAATTCCATGTTCAACACGTTCTTTTGCAAGATCTTTATTGGTTGAAGTATTATTTTCAGTATGCTCATAAGAAGCGATCTTTAATTTTAGATTATCTGCGTCACCAAAGAAACTCCAGTGCCATCCAGCGTCTTCAATCCTATGTGCATCTCTATGATCATTACGAAGAAGATCAATAGAAGTTTGAGATAGGGTTTTAAAGTTACAAATCCTGGTTCCCATCCAGTCTTCCTGATAAAGATTGTTCAAATTATAATAGAACGCTCGCTGCAATGCAACATAATGATTCTCAGGATCAAACCAAGAAAGATCTTTAATCACTAATGGATTGATAATTTCATCTGCATCGCTAGTCATAATGATGTCATCATCTTCGATACCAAAATTAACAGATCCATAGATGCTACTATCACGATTAAAGATTGCTCTTTTGAAACGTAAAGCATATCTTTCATATGGTTGTCCATTCAAATCAACTCCACTCATTGGTGTATGATATTTTACTTTTTGTTCATAGTTTGTATAGTCATCTGGAATTTCTTCAGTGATATTATGAATGATCTTATGATTAAATTTTTCAAATCTATCTTTATTGTCTTGATAGTAAAGTGGTTTAGGATTTCCACTTACAGTCCAAGGTGATTCAGTTAGAACAAAATAATCAACTACATCATCTAAGATGTTTAATCGAAGTTCTAAAAGTTCAAGTTCGTTAAAAAATATAAATGAATCAAATACTCGCATTACAATACTCCAAAATAAGTTTCCGTTGTTCTTCGTTATTTTTCCAAGTTTTAGATTCTAAGTAACCCTTTAATTCCATCATAAGAACGTTAATACCAGATGCCATTAAGATTTCTGGGTTTAAATGCTCAGTCAAATATATGTTACTACAATAAAAGTTTTTAATATTTGATGAGCATAGTGCTGCAGCAACTGCAAATGTTCCTGTTCCAGAAGATGCTAGATTTTTTGCTCGCATCAATGTTGCAAAATCACTTGCTACTGTACTAGATTTAACAGTAACATTATCATACTTCTTTAATTCTGGAATAATAGGATTGTAAGTATCATTCTCAGTTACTACAACTACTTTCTTATAAGACTCTATTAAATTCTTATAATAGATTAATGGATTTGGAGTATAGTCATGAGGAGGGTTATGCTCATGAGCGAATATATCTCCACTACGAACATGTACTACTAAAGTGTCCTCATCATAAGGAGTTCCAACACTGAACTTAAAGTTGGGTACAATATATTGCCTAGCAACTCTACTCATATTTGAGAATAAAAAACCCAAATCAATATCAAAATCTTTATTTTTAGTATTATAATGAAAGTACCTATTAGGTTGATTCAGCATTTGCTGTCCATTATAATTCAATATAACTTTATTAATAAGTTCATGCTCTGGAGTAAAGAAACCTTGTCCAGTTACTTCAGAGTGAAGTATGCCATTACATATTTGTTGGATATTGTTACCCAGTCTGCCATACCAATGAGAAACAGAATTTAATTTAGACATGATGCATATAGAATTTTATTACAGTTTTCACTTTCTTCATGTTCACAACTATATTCTACATCAAATCCATCAGAAGTCAATCGATCAACAAAATCAGAAAACTTTAGATTTCTAGAAGATATTGGATTAAACACCATGTAGATGTGCTTAGACTTTTTAATTACATTCTCGTAGTATTCTTCTTGAACATCTAATGATACTTCCGAGAAAGCGTAGTTACTAATTAATAAATCAATACCATCAATCTCACCCAGTTCTTCTAGTGTAAGAGATTGCACTCTACCATCTAAGTCATCAAACTTTGAAAGATATTTCTTAGATAACATATTAGGTTCTTCAAGATCAAAGATCAAATAGTTACTAAAACAAATTGCACCACTCAGAACCTTACATAAACCTCCATATCCACCACCAATTTCTACAATATTACCAATATCAGAACCAAAACGATTAATGATATCAAAAGTATTTTTAATGTATCGAACCGTTGTTGGAGACACTTCTCCCAAATCATCAAACTCATGAATGTCTGGATTTCCATAATTGTCATTCTCCTTAAACTTATTAAGGTTTTTTAAAACTTCTTCGATGGGAAGTTTACTTGCATACATACTTGCTTCTTCAAAAGAAACATGTTCTAAAATTTGTCTATACCTAGGATCTTGTTTAAACTGATTAAAGTACCTATTGTCAAGAGCAGCATCTCTACATGAATTTAAATATTCACCAACGTTATTAGAAATTTCCCAAGCCATAATTAACCTCCAAATAAAACACTATCACAATCAATATTAAGTTCACTATTAATTTTAAACTTATCAATTAAAACCTGACTTACTACGTTCGGATCTACGTACCAATCTTCAAAAGGAACTCCTCTGTTAGAAATATTCTTGGCGATCAGTTCATATCCATAATCTTTAAAAATTTTCCTAGACTCTTCAGCAAGTTCAATACCATCACGATAGATATCAGTTTCATATGTAATCACTGAGAACCTATATTCATCTAAAGGAAGATTCTTCAAACACTTAAGAGTTTGTGATGCAGGATCAATATCTAATTGTAGATAATCAATTTGTTTATCAAAACCTTGATCCATGAATAACTCAGAATAAGCAACCTCTAATGCATTTGAACAAACACATGGGTTTTTTCTCATTGAAGAATATCCTTCTGCTCGTTTAGGGTCAATTTCAAAAGCAATTCCTTTCCAATCAAATATACTTTCAAGTAAATAAGTGTTACTGATTATGACTCCATGATCTCCTCCAATCTCAACATAAGTTCCATTACGCTTTCCATTTAACATTGTCATAACAAACATGTCTTGAAATGCTTGAGAATAATTATTCTCAATTAGATCTACACCAGGAAATTGATATTTTAAACTACTCCGATTTACATTAAAATATCGTGAGCAATCTGGAAAAACTAATTCATCAATCATAGGTCACTCCTTCCAATATCCATAAATGTTTTTTTCAACTTCATATTCCATAGTTTTAACTTTTCTGTTTGGTTGCTTCATTGCCCAAACAAACATAGTTTCAATCAGTTCTTCAAGATTAGTTTCATCTTTAAACTCAAGAACAGTCTTTGCCTTTGTATGATCACAGTAAGCATGTTTTACTTCATGTCTTGGTTCACCATGTTCAATTGGAACATCATGACCATATTTCTTACCAATTGACTGAACAGTTTCTGCAACTTTATTCAGAGTAAAATACTTATCTGCACCAATGTTAAAGATCTCACCATCATGGTCTATTAGAAGTTTATCAAATGGTTCCATATAATAACGAATATCAGAGAATGCTCTAGTTTGTTCTCCATCACCATAGACAAGAATTGGTTGCCCATTGAGTGTCTTACGAATGAAGATACCAATTACATTACGATAACGATCCCAAATATTCTGATATGTTCCAAGAACATTATGTGGACGAACAATATTATAGCGAAGTCCGAACTGTTCATGTGCTAGTTTTAAATCACACTCAACAGCATACTTTGCAATACCATATGGATCAATTGGTTGAGGTTTCTTGTCCTCAGTAAATGGTGGTTCTTGTTCACCATATACTGCCATACTAGAAGTAAAGATTACCTTAGTATCGTAATTAATACATTCATTAATTAAATTAGCGGAGCAAATAAGATTATTGCGATAATTATAATTACGAATGAAAGGAGATAAACCTTCAGCAGCATATGCAGCGAAGTGTAATAGTACATCGGGATTATGTTCTTCAAAAAGTTCTACAACTTTTTTCCTCTTCTCCAAATTAAATTTTTTGAATACAAAGTTATCATCCTTAGGAACGAATGCTTTATATCCTCCAGATAAATCATCAATCCCAATTACCTGATGACCGTTCTTAAGTAAATGTCTAGAATAATTAGATCCAAGTAGTCCCGCACATCCAGTTACAAAAATTTTCATTGTTCAAAACTCCAAATAATTCAAAGACATTAATCTAGTATCGAATGATATAAATCATAATCTTCTTTATACCAATTTTTTATTATCTTTTTGTCTTCATCATTAATATTTATTATTACATTTTTACTTCTCTTTTTATTTTGATGGGGTACGGTCATTCCCACGTATGAAGTTCCAAGTTTCTCATTTAAGTATTCTGGTATTTTTTCAATTTTATCAAACCTAAAAAGTTTAGTACCATTGACAATAAAATCACTTTGTTTTCTTAAATGATTATCCCATACATAAGCATCTTCATCATAACATTTTTTTGCATACATCAACCACTCACTAAAATTATTAGATTTAACCCATGTAGAATGATCATACTTATAAATTCCAGAAGCATACTTTGCCTCTGGAGCATATGTTTGATTGACCCAAAAATATTCACTAATAATTCTATCTTCAGGATGTCTAACAATAGCAAAAGTAAAGTCAATTTTACTATGATCTATAACACATCTATAGATATCATTATGAATGTGTTGAGGACTACATGGAGAACGATTATGGAGACTATTTAATAAATTAGAATTTTTTAAAACATCTTTAAATTTTTCACATTTTTCTATGTACTCACCATCCAAAGCAATTTCAGAACTAATGTCTTTTAGTAACTGTGTAACACTTGATCCAGCTGTTTTTGGAATATGAATAAAAAATCCCACACGATTATTTCTCCTGAATATTGGCATTACTTCAATATCCAGTTTTTACAGTAAAGGTCAGAAGTATCTTTATCTGCATAAGCAGGACCAAACCACATTTTTGGTGCAATAACTTTTTTATGAGGATTATCTATTAACCATGCACCCCACCAACTCATACTACTATTAGCAATAATAGCATGAGAACATAAAGACATTAAACAAAGATCTGTATATGGTGTATATGATCCATCTGGATATTTACTACTTGGTTGAGAAATTAAAAATCTACTATCATCAAAAAAACTTTGTTCATTTACCCAATCAGGGGAATCAGAAAACACAATTACAGGTTGGTTATCATCAAAGTGCATCAATGCTCTTTCATAATATTCAATTGGTTGAACTGGATGTTGATCTCCACATTGAGTATAAGACCATTTAAATCCTCTAGGATCAGTCAGGTTAGGATCACCACGCCTTACATGAAGCATTATGGGTTCTTTACCATCAAATTCTTCCATCATCTCTTTACATGGAATTAAATGCTCATCATGAAAAGTATACTCTTCTCTAATTTGATCTTCAATATGATGAAAGTACTTTTCACTCTGAAAGAATCCATGAAGACTTATATTATCTGGACAGTTAATAAACATTTCATGATCAAAATGAAATTGTCTTTCCTGAACATATTGATAGTCATCTTTGAAGCACAGGTTTTGTTTTTCTACAGATTCTAACTTAAAACATTCATGCAAACTATAATTCTCAATTCCGGTTCTATCAAATGGAGGTATACACCAATTGTATCCATGGTATGCAGCAATACCACGAAGTGCTGCATACTCGAACATTTGATTACCTAGTCTTCCTAGGTTTCCGATTTGATTAAATGCTAACATAATCCTTTTTCATTTCATTGAATACTTTATGGATACCATCTTGAAGATTTGTTTTTGGTAACCACCAACCATGTATATAATTACTTGCTTCATTTCTTTTATCCATTTGAACACTGTCTTTCGCAAGACCTGGGTTAATGGATACATCATATTTACCAATTAAATTGAAACATCCTTCTATAATTTCAGCAACTAATTTAATTGAGTCTGATCGGAATGATGTAATATGAAGTTCATCTTCTGGTTTAAATTGAGTATAGCAATTCATAATAGTTTCAAGTGCTTCACAACAATCTTCTGCATAAAGAAACTGACGTTCTTCAGTACCATCGGTTAACATTTCAAAACTACCTTCTTCAAATCCTTTACGAATAAAGTCAGTGATTACATGAGACTTTTCATAGTCCTTTTCAATACCATATACATTCCAGAACTTAACAGTAAGTGCATTTAAAGATTGTGTGTGGAGTTCACCAACCTTTTTCATTACTCCATAAGGAGAATAACTCATATTACTCATTTGAGATGAAGCAAACACAAACCTCTTATTAAATTTTCCAAGAAGGCGAAAAACGTTTGCCATCATCCTAGTATTGTTATTAATAAATTGGAATGAATGTTGATACTTTTTAAGATATCTAGAACCACCAACATCAAAGGCAAGAAAAAATACAAAGTCTGCAGTTTCAATTGCTTTTTCTATAACAGTATTAGGATAAACCCTAAGATCATATTGTGGACCATTAACAATATCAATATCAATTACTTCATGACCTTTGTCTTTTAAATAATCAGATAGATATGCTCCAATTTGTCCACTAGATCCAAGTATTGTTACTTTCATTTTTTAATCTCTTTCTAAATTTGTTCCTTGATCCAATTATAAGTTCTGCGAATACCCTCTTCAAGAGTCTGTTCATAGTCCCAACCTAGTTTCTCACGAATAAGATTATTATTAGAGTTACGACCACGAACACCAAGAGGACCATCAATATGATTTTTGTCTACATACTTTCCAGAAACTTTTTGAACTATATCAACAAGTTTATTGATAGTTACCATCTCCTCTGAACCAATATTTACTGGTCCAATGAAGTCAGATTCCATTAGTCGTCGAGTTGCTTCAATGCATTCGTCAATGAACAAGAAGGAACGAGTTTGTAGGCCGTCTCCCCACACCTCGATAGATCCACCCTCCTCTGGGAGGTAAGCGACTTTACGGCAGATTGCAGCTGGTGCTTTCTCTCTTCCTCCTTCCCAAGTTCCTTCGGGTCCAAAAATGTTGTGATACCTAGCAATGCGAACAGGGATATCATGATTGCGATTGTATGCAAGGTAGAGTCTCTCACTAAAGAGTTTCT
>TARA_B100001093_G_scaffold226523_2_pt1 | contig 27722 bp, 20 predicted proteins | sample TARA_B100001093 | Tara Oceans TARA_B100001093 (sample SAMEA2623116) | marine metagenome | biome: marine biome (ENVO:00000447); feature: surface water layer (ENVO:00002042); material: "saline water (ENVO:00002010), including plankton (ENVO:xxxxxxxx)" | depth 5 m | reverse complement strand
GCTCATAACCCGAAGGTCACTGGTTCGAGTCCAGTTCCCGCTACTAAGATACTCCTTGAGAAATCAAGGAGTTTTTATTTGGAATCAATTGATGCTTGCATCGTCTTAAGAAAAAAATAGAAATTTAGACTGCCAAGCAATTGGAGGCTCTCTGGGCTGTTTTCTTCTTTGTTCCATTGCGGAACAAGTTGAAGCAATGAATCCAACCCGCTACTTAATCAATTAAACGGAAACACTATCACAAAGAGGATTTTTTTTTATTTTTACATATAATTTTTGATTAAATGATATATTACTCTAAAGTCTCATATACATTATTAATGATTGTATTTGTAGTTTTTTTTGGACCCTTGATCCCTAACTATATATACAGTGGTTTTAACAGTAAGATGTCTTTTATGACTTTAGCGCTGATCATTTTATATGTATTAATTTTATATATGTTTTTCAATACCACCTACACCGTTGAGAAGGAAAAGCTTTATATAAAATGTGGGTTTTTTAAATACCGACCTGTGAATATTATGGAGATGAAAAAAGTTTCTAAATCATCCAATTTCATTTCATCCCCCGCTCCCTCATTTGATCGAATCGAAATTACCTATGCTAAGTTTGAAGAAATTATAATTTCTCCAAAAAACAAAACTAAATTTATTGAAGATTTACAGAAAATAAATCCCAAGATTATAAATAATCTTAAGCGATAAGTTTTAGTTGTTTATGGACCAAAAAAATTCAATCGAAGTCCCTGATTAAAACAGATTCAGAAACTGTCAAGGCCGCCCCGTTTATTTGCACTCTAGAGCCTTTGTAGATACAACCAATTTTCCCACCTCGTTTTGAAAGTTGCTGAGCGTTCATTTCTTTCTTTTGTAACCTTTTGAACCAATAGGGAATGAGTGTGCAATGGGATGATCCTGTCACTGGGTCTTCCAAGATACTGGCTTGGGGCGTAAAAAAACGAGACACAAAATCAGAATCTTTTCCTACTGCGGTGACAATTACCCCTCCTGGGTCTATATTGATTTGGTCAAAAATTGAGCGCTCAATTTTAAGAGTCTCAATTTCTGTTTGTGATTGATAAACTAAAAGATAATCCCTGGCCTTGTAGACTTCTTTTGGCTGTATATTTAACGCGTTTGCAATTTCCCCAGGCAGTGCTGCGGGTTTCCCAACTCTGTTTGGAAGATTTAATTCATACAGTCCATTTTTAAAGCAAACATTCAGTGTTCCACTTTTGGTTTTAAAGCATATCTCTTCATTTGGATAATTTAAATGAGCTTTCAAACAATGCGCTGTTGCCAAGGTGGCATGCCCACAAAGATCCATCTCAATATCTGGGGTGAACCATCGCAATTTAACAACGTGTTCTTCAATTATAAAAAAAGCGGTTTCTGACACTCCATTTTTATTGGCAATATCCAACATGGCACTGTCTGTCAACCAATTATCAAGTGGGATCACACAGGCGGGATTCCCTCCAGAAAGTTCATTCGAAAACGCATTGATTAGATAAACAGTTAATTCCATTTTAATTACTTATGTGTAAAGTTAAATTTTATGAGTGGTCATACACACTCAATCTTAGTTAATTTAAAAATTTTTATAAACTCACAACAAAAACATTATTTTATCTTGTATGTCATTTGTTGTGTTTTATAATTTCTAAAACCCAAAAAATGAGCGTATTTTGCTGCTTTATCACAACTGGTGTTTTGATATTGAAATAATATAAATAACCAATATAGACTTTTAGCTTTAATGAAATCCATTTCAAATATTTTTGTGGGTAAAAATCGACTCCAATCTAATGCCTCAAAGGTTGCCGGAACTCAAACCGTTATAAATGGCGAGGTTTTTTATAAAATTTCCAATATCGATGCCATGCGTCCTTTTTTTATGAGCATCGTCAGCAACTCTAATCACTGGTTGTTTATTTCCAGCAACGGCGGTCTTTCATGCGGTCGGAAGAACAGTAATTACGCACTTTTCCCTTACTATACCGATGATAAAATTACGGAGTCTAATGACCATACGGGCAGCAAATCAATTTTTCTCATTACCAGATCTGGCAAAACATTTTTGTGGGAACCTTTTTCATATCGCCAAAAAGGGATTTATAAAACCACTCGAAACTTGTATAAAAACGCTTACGGGAACAAGCTGATTTTTGAGGAAATTAATCACGATTTAGAAATGGTATTTTCATACCAATGGAGTTCATGCGACCCCTTTGGTTTTGTGAGAAAATCAACTCTTAAAAATAACTCCAATTCTCTGGTTGATGTTCGTTTTTTAGATGGCTTACAAAATATTTTACCCCACGGAGTAGAAGATGCCCTTCAAAACAGCAGTAGCAATTTAGTGGATGCTTATAAAAAATGTGAGCTGGAAACGGACAGTGGAATTGGAATCTATTCACTCAGTGCGATTATTGTAGATAAAGCTGAGCCCAGCGAAGCCTTAAAAGCAAACATTGTCTGGTCGCTTGGTTTAAAATCCTCTAAAATACTTCTTTCTTCCTTGCAATTAGATACTTTTAGACAGGGCCAGCTGCCTGTTCAGGAACTCGAAGTCAAAGCAGAACGTGGCGCTTACTTTTTAACTGATGAGATTGCCCTGCCACCCAAACATGAACAAAAATGGAGCATTGTGGCCAATGTCAATCAAACGATAGACAATATAGTCGCTTTAAAACAAGCCTTAAAAACGCCAAAAAGTCTTGAAGACGAGATAGATTTATCCATTGAAAAGGGAACAAAAGAACTTATTTCATTGGTCGCAGCTTCAGACGGATTACAAATGACTTCGGACACTGCTCGCAATACAAGACATTTTGCCAATACCATGTTTAATATTATGCGCGGTGGTATTTTTGATCATAATTACAAAATTGAAAAGGCGGATTTTTGTTCCTATATCCAAAAAGCGAATTCTTTAGTTTATGCTCAAAAAATAGAAATTTTAGAAGCTCTTCCAGTTCAATTTGAACTGTCAGAATTAAAAGTTATTGCAGAAAAAGATGATGATAAAAATTTTAAACGCCTGAGTCTTGAATATTTACCATTAAAATTCAGTCGCCGTCATGGGGATCCAAGCCGCCCATGGAATAAATTTTCAATCAATACCCAAAGTGAAATTGACGGCTCGAAAATTTTAGATTATCAAGGCAATTGGCGCGATATTTTTCAAAATTGGGAAGCTTTGGTGCATTCTTATCCAGAGTTTATTGAAGGGATGATTTTTAAATTTCTCAACGCGACGACTTTTGACGGATACAATCCATACAGATTGACCAAGGACGGTTTTGACTGGGAGGTCATTGAACCCGATAACCCATGGTCCTATATCGGATATTGGGGAGACCATCAAATCATTTATTTATTGAAGTTTCTTGAATTTATTGAAGCGCATTATCCCAGTCATTTAGAGCACTATTTTAAAAATGATTTATTTGTTTATGCGAACGTTCCCTATAAGATTAAAGATTATACGGCCATTTTAAAAGATCCAAAAAACACCATTGATTACGATCACAAAGCAGCGGCTGAAATTCAAAAAAGGCGTGATAAAATTGGAGTCGATGGAGCGCTTCTGCAAGCATCAACAGCCGTTATTCACAAGGTAAATTTTATTGAAAAAATTCTTGCCACTGTTTTGGCAAAAGTTTCTAATTTTATTCCTGAGGCAGGAATTTGGATGAACACCCAACGCCCTGAATGGAACGATGCCAACAATGCCTTGGTAGGAAATGGCGTTTCTATGGTAACCCTATATTATCTCAGGCGCTTTTTGAAATTTTTTGAAGGAATTTTAGATAAAACAACCTTGGTTGAGGTTGAAATTTCCTCAGAACTTCTAAGATTCTTTAATGCCTTGTTTTCGAGCCTTCAAGTCCATAAACCACTGCTGAGAGGACCCATTTCAGACCTCAATCGCAAAACCATTCTCGATGGTTTAGGAACTGCAGCTAGCGAATACAGAAATACTGTTTATGGCCATAGCTTTTTAGGGCATAAAGACAGTATCACTATTGAAAAAATCCTCAGCTTTGTAAAAACTACTTTAGAGTACCTAGAGCATACTATTGAGGCAAACAAAAGAGAGGATGATCTTTTCCATGCATATAACCTTATGACAGTCTTAGACAATGATAAAATTTCAGTTTCTTATTTACCTGAAATGTTGGAAGGGCAAGTCGCAGTTTTAAGCTCTGGGTATTTATCAACTGAGGCAGCTTTAAAAGTTTTAGATGGCTTAAAGGCCAGTGCACTGTTTAGACCGGATCAGTACAGTTATGTTTTATATCCAAATAAGAACTTGCCAAGGTTTATGGATAAAAATAGCATCTCAGCTGTTCAAATTCAGTCTTCGGAATTGCTTCAAAGATTGTTAAAAGATGGCAACACCCAAATTATAAGTAAAGATTTAAAAGGGGATTGTCACTTTAATGGAAATTTTAAAAATAAAGAGTATTTAAGCGCTGCCCTAAACAGTTTGACCATGGCTTACCAGCCTATGTTGGAAAAAGAAAGTGAAGTTATTTTTGATATTTATGAATCAATTTTTGATCACAAATCTTTTACGGGTCGCTCAGGAACTTTCTTTGGATATGAAGGCCTCGGGTCTATTTACTGGCACATGGTTTCAAAACTTTTACTCGCCACTCTTGAAGTGACTCAAAAGGCCATCGAATCCCAGCTTGATTCTGTTTCAGTTGGACGATTATTTGACCATTATTTTGAAATTAATGCCGGAATAGGAGCTCACAAATCGCCTGCGCTTTATGGGGCATTTCCAACAGATCCCTATTCGCATACACCTGCTGGCAAGGGGGCTCAACAGCCTGGTATGACGGGACAGGTCAAGGAGGATATTTTGAGTCGATTTGGCGAGTTAGGAGTGCGCGTCAAAAATGGAATGTTGGGTTTTGAACCCACTGTTTTAAAAGCCTCAGAATTTTTGGAGGAAACACAAACCTTTGAATATTATGACCCTCAACAGGAATTACAGCGATTATCGGTTGGTCGTGGCTGCCTGGCTTTTACCATTTGTCAGGTAGCAGTGGTGTATAAAATAAGTAAAGAGGCGTCTCTTTTGGTAGAATTCACAGATTCAACTGCCATCAAATTTGAAGGAATTTGGCTGGACCAGCAAACATCAAAGGCTATTTTTATGAGAGCCAATAAAGTTAAAAAGATAAGCGTTCATATTTTAAAATGATGAAATTTTTAAATTTAAATCACAAAATGAAACTTTGGAATTTAATTGGATTAAATGCATTTTTAATGCTTGTATTTTTCACACTTTATTTCGCAATGGCTCCTTCCCCATTGGATTTGGTTAAAATTTCAGGCAATAGGATTGTTGTCAATGACAGCCCCTATTTTATAAAGGGTGTTTGTTACCACCCTGTTTCTAAAGGTGACACAAAGCGTAGTTTTGATTTCTTGGATAAAGATTTAGCACTAATGCGTGAGGCAGGCATCAATACGATACGGTTGTACGAGCCTGTGGATGACATTGCAGTTTTAGATAAAATTGAGGCCGCTGGAATAAAATTAATCATAGGCTTTGGGTACAACCAAAATGGGGTTTTTGATATAGCCTCTGGCAGTTATATTGACTATATAAAAAAATATAAATCACACAAGGCCATTCTAATATGGGAATTAGGAAATGAATACAACTACCATCCAGAGTGGTTTGATGGGGATGTTAAAAACTGGTATACCGCACTAAATACAGCGACCCATTTAATTCATCTTGAAGATCCAAACCACCCTGTTTCTACGGCACACGGAGACATACCAGAGACACAGGCACTCGCCTTAAATCCCAATTTAGATCTGTGGGGACTCAACGTATACAGATGGGACAAACCGCAGTCAGCACTTAAAAAGTGGAAACAAATCAGCTCTAAGCCCGTTTATTTTTCAGAGGTAGGGGCTGATAGCTATATGAAAATTAGCAAGGCCGGTTTTGAACAAGGAGAAAATCAAAAGGCCCAAGCGACTGCCAATGCCAATATTATTGATGCGGTCTTGAGCCATAGCCATATAGCATCAGGCCTTCTTGTTTTTTCATTTACAGATGGCTTGTGGAAGGCAGGAAATCCTGATAAGCAAGACGTTGGAGGATCAGCCCCTAACAGCAGCGGTGTCCCTTATGACGGTGCCCCTAACGAAGAGTATTGGGGAATTGTTGATATAAAAAGAAATAAAAAGCAAACTTTTAATGCGATCAAAGATCGTTTTATTAATTTTTCCATAAACAATAAAAAGCCTCAAGAATGATTGACTACTTCAAATGGATTGGTCCTTTAATATTACTTATTGCCGCCGCCCTCATGCAAACGAGTTGTAGCCCGAATCCTAATATCAATGTTTACGAAACCTCTCAAAGTGGTCATAAATTATCCCTTTTAAAGGAGACAAAACCATTGGGCGTCCCCTCTAAAATTAGTTTGAATTTAAATCAAAAATTTCAAACGATTTCGGGTTTTGGTGGTGCATTTACAGAAGCCTCTGCCCAGCTTTTGAATCGATTAAGTCCGTCCAAAAGAACCGAAATTTTAAGAGCTTATTTTGGTTCGGAAGCTGCGGCCTATTCTATGGCGAGAACGCATATGAATTCTTGTGATTTCTCTTTGAAGCATTATTCTTATTCGCCTGTAGAGGGGGATAAAAATCTCGAATATTTTTCTATTGATGAAGACCGTGAGGATTTGATTCCCATGATAAAAGACGCTTTAGAGATCTCTGATGAAGGCTTTAAACTCATTGCCTCCCCTTGGACAGCAGCACCCTGGATGAAGGATAACAATGCATGGGTTGGAGGGAAATTATTGCCAGAATACTATGATACTTGGGCATTATTTTTCTCAAAATATGCAGACGCTTATAAAGCTGAAGGCATCGATATTTGGGGTTTTACTGTTGAAAATGAGCCATTAGGAAATGGAAATAATTGGGAAAGTATGCATTTTTCACCCCATGAAATGACGCATTTTGTACAAAAGCATCTAGGGCCCAAATTGGAAGCGGATGGCAAAGGCGATTTGGTAATTTTAGGCTATGATCAAAATCGTGCCGACCTTAAAGAATGGGTAGATGATATGTATAAGGATAAAGCCAGCTCTAAATATTTTGATGGAACTGCAGTCCATTGGTATGAGAGTACTTATGACTATTTCCCCGAAGCCTTGCAGTATGCACATAACAAGGCACCTAATAAATATTTGATTCAAACAGAAGCTTGTATAGACTCAGAGATACCAGTTTGGAAAGAGGATGCTTGGTATTGGAAAAAAGAAGCTACCGATTGGGGTTATGACTGGCGTGATGAATCCAAAAAATATCTACATCCAAAATATGCTCCGGCCAATCGCTACGCTAGAGACATCATTGGGTGTCTTAATAATTGGGTAGATGGTTGGGTTGATTGGAATATGGTTTTGGATCGACAAGGGGGACCAAATTGGTTTGAAAATTGGTGTATAGCTCCTATTATTGTTGATCCCGATGCTGATGAGGTATACTATACCCCATTGTATTATATCATGTCACATTTCAGTAAGTTTATAAGACCAGGCGCTGAGGTAATTGGCGTCGATTCAACTGATAATGATTTGATGGTGACTGCAGCTCGTAATCCTGATAATTCTATCGCTGTTGTGGTTTTCAATGAAGGCTTTACAGCAAAAACATATCAATTGATGCTGTTAAATATTGAAAAGACCATCAATATAAGTCCGCAAGCGGTTCAAACAATTTTAATTTCAAACTAAAACAAAACAAGCAATGCAAAAGTCAAATTTTAAAAAGAACAGTGTACCCATGGGGGAAAAAATTGCTTTTGGTTTTGGAATGTTGGCCAACCAAATGTTTCCTGCAATCTTAGGAATCTTTATGGTTGTTCTTATTGAAGACTTGGGGTTTTCAGGATGGATGTGGTCATTGATATTTCTTTTTCCCAGAATTTTTGATGCCATCACAGATCCAATCATGGGCTTTATCTCGGACAATACCAAATCCAAATGGGGCCGACGCCGTCAATACGTTTTAATTGGGGGCTTGGTCATGGGACTTGCTTATATATTTATGTGGCAACTCTACAAAACTGATGGTGTAGAGTATAATTTTTGGTATTTCTTTTTGTGGTCTTTGGTCTTTTATTTGGGACTGACCATCTTTAGTGTTCCCTATGTAGCCATGGGTTATGAAATGAGTGATGATTTTCACGAAAGAACAAATATCATGGCCATCGCCCAATGGATTGGACAGTGGGCTTGGGTCATTGCGCCTTTGTTTTGGATTGTCATGTATGATCAAGACTGGTTTCCCTCTGCGGACGTTGCTGTAAGAAAATTGGCCCTATGGGTTGCAATTCCCTGTACGCTTTTTGCTTTGGTCCCCGCGTTCTTTATCAAAAGCAAATCCACATTAAACGAGGATTATGAGCCTTTAAATTTGGCGAATGTTGGGAACAGTTTAAAGAAAATATTTGAAAGTTTTGTTGAGGCTTTTAAAATCAAAGAATTTAGAAAATTATGCGGTGCAACCTTTTTAATATTCAATGCTTTCAATACAGTAGCCGCGCTGACCTTTTTTGTAATTGTTTATAAATTATTTAATGGTGATGCTGGTGCTTCCGGGATTTGGGTTTCTATGTTTGGATGTTTGGGCGCCCTAGGTACAACATTTATTGTGATTCCAACGGTGGCTTGGATGTCAAAACAATTTGGCAAGAAAAAGGCTTTTATGCTGGCCCAATCAATATCATTATTGGGCTATACAATGCTTTATTTTTTATTTGTTCCAGGAAAACCGTGGCTATACATCATAGCATTGCCTTTCTTTTCTTTTGGAATTGGCAGCTTGTTTACAATAATGATGTCTATGACCGCCGATGTTATTGATATTGATGAGTTAACCAGCGGCAAACGAAGAGAAGGAATTTTTGGTGCTATTTATTGGTGGATGGTAAAAGTAGGCTTTGCCATTGCAGGCGCCCTGAGTGGTGCTATCATTACATTCGTTGGTTTTAATCCAGACCTTGCAACGCTAGACCAACAAGCCGCTGTAGATGGATTACATGCTTTCTTTTGCTTATTTCCAATGGGAGGAACCATACTGGCGATGTTTATCATGCGTAATTATAGCATCAACGAAGAACGGGCTCAGGAAACAAAGACTGCCTTGGCAGAAAAAAATAATTGAGAAATCTGCAATTTTATTTTCTGAAATTTTGCTCCCATTTCCATGCAGAAGCGACCATACTTTTTAAATCGCGTTTGGCACTCCAACCTAATACTTGTTTTGCCAGATCGGTAGAAGCGTACATGACCGCTACATCTCCTTCACGGCGGCTCGTAATTTCATAATTTAAGCGAAGGTTGTTTGCCAATTCAAAACTTTTGATGACTTCAAGTACTGAGTATCCTTGACCCGTCCCTAAATTATAAATTTCATAATTCGCTTTTTGTTGGTTTTTCATTAGGTACTGCAGAGCTGCTAAATGGGCTTCAGCTAGATCTACCACATGAATGTAGTCTCTAACAGCGGTTCCATCTTTGGTGGGGTAGTCGTCGCCAAACACCCAAAGTTTATCTCTTAAGCCCGCAGCTGTTTGAGTGATGTAGGGCATTAAATTATTGGGAATTCCACTTGGCAGTTCCCCAATATGACCAGAGTCGTGTGCTCCTATCGGATTGAAATAGCGCAAGCTAATGAACGATAATTTTGTATTTGCATTTGTGTAATCTTCTAAAATTTCCTCGGCAATTTTTTTAGTGTTTCCATAAGGTGAAAACGGCCTTTTAACAGGGCTGTTTTCTGTCATGGGAAAGGATTCTGGCATACCATAAACGGTTGCAGAAGAAGAAAAAATAAAGTTGTTTATTCCAACAGCTTGCTGTGCATTTAAAACATTGATAAGAGAAAACAAATTATTTTCGTAATAATCTAGAGGGTTGTTTATCGATTCTTTGACGGCTTTATAAGCTGCAAAATGAATCACTGCCTTGGCCTCTTTATGTTCGTTAAAAGCCTCTAGAACCTTGATCTTCTCTTTTAAATCAACTCTGGTAAATAAGGGCCTAATTCCTGTAATTTTAGCAATTCGGTCTAGTGTGTCCTCAGAGGCATTGGAAAAGTCATCAAATACAACCACTTTGTATCCTTGATCAATCAATGCAATCACTGTATGTGATCCAATATAACCACAACCTCCTGTGACGATTATTTTTGACATCGAGTTCAATTTATGGTTTTCAAAGATATTGATATTTTTTTTAAGTTCTTTATTAATTAAATCAGGGTCTTAAAAATTCCATATAAACTATAAAAAAGGAAATTAACAGTAAGAAATACCCAAAACCTTTTCGCAGTTTAGGACCCTCTAAAAGACTTTGCATAAAGTTTCCAATCAATACTCCAATACCAGCAATCCCTGTAAAAGACAGTAAAAAAGGCCAGTCAATTTCCATATTGTATACATCGCCAATGAAAAATCCAATTAGAGATTTTAAAGTCACAATTGCCAGTGAGGTACCAATGGCAACTCTTATTTCAATTTTTCCAAAAACCACCAATACGGGAATGATTAAAAATCCTCCACCAGCCCCTATCATTCCCGTAACTCCACCTACGATTAATCCTTCAACAAGGAATAATGGATAATTGTAATTTATCTGCGATATTTTATGGCCAGTGTGAGGCGATTTGGACGCTGCTAGCATGCTGAAAGCAGCCGGAACCATCACCACTGCAAAAAGCCCCAATATTCCCATACGTCTGCTGACGATGATTTGTCCTATTTTAAATAATTCATCAGGGAGTAAAGGCATTAAAAACAGTCGTACCAAGGATACACCTAGGATTGCAGGAATTCCAAAAACAAGAACGGTTCTAAAATCAATAAATCCTTTTGAATACTGTTTAGCGCTTCCAACCAATGCACTGAACCCCACGACAAATAAAGAGTAGGCCGTGGCTAACTTTTCGTCCATTAAAAAGAAATACACAAAAATTGGTACCGCGAGAATAGACCCACCACTACCAATAAGCCCTAAAATAACGCCTACAACTAACGCAAAAAAATAACCGAATGATTCAACCAAAACAATGATGTTTTAACTTTAGTATTTTAAATTACTGACTCAAATGTCAACTGAAAGTAAAATAACATAAATTGAACTTGACTCGCTTTAAATTTAGGCAAATCTTTTTTTTGTAACTTTAAAGTCCATTTCTATTATTTAACTTACATAACAACAAGGGACTATGAACAAAATAGTAGCATTTGAAAAGCTCTATAGTTTTTTACTTTCCGATAGGGTGAAGTTAAAAATAGAAAAAACAATACTGCTCATAGCAATGATTAGCTTTTTAACTCACCTAGCGCTTATTTACCTCAAGCGCTATGGCCTGCTAAATCCATTTGAGGACTCTAGCTTTTTTGACAACCCGATCGCAGCGATTTACACCCCATTTTCTTTTATTTTGGTATACGAAGTATATTTATTAATCTTTTACTTGCCAAGGTCAATCACTACCTATATAACAAAACAATATGAAATTATCACCCTTATTGTAATTCGGCGAATTTTTAAGGATTTATCAAATTTAGAGCTTTCATCGGATTGGTTTGTAATTAAAAGCGACATATATTTTACCTATGATATTTTAACAGCACTGCTGCTGTTTTTTATGATTTATCTCTTTTCTTATTTAAGAGAAAATTTAGATGATTTAAATATCAAAACAACTCTTGAAAACCCACAAATTCAGCAATTTATTAAAATTAAAAAAATAATGGCAGCTGGGCTGATCCCCGTATTTATTGGACTCGGACTCTTTACTTTTATAGGATGGGTCACAACAGCAATGCCTTCAAATATCACAGCTGTTATAAAGGATGTTAACAGCTTATTTTTTGATGAATTTTTTGCAGTTCTTATCATTGTGGATGTTTTGTTGTTATTGGTTTCCTTCTTTTATACAGATCAATTTCACAAGGTCATACGAAATTCCGGATTTATAATTTCAACCATCCTTATCCGTATGTCTTTTTCAGTAGACGGCGTTTTAAACAACATCCTTATATTGGCATCTATTGTTTTTGGATTGGGTATTTTATGGATTCACAATAAGTTTGCAAAAAATTTGAGTTTAAAATAAAAAAATCCAAACGCGTGTTTGGATTTTATTTATTTGGTTTGAAAAATACTGCTATTGGTGTTCTTCTTTTTTCACTTCCGAAGCCTTTTTTTCTTCTTCTCTCTTATTTTTAGAGATTTTTTATTTTCCATTAATTCCCAACGCTCTAGCTGTCGCTCTGTTAAAATTGATTTAAGTGCCTTTTTCATGGCAATTTCTTGATCCAGTCTATCAACTTCCATTTTATAAATCTGCTCTTTGGTAGGACGTTCTTTAGGCAGGTTTTTAAAACGCTGATCTCTGGTTTTAGCTTTTTCTAAAATGAGTGCATACATTTGGTCTTGTTGCGTTTCATTTAAATCCAATTCTAAGGTCATTTTTTTAGACCAAAGCGTTGCTTCTTGCTCCGGGCTCAATGCTTTCATTTTTTCCATGCGTTGGTTGGGATGGGTTCCCCGTTCTGGCAGTCTTTCGTGAGGCGGTTGTTGAGCAAAGGATGAAATGCCAATCAATAGCATCATAAATTTTAAAGTGTAATTCATAATCAGTTTTTAAGGATTTATTTAATAAACTAGGAAACAGCTGTTTTTATTGTCATTCTGCCCATGCAGTCATGTCAATAGAACCCCTTTCCTAGGGACTATTTTGGGTTTAAAATCGTTTCAATTCGTTCTTCAATATCTTGTAGGTGGAGGCGAGTCATGTTGTCTGAGCTTTGAGTCCATCCCCGCTTTGCAATGCGCTTCAGCGCATTTAACTCAAATCTAGCGATCGCCCTTATGTCTGATTGGCTGGTGTTGACAGCCGTAGATTTAATATAATCACTTCCCCGTCTTTTACTTTGATTTTCGGCTTTTAAGAGATAGGCCAGCCGATCAATATGTGCTCTTTGGAGATTTCGGCGGTAGGTGTCAATTTTTTTACCTCTTTTGATTTCACTCCAAATACTGTTGCGCAACGCAGCCGTCAAATCTGTCAGTCTAAAGGCCTGTGCGCCGTTTAGGGTTTCATTCTCAATAAGCCGCGCCATTTTTCCTAAGCTCAATAAATTTTTTAGAGTCCGTTCTTGCAATCCGCGAATGCGCTCTACAGCCCCAGAGTACTCAATGCGCTCAAAAATAGTTTTGTCTATCAACCATTGAGGGGTTTTAAAAAGGTTTTTATCCAAAAAGGCAAGGGCCTCCGCTTGCTTCTCCTTAGACACATGTGTATAAACAGCACCTTCTTGATCGGCGGTCTTATAATGTTCATAGACACCTCCGACGTTATTTGCAACATGGCCCATATATCGATTAAATTGCGATAGTACTTGTCCATACATGGCTTCTAAATCACTGTAATCTTCTCCCGCTTTGGTGGTCCATTGGATTAAATTTGGAACGATACGTTCAAGATTTTTGATACCATAAGCACTGGCCAACATAGCATCATCACCAAGATCCTCTGTTTGGGAGCTTGGATCCACGACATCACCTGCCTGCTGGTGTCCGAAGCGGTACATTGGATCTCCGGCATGTTTTGTAATCCAACCATTTAATATTTCTTTTTCCTCTTCTGCAGTTTTTCCGGGGATTGGACGATAACCCCAGGCTATTGAATATTTATCATAAACACCAATACCAGGCATGAGTGCAACTCCTTTATCTTCAGGTTGTGCCACATAATTGAAACGCGCATAATCCATGATTGAAGGAGCAGTGCCGTATTTTTGGGTGAATTCAGCGCTTCTCAAATCTTCTACTTTGTAGGCGCAACTGCTGCCCATATTGTGAGGAAGTCCAAGAGTGTGACCAACTTCGTGTGCAGAAACAAAACGAATCAATTGTCCCATAACTTCATCTTTAAATTCGGCAGCACGTGCATCTGGATTGATGGCGGCTGTTTGAACAAAAAACCACCCTCTAAGCAGTGTCATCACATTGTGGTACCAATTGATGTCGCTTTCTAAAATCTCACCTGTTCGCGGATCACTTACATGGGGTCCATTGGCATTCGGAATGGGCGATGCTAAATACCTGACGACTGAGTAACGAATGTCTTCTGGACTCCATTCGGGATCCTCTTCAGCAGTTGGGGGATCCGCCGCAATAATTGCATTTTTAAAGCCCGCTGCCTCAAAGGCTACTTGCCAATCTTCAATGCCTTGTTTGATGTATTTACGCCATTTTTTCGGGGTGGCTCGGTCAATATAATAAACAATTGGTTTTTTGGGCTCTACCAGTTCTCCTGCTTTAAATTTTTCAAGATCTTTGTCTTTTATTTCAAGCCTCCAACGGTCTAAATACACCAATTCTCGACTGCGCTGGTCTTCCAATCCATAATCTAGCTGTCCTCTTGAAAACCAACCCACCCGCTGGTCAAAATAGCGTCTTTTCATTGGGTTATTGGGTAATAATATCATAGAGTTATTGATTTCAACTGAAATGGTTCCAGTACTAGAATTGGAAGGGGGAGCCGATGCCGCATAGGTTTTAACGTGTCTGGCTTCAATATTTTTTGGATAACTTTTGACACTTTCAATAAACGACTTGTTACTTTCTAATCGGGATATTTTATACTGTTTTCTTCTGTAACTTGGCAATCCAAGTGCTTTTACATCGGTTTTAAATAAGTCCGTCACATCAATCACAGTTGCAGTGGAGTCCTTGCTGTAAGCCTTTATTGGGAAAGTGTATAAAACCGGCTCAAAGTTTGAATTCACAACCGCTTCGTGCACAGCCAAAGAATCCGCAGCAAAAACTTCATGAGACACCACTCTCAACAAGACTTTCTTATCCTTTTTTTGCCACCTTAAAACTTGGGTATTTTGCTTTCCACCACCAAATCCAATACCAGAAGCAGTTTTGGAAATTCGACTGACCATTAGCATCTCTTTTTCAAATAAAGAATCAGGAATTTCGTAGTAGTAATCCGCTTCAATTTTATGAACTTTAAAAAGACCGTCGTCTGAAATCGCATCTTTAGTTATGACCTCAGAATAGGGTTTAATGCCATCTTTTTTTGGTTTTGGTTTGGGATTTGTTTCTGAGGTACTATTTTTCTTTTTCTTTACGGAACTTGCTTTAAAGCTGATTGCACAAGAATGCAATAGCGCCAGGGAAGTAAATAAAAGGATAAATTTTAAAAGAGTTTTCATAAGGTTTATTTTGATATTTGTAAGACGCTGGTTGTTTTAAAAATAAAAAATAATTTAGATTTATTTTTAAACTAATCTAAGAATTCAACAATGAGCTCATTGTCTATTTTACTGACTTTTGCCAGTCCTTGTTTGGTCAAGCTCTTTATTGCTTTATCCCATCCTTTGTTACTGAGCTCAGTTTGTGTTTTTAAATTAGAGAGTTGCATGGTTTTGTTATTTTGAAGAATTTCAAAAATTATTTTTTCATTTTCGTTTAAATCCAATTGTTTTTTTTCGGGCTTCATTTGAGGGAAAAACAACACTTCCTGAATTGATATATTGTTTGTTAAAAACATAACGAGGCGATCCATTCCAATTCCCATTCCAGAGGTTGGAGGCATACCATATTCAAGAGCTCGAAGAAAATCTTCATCAATAAATTGGGTGGCCTCATCATCGCCACGATCGGCCAATTTTAATTGCGCTTCAAAGCGTTGACGCTGATCAATCGGGTCATTTAATTCTGAGTAAGCATTGGCGATCTCTTTTCCGCAAACCATCAATTCAAAGCGCTCCGTCAAATCTGAATTGCTTCGGTGCTCTTTGCAAAGCGGGCTCATTTCTTTTGGATAATCTGTAATGTAAGTAGGTTGAATGTAGTTAGCTTCACACTTTTCTCCGAAGATCTCATCAATTAATTTACCTTTTCCCATACTGTCATCGACTTCGATTCCCATTTCTACAGCCGCCGCTTTGAGTTCTTTTTCTGATTTATTTGTAATATCAAATCCAGTAAACTCTTTAATAGACTCAGTCATAGTCACTCTTGCATAAGGTACTTTAAAATCAATTTCGTGTCCATCAAATTTTACTTTAGTCTCCCCATTGACTGCCACTGCACAAAATTCCAAAAGTTGCTCACAAAATTCCATCATCCAATTGTAATCTTTGTAAGCCACATAAATTTCCATGGCAGTGAATTCTGGATTGTGAGTGCGGTCCATCCCTTCATTTCTGAAGTTTTTAGAAAATTCATAAACACCTTCAAATCCTCCAACAATCAATCGCTTTAGGTAAAGTTCATTGGCAATTCTCATATACAATGGGATGTCAAGACTGTTGTGGTAGGTGACGAAAGGGCGGGCTGCAGCGCCACCAGCAATGGGCTGTAGTATGGGCGTTTCTACTTCAAAATAGCCAGCGTTGTTAAAAAATTCTCGCATGGCATTAAATAATTTAGTTCGCTTTGTAAAAACCTCTTTAACGTGGGGATTTACCGCCAAATCTGCATAGCGCTGTCGGTAGCGCATTTCTGGGTCATTGAATTCGTCATAAGTATTGCCATCGGCATCTGTTTTGGGAAGCGGAAGCGGTTTGAGTGCCTTGCTCAAAAGTTTGAAAGCTTTGACCAATACTGTAATCTCTCCTACTTGAGTGGTGAATAATTCGCCTTCAATTCCAATAAAATCTCCTAAATCCAAGAGTTTTTTAAAAATCGTGTTGTATGCAGATTTATCTTCACCTGGGCAGATCTCGTCCCGATTGAAATAAACTTGAATGCGGCCCTGGCTGTCCTGAATTTCTGTAAATGCCGCCTTTCCTTGAATTTTTTTTCGCATCAATCGCCCTGCAATTACCACTTTTTCATTTTCTTTATAGTTGGATTTAATCGATTGACTGCTATGGGTAACAGCAAATAAATCGGCTGGGTAAGGGTTGATTCCTAAGCTGCGAAGTTTGGATAGTTTTTCGCGACGCACAAGTTCTTGTTCGGAAAGCTGAGCCATGGTTATTACATCTAAATTAAAAGCAAAGATAACGACTCTGCATTGGAATTCAATAAGGGGAATTTAAAATTAAGCATTTTGTAATGATTTTCTTTTATTTTTGTCCAAATAGCTTACAGTTTGTAGATCTTATTTATATGAGTATTTGGCGCGTTTTATTGTCCATTTTGTTTCCACCCCTATCGGTAGTAGACAAGGGATGTGGATCGTTTATTATCGTGTTTATTTTGACGCTTTTCGGCTGGGTTCCAGGCGTTATTGCCGCCCTGATAATTTTGAACAATAACAGCCGATAATAATTTATCTTTACAATATGAATAAGGCAATTAAAATTCAAGATCTAGGTTTAAAAGATTACAAAGAGACTTGGGAATTTCAAGAGGTATTGTTTAAAAAAACAGTGGATTTAAAAGTGAAAAACAGGCGAGAGCAGACTGCTTTTTCAACCCCAAACCACTTGTTGTTCGTCAGCCATCCTCATGTCTATACTTTGGGTAAAAGTGGTGATTTGTCTAATTTGCTGATAAGCAATCAAGAGTTGGACGCCAAAGGCGTTCATTTTTATAAGATCAATCGGGGCGGAGATATCACTTATCACGGTCCAGGTCAAATTGTAGGTTATCCAATTTTAGATCTTGAAAATTTTTTTACAGACATTCATAAATATTTACGTCTTTTGGAAGAAACCATTATTCTTACACTTGCTGATTATGGTATCACTGCTACGAGGAGTAAAGGCCAGACTGGTGTTTGGTTAGACGCCGGAACCCCTTTGGCTCGTAAAATATGTGCCCTTGGTGTTCGCGCCAGTCGCTGGGTAACCATGCACGGATTTGCGCTCAATGTCAACACAAATTTGGGCTACTTTGATCATATTATTCCCTGTGGGATTCGTGGAAAAGCTGTCACCTCTATGCAGGCAGAATTAAAACTTGAGCGACTTGACGAAGCTGAAGTCAAAGAAAAATTAGTCCAGCATTTTCTCTGTCTTTTTGAAGCTCATAAGATCAGTACAACTGATACATAATCAAACTCTCAGCCCCACTTTTACATACAAATTCTAGAGCGCTGTCAGTATCGGCATTGACCAAATCTATTGAAGAATCTCCATAGACAGGAAATCCTGGCATTACATTACCTTGGCTGTCATAAAACCAAACCTTTTTGGATTGAAGATCGGTAGTACTGATGTATATTTTATCTTTCAAATAAAATAATTTCGGCGGGCTAAAATCGCCGTATTCTAGCTCCACTTTTTGATTTTTAATATGGAGTTTATTGTCCCATTGGGCTATCAATGTCTTGTTTGAGGCCGTCATTTGACTGCCAGGTTCAAATCCCAAAGATTGAAAACTCACCCGCCCTTTCTCATCAATCTGTACGAGATCGCCTTTTGAATTCAGCGTAGAGAATTGGTTTTTGTAGAAATAGATTTCCTGTTTGGAGAAATTTATGGGTTCTTTGACTCTAATTCGAGTCTGACCACGACGGTTTAAAATTTGTAACTGATTTCCCTCAACAAAAACAATATAATCTTTGCTTTTAAAGCGCATGTGTTTTGGGCTGGTCTTAATTTTAGATTTGGAGTTGTAACTAAAGCCCTTTACTTGTTTACCTTTGCCATTATACATCAATAAATCCGACCCTTGGGTGACTAGAAATCTATAATTTCTGTTCTTATCATAATCAAAAACCGCTAGAGGTTGAGAAATTTCATCTTTAAATTTCAATGGGAAAGGTCCAACATCCCTTCCAAATCGGTCTAATATATAGAGGCGATTTTCAGTGTTAAATACCATTTGGAGCCGTCCATTTTTAAATAAATCAATTTGTTTGACACCCCCTAAAATTGGGGCTGATATTTTTTTCTTCCAGCGCACCACGCCTTGGTTTGAAATCAAGTATAATTGATTTTTTATGTCTTGTGCTACAATGTCTTTTTGTTTGGTTTGGTGGTTGCTTATAAATTGAGCATTTCCAATAATTGGCGCATCTAAAGAGATGCTAAATAACTCTGTAACTTTTTTTGAATCGCTAGGAGGGCGGTACTTTTGAATCAAACCATTTAAATGAACCGTATTGTCGTCTTTTATAATTTGAAAACTAGAGTTTTGAAAAGGTTTTACAGCCTCTGATGTTATGGCAGTTCCGAGCAGCTTGTTGGATAGAATCGCCAATTGATTTGCGCTCAGTGTCTCTATATATGAAGCCTCATCGCTCAGCGCTTTCTGAATGGTCTGATAACTTGCGCTTTTTGCCAAGGAATTTTTATTGACGTATTTTGAAATTATTTCTTCCAAAATGGTCTCGTTTTCTGAAAAGACTATAAAATTGTCTAAAACAGTATAAAACGATACCTCGATATTTGGAAGTATATTTCCAAAACCTTGTTTTAAAATGGAATCCTTATCAAATTTAATCATTGGAAAAGAACGAAAGCTTTTTATAACATTTGCCTGCCCTGATAAGGCTTCAAGACTGGCGCGTATATCTAGGGAGTGTAGTGCAATAGCAGTTCCATTTAAGGTTTCTATACTTCCAATTTCGTCTGTTGTCTGAAATAAAAAATCATCAAATTCTGCAAACTGCAGCGTACTGTCGTTTTGTCTTATATTTTTATAAAATTGTTCGAAATCAGAAAACATAAAAGATCTAAATTTTTGATTTTGATCGGGTGTTATTTCACTCAAATTTGAAATCTTAGGGGCTAAATTTTCAAATAAAGCGTTCCACTTGGAATCGATGTAAACACCGTTAAAAGACAGGCTTGTGGGACTTGCATCTACATCCACTAAAATATTGGCAAAAATTGAGTTTGTTGATGTCGATTCTTTTTTTGGGGCGTAATACATTGAAAATATTGACTTGGCTTTTGTAATTTTTGACAATCTTACAAAGGGATGATTTGCGCTGCGTTTAAAGAGATTTTCCAATTTAGTTTTATTGCTGTAAACCCATATGCTGTCTTTTATAAATTTGGGTTTGGAAAGGGACTTTGGGGCCAAATTTTTTTGTTTTGTGATAAATGTATAACTGGTTTTTATACTGTCAAGATTCATACATATAAGCATTGGTCCTGAGATGTTTAAGCTGTCTATTGGATGTAGGTGTGTCTCGAAAACCTGTTCTAAGTCAGTCAGCTTTAGCAGCGGATTATTTTTGACAGCACTTTTAAAGGCTTCAAAAGAGTGAATTTTTATAATAAATTCTGATCCCTCCGGAATAAAGTCTTCAATGGATGCGTCAGAATCGTGTTGGTTTTGGCATCCAAACATCAAAACTGTCACAATAAATACAACGATATTAACTCTCATAAATTTAATAAATCCAACCTGAACAAAGATAGAATTAAAAATCAAAACGCAATTGGTCTGGAAGGAGTTTAAAAGATTTTCTATGGTATTTTGATGGCCCATAATCCCTTATAGCATTACGGTGCTCTTTGGTTGGATATCCCTTATTTTGTTTCCAGTTATACATTGGAAATTCTTCATGGATTTGAGTCATATATTCATCGCGGTATGTTTTGGCAAGAACAGAAGCAGCAGCGATATTGAGGTACTTAGCATCTCCTTTGATGACGGTTTGATAGGGGATATTCGCATAAGCTTTAAAACGATTTCCATCCACAGCGATATAGCTCACATTATCCAATTCATCAATGGCTTTGTGCATTCCTAAAATTGAGGCATTTAGAATATTGATATTGTCAATTTTTTGAGGGAATATATGCGCCACTCCAAAACTGATGGCTTCAATTTCTATGACAGATCTGAGACTCATTCGTTTGCTGTGGGTGAGTTGTTTGGAATCGTTAAGCCATTTATTTTTAAATTCTTTTGGTAAAATGACCGCTGCTGCGGTCACAGGTCCAGCCAAACAACCTCGTCCAGCTTCATCGGTACCACATTCGTATTTTTTATTTGTTAGACTGCGTTTAAGCACGTTAAATTGAATTTCAATTGTAAATATAGATTACTTTTTCCGATTCGTTTCAAATCCGTTTAAATCCCTAATAATTTCCTACTTTTGAGACAGCAATTTATTTTTGTTTGATATGATTTATAAATATGCCATTGTTTTACTTCTCATTTTTTCTTTTCAGAGTTCAATAGGGCAGCGAACCCTGCGAACTTTTGATGGAAATAATAGGAACATGAACTCTTCAAGAACCATGGCTGACAGTATGGCAAATCGCGCCTCCAACAATGTCGCTAAAAATCTTGATGCTAAAATTGAAGATTATAAGATTATATCCCGCCAACACGACACAATTTATTTGGATACGACTTTAACCATTCAGAAGGAATATAAATTTAACTATTTAAGACGGGACTATTTTAATCTACTACCCTTGAACAATATGGGTCAAGCTTTCAACTCTCTTAGCTATGATTTATACAATAGAAATATGCAGCCTGGATTTGGATCTAAAGCCAAGCATTTCAATTATATGGGTGTAAATGAGATTCATTATTTTCATGTACCGACTCCGCTGACTGAGCTTATGTTTAAAACCAGCTTTGAACAGGGACAATTGTTAGATGCTTTTTTTACAGTTAATACCTCAGAACAATTTAATTTTTCAATCGCTTACAAAGGGATGCGTTCCTTGGGCAAATACCAACATATTTTATCTAGCAGTGGGAATTTTAGATTTACATCCAGTTACCACAGCAAAAATAAGCGTTACTATATGAGAATGCATCTAGTAAATCAAGGTATTTTGAATCAAGAAAATGGCGGTATTTCAGAGGAACAATTGGCAGAGTTTGAAAATGGGAATTCTGAATTTACAGACCGTTCCGTATTTGATCCACTTTTTGAAGATGCTGAAAGCAATCTTGAAGGCCGCCGTTTATATTTAGACCACAGCTATCTTCTCAAACAACAAGATTCATTGGGCAACCATGGACTTACCATAGGAAATGTGATTCATATGGAAGATAAATTATACCAGTTCAACCAAAGCAGTAATTCAGCTGTTTTTGGAGATGCTTTTGTAAGTTCTGATCTTTCAGACAAAAACACTTTCGGTCATTTTTATACAGAGATCAATGCAGCTTATAACAACAATATACTTGGATTTTTTAAAGCAAAGTTGGGATACAATCAATTTAACTATGGTTATAATTCTTTAGCCATTATCAATGGACAGGAGATTGGCAACCGGCTAAAGGAAAGTGTGATGTCCTTTGAAGGGGGTTATAAAAATCAAATTGGCGCCTTTTTAATCGATGCAGATTTGGGAATTAACGTTGCTGGAGATTTAGAAGGTAATTTTTTGGACGCCAAAGCGCGATACCAATTCAGCAATGATATTGATGCTTGGCTACGTCTCAATTTGAATTCCTCAGCAGCAGATTATAACTACCGTCTTTATCAAAGTGACTATTTGAACTACAATTGGCAAAACAATTTTAAAAATCAACAATCTCAACAGTTGGCCTTCGAATTGAACTCAAAAAAATACGGTCAATTAAGTTCAGATTTTACCTTGGTCAACAATTATCTTTACTTTGAAAATCAAGGCTCTGGAGTCAAACCTTATCAATTTAATGGAAATATCAACTACCTCCGTGTCAAATATGAAAAGGAATTTAAGTTTAAAAAATTCGGACTTTACAATACTGTGCTGTATCAACAGGTTCTTGAAGGAGGGCAGATTTTAAACATTCCTCAAATCAATAGCAGGCATACGTTTTATTATGCCGATGAGGTGTTTAAAAAAGCCATGTATTTACAAACGGGTATCAACTTTAGTTATTTTTCTAAATACAATATGAACGCCTATGATCCTGTATTGGCGGAATTTTACACCCAAAATGATATATCTCACGGAAATTTTCCAAGAATAGACTTTTTTTTGAATGCCAAAATTCAACAAACAAGAATATTTCTTAAAGCCGAACACTTTAATTCTTCATTGACGGGTTACAATTATTATTCAGCTCCCAACTACCCTTATCGTGATTTTGTGGTTCGCTTTGGTCTTGTTTGGAATTTCTTTTTATAGATTAAAAAAAAGCAAAATATCATTTGATTTATAGACCTCTAGCTCTTAACCAATTTGGAGTTTTTTTTAGATTTTTGAGAAAGCCGGTGGCGATACATCAAAACCACTAAGTCATAAATCACTTTAAAGATGCGTTCTAACCCATATTTAGAGCGTCCAAATAACCTTGGGTTATGCCGCACTGGCACTTGTAAAATACGGCCCCCATTCAGGTGGATAATCAAGGGAATATAGCGGTGCATTTGGTCGTATAAATGCAATTTTTTAGCGGTTGTATTTGTAAAAACTTTGAGGCCGCAACCCTGATCTCTTAGCTTTATGTTTGTTGCTTTTCCGATGATATAGTTCGCCACCACAGAGGGTACGGTTTTTAAAAAGGAATCTTTTCTTTGTTGGCGAATGCCGGTAACCAAGTCCCATTGCTCAGCTTTTGCTTTACTCAGCATCCATGGTATGTCTTTGGGATCGTTTTGTAAATCTCCGTCCAAGGTGACAATATAATCGCCTTGTGCCAATTCTATCCCCGCCGCTAAGGCCAAACTTTGTCCTTGATTTTTTTGCAAATCAACAAGTTTAATTTTAGGGTGGTTGAGTTGCTGTATTTCAGTTGCTGTGCCGTCTGTTGACCCATCGTTTATCAAAAGAATTTCACAACAATAGCCCTGCATTGCCCCGTCAATGGCCAAGACAAGTGGCCTGACATTTTGAACTTCGTTGTAAAGGGGGATAACAATTGATATGAGTCCAAAATCAGATGGACAATAGCGCATCATAAATTAAAAATTGGTAAGCTTTACAAAAGTAAGTTAATTTTTAAAGCCATCAGTCTTTGAGAATGGCTCTTGAAATTACAATTTTTTGAATTTCTGAGGTGCCCTCGTATATCTGTGTGATTTTTGCATCTCGCATCATGCGTTCAACATGGTATTCTTTAACAAATCCATTGCCACCGTGAATTTGAACAGCCTCAACGCTGTGCTGCATGGCAACTTTTGAGGCATATAATTTGGCCATAGCACTAGAAGTGTCATAACTGCGACCTTGGTCTTTATCATTGGCAGATTTAAAAACCAAAAGCCTTGCAGCTTCAATATCTGTTGCCATATCAGCCAATTTAAAACCAATGGCTTGGTGTTTGTGAATTTCTTTCCCAAAGGCTTTGCGCTGTTTGGAATATTTAAGCGCCAACTCATAAGCGCCTGCAGCAATCCCCACTGCTTGAGCTGCAATCCCAATTCTGCCTCCAGAGAGGGTTTCCATGGCAAATTTAAAACCAAAGCCTTCAGCTCCGATGCGATTTTCTTTAGGGACTTTAACGCCGTTGAATTGCAAGGTATGGGTATCACTTCCGCGAATGCCCAATTTATTTTCTTTGGGGCCAATTTCAAACCCCGCTGTATCGCGTTCCACAATAAAAACATTTATACCCCTGTGACCCTTGCTTTTGTCTGTTTGTGCGACCACCAAATATATTTGTGCACGTCCGCCATTGGTGATCCAGTTTTTAGTACCATCTAACAAGTAGTGATCTCCCTTGTCAATGGCTGTGGTACTTTGTGAGGTGGCATCACTGCCGGCTTCGGGTTCGCTCAAACAAAAGGCTCCAATATATTCTCCTTTTGCCAATTTGGTCAGGTATTTTTCTTTTTGTTTGTCAGTTCCATAGGCTTCCAAACCAAAGCAGACTAGAGAATTATTGACAGACACAATAACAGCGGCTGAAGCATCGACTTTAGACAACTCCTCTATCATTAAAGTGTAGGATAAGGTATCCATTCCACTGCCACCGTATTTGGGATCAACCATGATGCCCATAAAACCTAAAGCTCCCATTTTTTTTACTAAATTGTCAGGAAAATGTTGATGTTCATCACGCGCAATAACGCCGGGTAGTAGTTCGTTTTGAGCAAATTCCCTAGCGGTATCTCGCACTAGAATTTGTTCTTCAGTGAGGTTAAATTTCATTTGATTGTGGGTTTTGATATTCTTTATTAATATTGACAAATATAATTTAATATCGAGAAGTTTATAAAAAAGAGATTTTTTTAACAGTATGACAAAAAATAAATACAGCATCCTTGGACTGATGTCTGGTACTTCTCTTGACGGTTTGGATCTTTGTTGGGTTGAGTTTTCAAAGAAAATAAACTGGGAATATAAAATTTTAGCAGCGGATACCCTGGCCTATGCACCCGCAATGAAATCTGAGCTGCGAACTGCTATAACAAAATCTCCAAAAGCACTGTCTGCACTCAATCAAAGCTATACAATCTACATTGCACAACTTATCAATTCATTTATCAAGACCCATCACATCAAAAACTTAGATGCGGTTTGCAGTCATGGTCATACGGTTTTTCACCAACCACAAAAGGGCTTGACCCTTCAAATTGGAAACCTTCCCGAGCTTGCAAATTACATTTCGCAAACCTTGGTCTGTGATTTTAGAGTGCAGGACGTGGCAATGGGAGGGCAGGGGGCACCTTTGGTGCCTATTGGAGATGCACTTTTATTTTCTCAGTATGATTTTTGCCTGAATCTTGGTGGCTTTGCCAATATTTCTTTTCAAGCTAAAAACCAGCGGATCGCCTTTGATATATGTCCAGCCAACATTACATTGAATCACTATGCAGAAATTTTGGGCCAGCCCTATGATATTGATGGTAAACTTGCTGCCAAGGGCAGATTGCACTTACCACTCTTAAAAGCTCTTAACGCCCTCGATTTTTATAAGAAACAACCTCCAAAATCACTGGGGTTAGAATGGGTACAAAGTGAGGTTTTTCCAATTGTTAACAACTATAATTTAGACCCTTGTTCTATTTTAAGGACGCTGGTTGAGCACACCGCTTTACAAATTGTCGATGTCCTTGTGTCACAAAATTTACAAATAGGTCTTTTCAGTGGGGGCGGTGTTCTCAATTCCTTTTTAATGCTACGCATTGTACAAATTTTAGGCCGTCCAATCCCATCCACCAATAGAAAACTAATCCATTACAAAGAAGCCTTAGTTTTTGGCTTTTTAGGGGTTTTAAAATTGCGTCAGGAGGTCAATTGTTTGCGGTCTGTAACAGGCGCCAAAGAAGATCACAGCAGTGGTAAAATTTATTGCCCTCCTTTGAGAGTAAATGCTTAAAATCTTTTATATATTTGTGACTGTCCCAAAAAAATCGCCTTTAATATTGATGTTCAAATAAATTTTATGGAAACCATTATTATCGTTGTCTTTGTCGCTGGATATTTAGCCATTACCTTAGAGCACAGTCTAAAAATAGATAAGCTCATTCCCGCCCTTATAATGATGGCTGTTAGTTGGGCCTTTATCTCTTTCGGTATTGACCATTTTGACAGTTGGTTTGACTCCTCGAAGCATGCACTTCTCAATAATTTTCAGAGCCTAGATCACGATGGTAAAATGCACCTTTTGGAGGAGACTTTACTCCACCACTTAGGAAAGACTGCAGAGATCTTAGTTTTTCTTCTCGGGGCCATGACCATTGTGGAAATCATTGCTTATTTCAATGGATTTTCGACCATCAAGAATTTTATTAAAACCAAGAAGAAAACAAAGTTGTTATGGATTTTTTGTTGGCTTGCTTTTGTGTTGTCGGCAATCATCGACAACCTAACCGCCACCATTGTATTGATCTCACTTTTGCAAAAATTAGTTAAAGACCGTGAGTTGCGCTTGTGGTTTGCGGGACTTATTGTTATTGCCGCCAACGCTGGCGGTGCTTTCTCACCCATCGGAGACGTGACCACCACCATGCTTTGGATTGCAGATAAAGTATCTATGTCACATTTATTTGGTTATTTGTTGTTGCCCTCTTTGGTCTGTATGTTGGTCCCCACTCTTTTGGCCTCTAGACTTTCTGTTTTTAGAGGAAATTTAGAGGTAGATGACAAAGACGTTCAGCCTGCTGGACGCTTTAGTGAGACCATGCTGTATCTGGGATTGTCTGCTATTATTTTCGTTCCAATTTTTAAAATGGCCACCCATTTACCACCTTATGTTGGGATGATGCTTTCTTTGGGTGTCGTGGCTATTTTTGCTGAAATATACAGTTCATCCAAATTTAGTTTAGAGGGGCTGGATAAAGGGGTGCATTCAAGCCCCGTCCATTATTCACTGTCAAAAATAGAATTGCCAAGCATTTTGTTTTTCTTGGGAATTTTGATGGCCGTTGCGGCTCTGGAATCGCTGGGTGTTTTATTTGGTTTTGCCGATTGGCTTAAAGTCAGTACCCCCCACATTGGAACAGAAGTAGTAGGGACTGCAATCTCAGACCTGGTGGTTCTTTTGCTAGGGGTGGGTTCTGCCGTCATCGACAACGTACCACTGGTAGCTGCCTCATTGGGGATGTTCTCAGAAGCAAGCGACAATATTTTATGGCATTTTATCGCCTATTCTGCCGGAACGGGTGGCAGCATGCTTATCATTGGTTCTGCGGCAGGGGTCGTTGCCATGGGTATGGAAAAAATTAATTTTTTCTGGTATTTAAAAAAAATAAGTTGGTTGGCTTTTGTTGGTTTTATTTGTGGTGCATTGGTCTTTTTCTTTACCAGAACCTTATTTTAATGATTTTTCCGCAATGGGATTGCTACAGTAAATGAATTATTCAGAAGCAATAGCTTGGATG
>TARA_B100001093_G_scaffold96076_1_pt1 | contig 27762 bp, 19 predicted proteins | sample TARA_B100001093 | Tara Oceans TARA_B100001093 (sample SAMEA2623116) | marine metagenome | biome: marine biome (ENVO:00000447); feature: surface water layer (ENVO:00002042); material: "saline water (ENVO:00002010), including plankton (ENVO:xxxxxxxx)" | depth 5 m | reverse complement strand
ACCACTTGGTCCCCTATTTCGGATGATGAACCATTTTATTCAACAGGAGCTATTACTATTGACCCTCATAATTCTTCAAAAATATGGTTAGGAACTGGAGAAAATGTCGGTGGTAGACATGTTGGTATTGGTCACGGTGTTTACATGAGTGAAAATGGAGGTGAAAAATGGAAGGACATGGGATTAAAATCCTCTGAACATATTTCAAAGATTATAGTAAGTCCTGAAGATCCAAACCTTATTTTTGTAGCTTCACAGGGTCCATTATGGTCTCCTGCAGGTGATAGAGGATTGTTTAGATCTAACAATGGTGGTGAAGATTGGGAAAATGTTTTAAATGTTAATAAATGGACTGGTGTGACAGATATTGTAATTGATCATAATAATCCTACCACTTTATATGCCGCTACTTGGCAAAGACACAGAAATGTTGCAGCTTATATGGGTGGTGGTCCTGGAACATCTATTTATAAATCTGTAGATAATGGTAAAACATGGATTGAAATTAAAAATGGCCTTCCAAGCTCTAATCTAGGAAAAATTGGTTTAGCTATATCTCCTTTTGATAGTAGCATACTTTATGCAGCTGTAGAAACAGACAGAAGAAACGGAGGAGTTTATAAATCAACTAATTCTGGCGGAAGTTGGAAAAAAATGTCTGACACTGTTTCTGGTGCTACTGGACCGCATTATTATCAAGAGCTTGTAGCTTCTCCTCACGTATTTGATAAAATTTATTTGATGGATACAAATGTTCAGGTTTCTGAAAATGGTGGCAAAGATTTCTCTATGATGAATGAAAATGATAAACATGTTGACAATCATTCATTAACATTTAAAATGAGTGATCCAAATTATTTACTTATCGGTACTGATGGAGGGATTTATGAATCATTTGATGATACAAAATCGTGGAAATTTGTTGCAAATCTTCCTTTAACACAATTTTATAAACTAGCTGTCGATGACGCATATCCCTTTTATAATATTTTTGGAGGAACCCAAGATAACAATACTCAAGGAGGTCCAAGTCGTACATTTAAGAGATCAGGAATTACAAACTCCGATTGGTTTGTTTTACTTGGTGGAGATGGTCATCAACCTGCAACTGAGCCTGGAAATCCTGACATTGTTTATGCTCAATCTCAACAAGGTAATATACATAGAATTGATAGAACTAATGGTGAAGCAACATTTATTAAACCTCAAAATGAGATTGATGATTCCTATGAAAGATTTAATTGGGATGCTCCAATTTTGGTTAGTCCACATGATCCAAAAACTATATTTTTTGGATCACAAAGGGTTTGGGTTTCTAACAACAGGGGAGATGATTGGAAGTCAATTTCAGGAGATTTGACATTAAATCAAGAAAGACTAGAACTTCCAATTATGGGTAAAGTACAAAGTTGGGATAATCCTTGGGATGTGTATGCAATGTCGACTTACAATACAATTACTTCTTTATCTCAATCTCCAGTTGATAAGAATATTATCTACGCAGGAACTGATGACGGAATAATTCAATATACCAGAGATTTTGGACAAAATTGGAGTAAAGTTAGTTTTGAAAAACTACCAGGTGTACCCAAGGGTTCATTTGTAAATGATATAAAGGCAGATTTATTTGACTCTAATACAGTATATGTCCTTTTAGATAATCACAAGTTTGGAGATTATAAGCCTTACGTATATAGGTCTGTAGATGGTGGTGAATCTTGGGTTAATATTGGTAATGGTATTCCCGATGGTTTTCTATGCTGGAGAATAGTTCAAGATCATATCGATAAGAATTTAATGTTTCTAGGAACAGAATACGGTATTTATGTATCAATAAACGGTGGAAATAATTGGATCAAGTTCTCAAATGGAATACCTACTATTTCAATTAGAGATTTAGTAATTCAAAAAAGAGAAAATGATCTTGTTGCCGCTACATTTGGTAGAGGATTCTACGTTCTTGATGATTATTCTCCTTTAAGATTTATTTCTTCCCAATCACTAAAAAATAATTTAGTTTTCTCACCCAGAAATGCCTTGCAATATAGCCCTATAAGATCAGGCTCTTCTTCCCAAGGAAGTGATACTTATTATGCTAAAAATCCAGATTATGGTGCTATTTTAACATTTTATTCAAGTGATGAATTACTAACAAGAAAGCAAAAAAGAAAAAAAGCAGAGAAAGAATTAGAAAAATCTAATTCTAACATCCCTTTCCCCGGTTGGGCTGAATTAGATAGTGAGATTAACGAATCCTCACCTAAAACATTAATTGAAATTTTTGACAGTAATAATCTTTTTATTGATAGATTTTCAGTGCCTTATAAAAAAGGATTTAACCGAGTTTCTTGGGATCTAACAAGGGATTTGAAAAGTAATATTATTTCTGGTTCATCAAGGTTATATTCACCTAGTATTAGAGTTAGCCCGGGTAAATACTCTTTTAATGTTTATACAGAGTTTAACGGAGAAGTCAATAAAATAGGTAGTAAGTTTTTTGAGGTTGAGAGAATTAGAACAGGTGTTCTAAATAATCCTAATTTAGATCAAATTGAAGCATTTATAGTTGACTTAGAAAACACATATAAGAATTACTCTGATGTAAATCACAAGTTTAGTAAGATTAAAAAATCAAATAAATCAATTCCATCATTAATTTCTAAAACATCAAATTATAAGAGTTATGTTGAAAATTATAATCAAATTAAAGAAATGATAAATATGATTGATGTTTTTGTTTCAGGAAATAAATCTAAAAAAGATATAAGAGAAAAAGATATCGAAACTATATCAGATAGATTAAGTGTCGCTATCAGCGGAGTTAATAGTTCTTATGGTCCAACTTCAATGCAAATATCAAGTTTAAACAAAGCTAAATCTTTGATTACAGATTTTAATAATATGTTGAAAGAATTGAGTTTAGAATTTTATAAACTGAAGAATCAACTTGAAGGAGAGCTTGAAAGTCAAATTTTGGACTGATAATCATAAATTAATAAATTAACAACCATTCCGTATGATTTTATCCCATACGATTGGTTGTTTTTTCTTAAGTAAAAATCATATATTTTTTTAAATAATGGTTCAATTGGATTTTTATATTTAAGACTAAACACTTTTTTTTCTTCAATATTTTGTAAAATACCATTTCTTATTCCTTTTATTTTTTCAGAGTATAAATTATTGTTTGCAAAGTATAATTGACCTAATAGATAATGTAAGGCAAGTAAATTTCCTGAATAATTTATTTCAAGATTAGAAGATTGCTGATTTGACAAAATCCCTATGAAATTTGCTTCATTTTCCCCAGCAAATCCAATTTGATGAGCAATTTCGTGAGATATTGTTGATGGATATGAAATCTTTGGTATTCTAGAATTAATATTAGCTTCAATAGTAAAAGGGTTTATGTATCCAGTAAATCCCATGTAAGAAATAATTAGTGAAAAGTAAGATTTATTTACTTTAAGTTTTTTAAAATTAAAATTTTCAAAATTAAGTTTTTCAAAAGAACTTTTACATTCATTTACTATTTCAATGAACGAGCTTTCAATCACTACTTTTTCATATTCATCTAATAACAGTGCAACGTGGATATTGTTTATTTTATTAATATAAAAATCAGTTGTTTCAGCAAGCTCATTAATGTCATATTTATAAAAATTATTTTTATATATCGATTCCTTATTATAATTAAAACCCCAACTTAAATAAAACCAAGAATATATAAAGATTATAATAAATGTTAATCTAATTATAAAAAACCTTCTTGTTTTAGATTTGAGTAAATAATAGTAAATTAAAGGTATTGCACATATATATAATATATCTCCAATATTTATAAAAAAAACACTGGTTATGGAAGATATGATTATTACCCAGTTAGTATAGAAATGAGAGTATAGTCCTAAAAACGTTTCGAAATCAGTGTTATTTATGTATACAACAACTATAAAAATGAAAATTAAAAGAAAATCTATAGCTCTCTTAATTTTTAATTTCATTATTAATTATTTTTGTTCAACAATTTCTACTTCGAAAATTAGATTTGACTTAGCAGGTATGCCTCTAGATTCAGTTTCTCCATATGCTAAATAATATGGAAGAAAAAGAGTAGCTTTATCACCAATTTTTAGCAACTTCAATCCTTCTTTAAAACCAGATATCATCATGTCTTTAGGGCCAATTTTAGCTTCAATTGGAGTATATCCACCTGCATTCTTCCTTTGTATGTTGACTTGATTGAATTTTTCAGCAACATCTAAAATTGAGGTATCTAGCAAGGTTCCATCCTCAAAATAAACAGCATAATGAGTAAGTATTGTTTTGTTTTTATCAACTTTTTCACCATTTTTTGTTAAATCAATATGATATCTCAACCCTGTTTCAGTTTTTAATGCTTTTGAGCTCAGTTTTTCATGTTCATTTGAAATTTTATTCTTTAATTTTAAAAATGCTTTTTCTTTCTCCTCTTTAAGTTTTTTTTCTTCTTTAAAATGATTTGAAAATATTTTAGAACCATTAAACTTATTGGCGCTTTTACCATCTCTTTTGATTGTTACATTTAAGATTGAATCTCCTTGTTCAATTAAATCAATAATTTCTTCTCCAGATATTACTTTTCCAAAAACTGTGTGTAAACCATCAAGCCATGGTGTTTCTTTGTGAGTAATAAAAAATTGACTTCCATTAGTCCCAGGACCAGCATTTGCCATTGATAATATTCCTTTTGAGTCGTGTTTTAGATCTTCAACAATTTCGTCTTTAAATGAATATCCTGGTGAACCCGACCCAGTTCCAGATGGGTCGCCACCTTGAATCATAAAGTCAGAAATAACTCTGTGAAAAGTTAATCCGTCATAATATTTTTTATTTTTGTATTGTTCGCTAACCTCCATGTTATTTCCCTCCGAAAGAGAAATAAAGTTTGCAACAGTTACTGGTGTTTGTTTGAAAAATAATTTAGCAGTTATTTCTCCTTTGTTTGTTTTTATTAGTGCATTGATTGTTGCATTATCATCTTTGTTTGTCATGTTACATGAAATATTAATTGTTAGTAATAATAAGATTATATTTTTTTTATTTATCATATTTTTATGATTTAAATTCTTTTAATTTTTCTTTAAATTTTGAAATTGCATCTTCAATTTTCCCTTCAAATCTTCCACCTGCAGCATTAATGTGTCCACCTCCATCAAAATTTTCATGCGCAAATTTATTACAAGGAAATTTACTTTTAGATCTAAATGATATTTTTATTAAATTTTTATTATCTAAGTCTTCAATAAACATTGCTGAAAATTCTATCCTTTTTAAGGATAATCCATAATTTACAATACCTTCAGTATCTCCTTTTACGTAATTGAAACCTATTAAATCACTTCTCTTTAAGAACATATAAGTTGTGTCGTTTTCTTTAATGATATTCAAATTATTTAGTGATTTTCCAAGGATTTTTAATTTACTAATATTGTTCTCATTATAGATTTTATTATAAATATAGGATTGATTGACTCCTTTTTGGAGAAGGATAGCAACAATATTATATGTTTTACTATTTACTCCATTGTATTGAAATGAACCAGTGTCGGTCATCATTCCTAAATAAAGACATGTAGCTATTTCTTTGTTAATTAAACTTAAATTATTTGACATTTCAATAATCATGTATACAATTTCACATGTAGAGCTTATTTCAGGAAATGAAAAACTAGTTATAGCATAGTCATCTGGCAATTGATGATGATCAATCATAACTATTTTGTCTTTCAATTTAATTTCATTTGACATTTCTCCACATCTTTCAATTTTATTGAAGTCCATTGTAAAAACCAGATCAGATTCAGAAATTATTTTTAACGACTTAACCGAACTCTCTTCATGAATAATTATTTCATTTATTCCAGGTATCCAGTTAAGAAATGAGGGATGCCTGTTTGGTGTAACAACACTGCTATTTAATCCAAGCTTTTTAAAATAATGATGTAGGGCTAGTGAGCTTCCAATAGCATCTCCATCAGGATTAAAATGGGTAATAATGGCAACTTTATTACAAGTTTCTAATAATTTGTATAATTCTTTAACTTTTTTTTCCATTAAATTCGGGCTAAGATAGTCATTACTTTAAGAAGATTTAACTCAATATTGATATCATTTTTACTAAATTTATATTGAAATATTACGCTTTTGAAATTAAATCTATTAAAACTTAATAAAAACAAAAAATTTAGATATTCTCCCAGATATTCTAAAGTTAAAAATAACCCTAATATTTACGAATTTGATTCTGCATATTCAAAAAACAGGGAGATTAGAGGCATGTATGATAAATCTAGTTCCTGGAATGAGGCAAGACTTAATTCTAGAAGTAAGAGAAATTCCTTTTTTTCAAAAACGATCCTATTTATTGTTGTTCTGTTGATACTTGTTTTTTTATTTGTAATTGATTTTGATATTTCAATTTTTTTGTCCTGAAATGATTAGAGAATTAGATTATAACGTTATTAATAAGATTGCTGCGGGTGAGGTTGTTCAAAGACCATCATCTGTTGCCAAGGAGCTAATTGAGAATTCGATTGATTCAGGTGCTAATTACATAGAATTATTAATAATTGATTCTGGTAAAACATTAATTCAAGTAAATGATAATGGTTCTGGAATGAATTTTCGCGATATTAGTTTGTGTTACAAAAAGCATACTACATCAAAAATTTTAAATTCCGAAGATTTACTAAACCTAAACACAAAAGGTTTCAGAGGAGAGGCTTTGTCAAGTATTGGATCTGTTTCCAAAATGAAGATAGCTAGTTCTGATAATAAAAATGGGATAAGAAATGTAATTCTTGTTGAAGACGGTAAAAAAGTTAATGAATATGAAGAATCTGGCTTAAACGGCACTTTAATTTCAGTTCAAAATCTATTTTACAACGTCCCCGCAAGGAGAAAGTTTTTAAAGTCAGATAACGTAGAGCTGAGACATATAATTGAGGAGTTTATTCGTTTATCCATAAGTCATTTTGATATTCATCTTTCGATTAAGCATAATGGAAAGGATTTGTATTTATTAAGTCCTTCAAATTTAAAAGAAAGGATAATTAGAGTTTTTGGAAAATCTATTGACAATAAAATTGTTAAAATTTATGAGGAAACACCAATAGCTACAATTAATGGCTTTGTATATAAGCCAGAGTATTTAAATAAGTCAAGGAAATATCAATATTTATATGTCAATAACAGATTTATAAAAAGCAGTTATTTAAATCACTCAATAGCAAAATCATATGATGGATTAACATCAGAAGATAATCAACCATCTTATTTTATATTTATAGATGTTCCAGAGAATTCTATTGATGTCAATGTTCATCCTACAAAAACTGAAGTGAAATTTGAAGACGAAAAATCTATTTATGCAATCATAAGATCCTCAGTAAGACATAGTTTAGGTAAGTTTAATATTATGCCAAATATTGACTTTTCTAATAATGTGAACTTATCAAACTTAAGTTCAAACAAGAAAATTGAAGAACCTTCAGTTGCTTTTAACGATGCTTTTAATCCATTTTTAGAAAATAACGAATCTGGTAATGAGAAAAATATTGAAATCTGTAACAGCCAAGAATTTAAATCTAATATTAATACTTTTGATGATAGTATAAATGAAAAAAACAGACTTAGTTTCTTTAAGCTCTCTGATAAATTTATAATAACAAAAACAAGAAATGATTTAATCGTGATTGATATTTCTAGAGCCCAGTATAGAGTTTTTTATGAAAGATTTTTAAAAGAAATTTCAGGAAATAATAATTTTTCTCAAAAACTATTATTTCCAATTAAATTAGATTATGATAAATCTGAGTTAAGAGTTTTAAGTTCTATTAAAAACCAATTAATCCATTTAGGATTTAGTTTTCTAAAATTCAATGAAAATGAATTAGAGCTAGACGGTATTCACCCTAGTTTTAATCATGATTTAATAAATGTATTATTTGAAGAACTAATTGAAAATCAAATACTCGATTTTAAAAAATCGTCAACAAGCTTAAACGATTATCTGTCAAAGTTAATGGCTAAGTCAAAATCATTGTCTAAAAAAAATAATTCTAATAAATTTGAACAAGAAGAATTAATAAACCAATTATTTGCTTGTACGGAACCAGGTTTTTGTCCAGATAATAAGAAGGTTTTTCATACGATAGATTCAAATTACCTTAAAAAAATGTTTTAATGAGATCGACCCCTAGAATAATAATACATTTATTGATAATTAATTCAATTTTTTTTATAGGAACTCAGTTTTCATCTGATTTGAGTAATGATATTTTATCTTTACATTATTTTAGAAATGATAAATTTATAATATCTCAAATTTTGACTCACATGTTCATGCACGGTAGTGTTGGGCATCTACTTTTTAATATGGTTGCTCTATGGATGTTTGGGTCAGCCTTAGTCAGTGTTTGGGGCAATAACAAATTTATTTTCTTTTACATTTCGTGTGGAATTGGAGCTGCTTTCATTCAACTAGCGGCTTATTATTTAAATATAAATAGTGTTACATATGAATTACTGGAATATGGATTATCTGCTCAGGATATAAACAATATATTAATTTCAGGCTCCTACAAGACTTCGGTTTTGGATTTTATTTCTGAAACTAGGCTAAGTTCAATGTACTTTGACTATAATGCAGTTATGGTTGGAGCTTCAGGTGCAATTTATGGTGTTGTCGTTGCGTTTGCATTTTTATTCCCTAATTCTAGATTAATGTTGTTGTTTCCTCCAATTCCAATTAAAGCAAAGTATTTGGTTCCTTTTTTAATATTGGGTGACTTATTTTTTGGTTTTACATCTGCTTCAATTGGTCCGATTGCACATTTTGCTCATATCGGAGGTGCGATTACCGGGTTTTTAATGATGTGGTACTGGAAAAAGAATCAATTCAATAATAAAAGATGGAATTAAAAAATAAAATTAAAAACTATTATATAAACTCTAATTCTGTACAAAAAATCATAATAATTAATATACTGATTTTTATTTTCCCCTTGTTAATTAAAACTATACTGCATTTATTTAATCTTAATGATATTGATATAGTCTCTTTCTTTACAATTGAATCAGATTTACTAAAAATAATTTTCAAACCATGGTCAGTTTTAACATATGGCTTTTTTCACAGTGGATTTTATCATCTTTTTTGGAATATGTTAATGCTTTATTACTTTGGAAATCGTTTACAAAATTTATTTGGTGACAAATTATTCTATAATATTTTTTTTAACGGAATCATATTTGGCGCCTTGCTATATGTTTTTAGTTATAATGTATTCCCAGTATTTAAAGGAAATGAATCTCAAATGATTGGCGCTTCTGCTGGTGTTATGGCTGTCTTATTTTACCTCTCATCCTATAATCCAAATTTAAGAATAAGACTTTTTATAGTCGAAGTAAAATTAATTTATATCGCACTTTTTCTATTAATTCTAGATATTATTCAGATACCAAATGGTAATTCTGGTGGACATATTGCTCATATTGGCGGTGCGTTAACAGGTTATTGCTTGTTAAAGTATAATTATCAAGGATTAAATTTACCCTCAATTTTGTCGTTTTTTAATTCTAATAAAAATATTAAAAAAACAAATATTAAGTTTGATAAAATTGATCAAAAAAAGATTGATATAATTTTAGATAAAATTTCAGAATCCGGTTATGACAGCCTATCTAAAGATGAAAAAAACTATCTTTTTAAGGCAGGAAATAAAAATGATAAAAATTAACTTATTTATTTAAAAAACTATAGATATAATTCTGGTTTTCAATTATTTATATTTTTTGAAAAAACTAAAATAACATCCACCATATTTCCTTTTCATATAAAACATTTCTATTGAATCTAGATCGATTTTATTTGAATGTTCGACTATTATAAATCCGTTTAATTTTAACATATTAAAATCAAAAATTTTATAAATTATCGATATATATTTATTTAACTCTAACATATATGGTGGATCTAAAAATATTATATCGTATTCATTTTTTTTATCAACACTTAAATATTTAAATACATCAAACTTTATAACCTGTAAGTCATAGTTAAATCTTTTAGATTGAGACTTTATAAAATTCGTATGCTTAGAATTTAAATCAATTGCTGTTATTTTTTTTGTCCCTCTTGAGGCAAATTCATAACTTATGCTTCCTGTACCAGAAAATAAATCTAAAACATTTAAATCATCATAGTTAAAGTAACTTGAAATTATATTAAACACACCTTCTTTGGATCTATCAGTTGTTGGTCTTAATTTAAAGTTTTTTGGAACTTTTATTAGTTGTCCACCATTTTTTCCTGAGATAATTCTCATTAAGTGAATATGAAGCTTTGTTTAGTTTCAGTTGAATCAAATAATATTTTAGTTTTTTTAAAAAAATCTTTTGATTCTGCAATTAAACTTTCAACATTATGATTTATGATCATACTGAGGTTGATATTATTAATATCTAATTCCAAATTTTGACATGTTGAAAGTAGAAAATAAACTATATCTGATGAGTTTTGATAATCGAAACAATTGAAAAAAGACAGGTTATTTTTTTTAAAAACAACAACCTTGAATTTTTCATATAAAACTATACAAAATAAGTTTGTTTTATCTTCCAATTTATTATTCTCAAAAACTAATCTTTTTAAAAGAGTAGTGTTGTAATGAAAGTAGCTGATTTCTTTAAATTTTTGTATTAACAAATTATTTACATTAACATATGGTAAATAAATGTTTTTGATATCTAGTTCATTTATTGAGTCATGACAAATAAAATCATCATTTTTTAATTCAGTAATATATTTTAAATATTCCTTTCTTTTATTTTCATCAAAAAGCTCATTGGGGACAAAGCAAAACAGTTCGTTATCATAATGAATAGTAACATCATCTATACTCTCATTATATAAATTTTTTTCATCTAAAATCTTATCTAAGAAGTTGCTTAAAAATTCAGTTTTTACTCTTTTTTCAAAATTAAAATCACTGAAATAAGATTCTTTAGGATATTTACTTGAAACTTTTAAGCAAATATAATTATTGCTTATGCATATGTCTAGATTTTTTGTAATAACCTTATTTTGTTTCAACATCAAAGGTTGTAGGCCAATTACCATTAGTACTTACATCGGTCATTGATCCGAGAATTAAAAATGGTCCATTTACGCCGTCTACTGAAATCATTTCTTTTTCCTGCGTGACTAAATCTTTATTTTGATCAGAGAGAATTAAATCTTTAGAAACACGAACTTCAAATACTGGAACGTTATAGCCGTTTTTATCAATGACATCAGCTTTTATCACAAATTTCTCATTAACTCCCTCAATTGGAATATAAGCCATTTCTTTATATACTTCATCGTCTTTAAATAAAGAGTCTTTTACAGAAACAAAACCTAAAGTGTCAACTACAATAACTTCTCTTAACATGTCAATTCTATACACTCTATCATATTGCATATAACTCGAATCTCTTTTTTCAACTATTGTAAATTGAGCTGAATCAATAAAAGAGATTAGAGAATCAAAATTATCAGAGTAAATCCCATTTACACTCTTGTATGCTATTTGGGAATTCCTTATGTCCTTTAGTCTTTCAATTACTTTTAAATACCTCTCATTTTTAACTTTATTGAACTCAATAGGAGCATCAATGGCATTGTATATAAAATAAACTAATAACAATGAAAAGAGGTAGAGAGCATAAGTAATTATTTTTCGATATTTTTCTGAAAATGAAAATTTCATTTTTATTTGTTTTGTAGTGAAACAAAACTACAATTTTTTTTAAATTATGAAAATTATTATTTAACTCTAAATTACATCTTATTTATATTTACTAATTTTAAAGAGTGAGAACAATTGCTTTAGTTCCTGCAAGACTTGAATCAACTAGGTTAGAAAAGAAACTTCTCAGTTTAATTTCTAATACTCCATTGATAGTTTTAACTGTAAAAAACCTTATAAATTCAAAACTATTTGATGAAGTTTGTGTTATCACAGATTCTGATGAAATTATTGATATCCTTATCAAGTATTCCATTAAATTTTTTAAAAGCAAAGGAAATCATGATACAGGAACTGATAGAATATCAGAATTTGCTAACAATTTTAATTGTGATGTGATAATTAATGTTCAAGGTGATGAACCTTTTATAAATAAATCAGATTTAAATCTTATTATTAATAATTTTAAAAACGATAACACAAATGAAATTGAAGCTATTTCATTAAAAACAAATATCAAAAATATTGATGAAATAGAGGATTCTAGTAATGTTAAAGTTATTACTGATAGCAATTCAAACGCTATTTATTTTTCAAGAAACCCAATTCCCCATAATCGATCTGGAAATAATGTAAAATATTTTAAGCATATAGGTGTTTATGCTTTTAGAAAAAATGCACTTATTAAATTTTCCAAATTAAAAAAATCTAAATTGGAACAAGCTGAGATGATTGAAGCTATTAGATTTATAGATAATGGAATGAAAATTAAAATTTTAGAGGTTTTTAATAACTATATCGGAATTGATACAATTGAAGACTTAAAAAAAGCAAGAAAAATATTTAATGATTAAATTCATTTTTTTTAAAATTTTTGGTTGGAAAATTAACGGAAAAAATAATTTTACAAAAAAGTGTATTGTTATTGTTGCTCCTCATACTCACTGGCTTGATTTTTTTTTGGGAATTATAATTAGAAAAGTCATTAAAACTAATGCTTATTTTATAGCTAAAAAAGAATTATTTTTTTTTCCTTTAAATATTTTTTTAAAATATTTTGGAGCAATCCCTATAGAGAGAAACAGCAATTCTAATTCTGTAGATTCATTAGCAAATAAATTTAACAATAAAAAAACTTTTAGACTTGGATTATCACCTGAAGGGACGAGAAAAAAAGTAAAAAAATGGAAAACGGGATTTTATTATATTGCTATAAAAGCAAAAGTTCCAATAATTTCAGTCTCTTTAAATGTGCCCAAAAGAGAAATTAATATTTCTAAGCCATTTTACCCTACATCTAACATAAAAAATGATTTTATTAAACTAAAAAAATTTTTTGTTGGATCCGTCGGGATTATTAAAGATTATTCCTGATAAAACATTACACATTATGATGAATTTTTTGAATATCATCATCTTCTTCACATTTTTGGATAAAAGTTTCAAATTCTTTCCTTTGTTCATCATTAATTGTTAAGATAGTTTTTGGTATTCTCTCTACATCAGAACTTATAATTTTAATTTCTTTTTTTTCAAGTTCGTTCTGTATGTCACCAAAAGAATCAAAATTAGCATAGATGATTAATTCACTTTCATCATTTTCAACTACTATTTCTTCTAAGCCATAATCAATTAAATCTAATTCAAGATCTTCTATTTTATCAACTATGGTTGTTTTAAACACACACATTTTGTCAAATAAATATTCAACAGACCCATTTGTTCCTAAATTTCCATCAAATTTGTTAAAATAGCTTCTAATATTTGCAACAGTTCTGTTATTATTGTCTGTTGTACAGTCAATTATTACAGCTACCCCATGAGGTCCATAACCCTCTAAAACAATTTCTTTATAATTTTCTGTATTTTTTTCAGATGCATTTTTAATTGCTCTTTGAATATTTTCTTTTGGCATATTAGCAGACTTAGCATTTTGAATTATAGCTCTTAATTTTGAGTTTGTTTCAGGGTTAGAACCGCCCTCTTTAACAGCAATTACAATATCTTTACCTATTCTAGTGAATGTTTTGGCCATACTTGACCATCTTTTCATTTTTCTAGCTTTTCTAAATTCAAATGCCCTACCCATATTTAAATTGATAATTTTGTTATGATAGCTTTTGAAAATTTGCTTCTGTTTTCTATATAAATTTCATTTGATTTAAAATCATTAAAATCAATCATTGCCATTCCCAATCCAACTTTCAATGAAGGTGAATAGGTGCCAGATGTAACCTTTCCTATTCTTTTATTCTTATTGTCATAAATATTATAATTTTTTCTTGGAATAGCCCTATCTATCATCTTAAAACCCACTAATTTTTTTTTTGATTTATTGATTGATTCAATAATTTTATTTTTTCCGATAAAATCTTTATTTAAGTCAGTAACCCACATTAAATTTGCTTCATGTGGTGTTGTCAGGTCATTTATATCATTTCCATATAATGGATAACCAACTTCAATTCTAAGTGTGTCACGTGCTCCTAAACCAACTGCACACAATGAATACTTTTCTTTATTTGAATACAGCAAATTCCATAAATCTAATATTATATTATTATTTACATATAATTCATATCCAAGTGAGCCTGTATAACCAGTATTTGAAACTATAATTTTTGAGTTTTTATAATTAAATAAAATGAAATTAAATTTTTCGATTGAGCTGAAATCATTATCGAAAATATCATTAATTAGTTCAAGCGATTTTGGTCCTTGAACAGAAATTAATCCGAGTTTGTCAGATTTGTTAAGAATTTTACAATTGAATTTATATGATTGAGTATTTAGCCATTTCCAATCCTTTTCAATATTTGAAGCATTAACAACCAACATGTATTCCTTTTCTTTTACCCTATAAATAATCAAATCATCAATTATTCCTCCTCTTTCATTAATTAAGCAATTATATTGTGCTCCATTAATTTCAATATTTTCAATCTTATTAGAACATACATAATCCAAAAATTCCAATGACTCATTTCCTTCAATAAAAAACTCACCCATATGCGAAACATCAAAAATTCCAACATTATTTCTTACGTTAATATGCTCAACCGAAATTCCATCGTATTGGATTGGCATGTTAAATCCTCCAAAATCAACCATTTTTGCATTAAGTTTAATATGTTCATTATATAAAGTTGTTTTTTTCATAAATGTTTATGCAATTTAAAATCAATTTTTTAATTTACAATGTGATTAAATTTATTTATAAGACTATTGTTTTTTTTTCATTTATAGCGGCATGTCCTACTACATCATTTTCTCAGGATTTCAATTTCACAAAACAAGACACTTTGAGAGGATCTATAACTCCAGAAAGGTCTTGGTGGGATTTAGTTTATTATCACTTAGACATCTCTGTAAATCCTGATGAAAAAACACTTAAGGGCTCAAACACAATTACATACAACGTTTTAAAGTCTAACAAAAGGATGCAAATTGATTTACAACCTCCCTTAAAGATTTTAAAAATTGAACAGAATGGTAAAATATTGAACTTTGAATCAGACGGGAATGCTCATTTTATTCAGCTTGTTGATAAACAAAAAAAAGGAAGCTTGAAATCTATTAAAATACATTACGAGGGTAAGCCAAAAGAAGCTATTAGAGCTCCATGGGATGGAGGATTGTCGTGGAAGAAAGATTCAAATGGAAAACACTTTATTGCTACGAGTTGTCAAGGAATCGGAGCTAGTATTTGGTGGCCTAACAAAGATCATATGTATGATGAAGTTGATAGTATGCTTATCAGTGTAAATGTTCCAAAAGACTTAGTGAATGTTTCTAACGGTAGATTAAGAAAGGTTGATATATATGATAATTCTAAAACATATCATTGGTTCGTATCAAACCCGATTAATAATTATGGGGTTAATATAAATATTGGTGATTATGTTAGTTTTTCTGAGGAATATTTGGGTGAAAAAGGAATATTGGATATGGTTTATTATGTATTGAGAGACAACATCGAAAAAGCTAAAATTCATTTTAAGGATGCTCCAAAAATGATGGATGCTTTTGAGCATTGGTTTGGTCCATATCCTTTCTATGAAGATAGTTTCAAAATTGTTGAAGTTCCATATCTTGGTATGGAACATCAAAGCTCAATAACTTATGGAAATAAATATATGAAGGGTTATTTGGGAAGAGATTTATCTAGAACAGGTTGGGGACTGAAATTCGATTATATAATAATACATGAAGCTGGTCATGAATGGTTTGCAAATAATATTACATATAAAGATATAGCTGATATGTGGATTCATGAATCATTTACTACATATTCAGAAAATCTCTTTTTAGACTATCATTATGGAAAGAAAGCCTCATCTGATTATGTTATTGGAACAAGATTTAGTATTTCTAACAAAGCACCAATGATAGGTCCATATGGCGTAAATAAAAGAGGCAGTGATATTTACACTAAGGGCGCCAATATACTTCATACCTTAAGACAAATTGCAAAAGATGATGAAATTTGGAGAATGATTTTGAGGGGATTAAACAAAAAATTTTATCATCAAACAGTTGAGTCTAAAGAAATAGAAGATTATATATCCTCAAAAATTGGATTTGATTTATCTAAATTTTTTGATCAATACTTAAGAGATATAAGAATTCCTAGTTTAGAATACAGTATAAATGATGGAGTTTTAACTTATAAATGGATTGATGTTATTAAAAATTTCACAATGCCTATTGAAATTGAAGTATCAGATAAAAAAATACTTCTGTATCCTGAAACAACTAAAAAATCAATTGAAATAAATTCAGAAAAGATTAAAATTAACAGAAACTACTATGTTAATTCTATAAAGATTTAGTTGATGGATTTTAAAAATTTAATTAAGCTGGTATAATTGTTATCAATTGAGTGAATAGTTTCATTTGAATTAAAGTTTGTAGAAATATTAAAAAAATCTTCTTTTATTCCTATGATATCTGTTATAGATTCTATAAATTTTATTGGGTGAGCAGTTTCAAAAAAAACACCAGTTTGATTTTTATTTAAATTTTTTCTCAAACCCACCAATCCAACAGCACCATGAGGATCTAGAACATATTCGGATTTTTTGAATGTATTTTTTATTTCATTTTTTGTTTCTAACTCACTTACTTTTTCGCCAATTAATTTTTTTGATAAAATTTTAAAATCATTTTTATAAATTTTTTCAATTCTAGGAAAGTTATTAGGAATTGACACATCCATCGCGTTTGATATTGTTCTTTTAGTTTTATTGGGTTCAAGTAGACCATTTAAAAGATACCGGGGAATAGTATCATTAATATTTGTAGAACCAACTATTTTATTAAAGTTTAAGCCCATTTCTTGTGACATGATCCCAGCACAAATATTCCCAAAGTTTCCACTTGGTATAGAAATACAAATATTTTTCTCTTTATTTATTTTTTTCAGTTCTTTAAATAATATAAAATAATATATAATTTGAGGTAGCCACCTTCCAACATTAATCGAATTAGCAGATGAGATATCAATCTCATTTCTTAATTTTTTATCATTAAATGCCTCTTTAACAAGTTTTTGACATTGATCGAAATCGCCTTCAACTTGCACGCCATAAACATTATCCCCTTTAGTTGTTATTTGTTTTTGCTGAAAAGAACTGATTTTGTTTTTTGGAAAAAGTATTACAACATTTATATTTTTTTTATTGTGAAAACTATTCGCGACTGCGGCTCCAGTGTCACCGGATGTAGCTACTAGTATGTTTAAAACGTTATTTTTTGTAAAATATTCTAGACTATTTGCTAAAAAAGTAGCACCAACATCTTTAAATGCTAGAGTGGGACCATGAAAAAGTTCAAATGAAAAAATATTATGATCAATTTTTTTTAAAGGAAAATTAAAATTTATAGTTTTTTCAATAATTTTTTTTAAACTTTTATTTTGGATTTCATTATTAATGAAACTCTTCATGACGGAGAATCCTATTTCTTGATTTGAAACTTCTGTGATATTATTTATTAACTCTTTTAAATGATTTATTTTTTTAGGAAAATATAAGCTTCCATCTGGGGATAAACCATTTAATATTGATTTCTTAAATGAATGATTAATTTCGGAATTATTTAAAGCAGTAAACATTTTAAATAATTTTTATACCCTGATCATTTACATCTGATAAATAGCTTTTAAAAACAATTTTTTTTGACTGAAGATGTTTTTCAAGCGCTTTTTTAATAATATTAGCTTTCTCTGGACCTTTAGACAGAGAAAACATTGATGGTCCTGAACCTGATATACCAAAACCAATTGATCCATTGTCAATAGCTATTTTTTTTAGATTTTTAAATTCAGGAATTAATTCAGATCTATAGGGTTCAGCAATAATATCTTTTACACTTCTACTTATTAAATCATAATCCTCATTGTAAAGTGCACTAATGAATGCTGCTAAGTTGGATGATTGCTCAGTGAGCATTGATATATTAAATTTTCTATTTACGATTAATCTAGAATCAGATGTTTTTATTTCAACTTGAGGGTGAATAATTGTAACAAAAAGCTCAAGAGGAGTGTTGAGCTTTATAACGTCAAGGTCTTTATTGCATCGAACCATTGTAATTCCCCCCAATAAAACAGCTGCTATATTATCAGCATGGTAAGACTTAGTACAAGCGAATTCTCCCTCTGAAGCAAATCTTATTAATTCTTTTCTTGAAAATGGTCTTCCAAGTAATTCATTTATAGCATATACACTTCCAGCAGAGCTTGCAGCACTACTTCCAATTCCACTTCCAGGCTTAATTTTTTTATTCACAGAGATAATAAAACCATAATCTAATTTTTTAAATGAATTTAAAAGTGCAATTGCAGAAACACTTGCTGCATTTTTATTAATGTCATTGGGTACTTCGTAATTTCCTGTCAACTCGAGCTCAATACCTGGTTTTTTTTTCTTGGTTACCGTTATTTCATCTCCAATATTATTTAGACATAATCCGAGAATATCAAAACCACAAGAAATATTAGCTAAACTTCCTGGGCAAAAAACTTTAATATCTTTCATCGATTTGCTATTCTAATTATATCAGCAAAAATTCCAGCAGCAGTAACTTCAGCACCCGCACCAGCACCTTTAACTATAAGTGGTTGTTTATTGTATCTTGATGTATAAAATAACACTATGTTGTCACTGCCCTCTAGATTAAAGAAGGGATGATTTTTATTAATACTTTTAAGTGAAACTTTAGCTTTGTTTTTATCTAATTCAGCTACATACTTTAGTTTTTCGTTTTTATTTTGAGATTCCTTAAGAATGTTATTAAAGTGATTTTTATTTTTAATCAATTCATTTTTAAAATCATTATAACTGCTAGTATCTAAGCATGATTTTGGAATAAAACTTTCATTATTAATGTCTTCAAGCTCAAATTGTAATCCACTTTCTCTTGCAAGAATTAGTATTTTTCTTGCAACATCAACACCACTTAAATCAATTTTAGGATCAGGCTCGGTAAATCCTAGTTTTTTAGCATCTTCAACAATATCATGAAAAGTATTCATTTTTCGAAAATTATTAAAAATATAATTTAAGCTTCCAGAAAGAACAGCTTGAATAGAAATAATTTTATCACCTGAAGCTATAAGATTATTTAAGGTGTCAATGATTGGTAAACTTGCACCAACATTTGTTTCAAAAAGAAAAGGGGCATTATAATTTTTAGACAAGTATTTTAATTCTTTATAGTTTTCAAATTCATCTGCACATGCAATTTTATTACATGTTACAACTGAAATACTTTTTCTTAAGTAATAAGAGTAAAACATTGAAATATCGCTTGAAGCGGTATTATCAACAAAAATACTATTCCTAAGATTAATTTTTTTTGTTCTCTTTAAAAACTTTTCCGGATCAGCATTAATTCCCTTATCTAAGAGGTTTTTCCATTTTTTTAAATCAATCCCTTTGGAATTAAAAAACATCTTTTTTGAGTTAGAAATTGCTACAACATTAATTTTAATATTTAAATTATTTTTCAAATATTTTTCCTGAAGGTTTAATTGATTTAATAATTCACTTCCTACATTTCCAACCCCTGTTATAAAAAGATTCACTTCTTTTATGTTTTTTTCAAAAAATTTTTCATGAAGAGTGTTTAAAGCTTTATTTATATTCTTTTTCTCAATTACAGCACTAATATTTCTTTCGGATGCTCCCTGAGATATAGCCTTTACATTTATATTATTATTTCCTAAAGCACTAAACATTTTTCCACTAATTCCTTGATGGTTTTTCATTTTATCACCAACTAAAGCAATTATACATAAGTTCTTTTCAACACAAACAGGTTCTAAAGACTTGTTTTTAATTTCATTTTTAAATTCTTCAGAAATAATATGTTCGCTGAACTTTGAATCTGACGAATTTATTCCAATACAGATCGAACGCTCAGAAGATGCTTGAGTAATCATCACAACATTAATATTGTTATTACAAAGGCATTCAAAAAGTCTTTTAGAGTATCCTGGTGTTCCAACCATTCCGCTACCTTCAAGCGTTAATAAACATATGTTTTCAATGTGAGAAATGCCCTTTATGGTTGAGAATTTATTTTTTGAAATAACGCCAATATGTGAGCCATTTTCATTTGGTTTAAATGTGTTTTTGACATTAATTGGTATATTTTTAGCAATTAACGGTTGAATTGTTGGAGGATAGATTACCTTGGCACCAAAATAAGATAATTCCATAGCTTCTTCATAAGAAAGCTCAGAAATTGGTTTGGCTTGTTTTACAATTACAGGATTAGCTGTAAACATCCCACTTACATCACTCCAAATATCTAGTTTTTTTGCATCAACAATATTTGCTATTATGCTTGCTGTAAAATCTGACCCACCTCTTCCAAGAGTCGTTGTCTTTCTATTATGATCTGAAGCTACAAAACCAGGCAGTATTAAATAAGAAGTATTTATGTTTTCTAATATTGATTTAAGATTTTTCTTGGTTTTATCAAAATCAATAACAATATTATTTCCAGTGGTTTTTTTTGTAAAGATAATTGTTCTGGAATCTATATATTCACTGTCAAGATTATTATATTTTGTTACTTCGAAAAAAATATAAGATGACAGTAATTCACCAAATGATGAAATCTTTTCTAAAATAGATTTACTTAATTCTCCAACACCATAAATTCCGTCAAGAATATTTTCCAGTTCTAAAAATTTTTTTTGCAGCTCAGTCAATATTTTGACTTGAAAATTAATATCAACTAATTCTCTAATAATATCAAAATGATATCCTTCAATTTTTTTAAAAATATCTTTATATCCCTTGTTCTGATTAGAAGCTAATTTTCCACAAGAAATTATATTATTAGTCGTTTTGCCAAAAGCAGATACAATAACAATAGTTTTATCATCATAATTTTTAATGATATCTAAAACTTTTAATATGTTTTTGCTTGATGATAAGGACGAACCTCCAAACTTTATAACTTTCAAAACTTGAAATTTTTAGGAAGCAAATGTATTACTTTATTAAAAAAAAATAAATATTTTAAGAAGAAACTATAAAATCTAAATTGGAATTGTCTTTTTTATATGAAATTATTATAGTCTCATTTTTTTTAATTTCATTGTTTACAATTTTTTTAGCAATTTCATTTTCAATGTGTTTTTGAATAGCCCTTTTTACTGGTCTAGCTCCAAATTCTTTATTATAACCTTTTAATGCCAAAAAGGAAATTGCCTTTGCATCAATTTTAATTTCATATCCTATTTCAGACAATCTGGCTATGAATTTATTAATCTCAATCTTTACAATTTTTTGAATTTCATTTTTTTCTAATTCATTAAAAACAACAATTTCATCAATTCTATTTAAAAATTCAGGTGAAAACTTTTTTCCTAAACTTTTTTTAAGAATTTCAGTTGAAAGTTTATTTTTTTCTTTCTTTCTATAATCAGTATCAAATCCAACACCAGTTCCAAAATCTTTTAATTTTCTTGAACCTACATTAGATGTCATAATAATAACAGTATTCTTAAAATCTACTTTTCTTCCAACACTGTCGGTCAAATAACCATCATCTAATACTTGAAGCATCATATTAAAAACATCTGGATGTGCTTTTTCAACTTCGTCTAACAATAAAATAGAGTATGGTTTTCTTCTAATTTTTTCACTTAATTGCCCTCCTTCATCATATCCGACATATCCTGGTGGAGCTCCAATAAGTCTACTAACTGAAAATTTCTCCATGTATTCACTCATATCCAACCTAACAATTGAGTCTTTTCTGTTAAAAAGTTCTTCACCAAGGCTTTTTGCAAGCTGAGTTTTACCTACACCTGTTTGTCCAAGGAAAATAAATGAACCGATAGGTTTGTTGGGATCTTTTAATCCAGTTTGATTCCTTTGTATGGCATTAACAACTACACTTATTGCATCATCTTGACCTATAATACTGTTTTTAAGTTTTTTCTCTAAGTCAAATTGGTCACTTTTTTTATTGGTAGTGTTATCAATTTTTTTGAGAGGGATGCCTGAAATTAGAGAAACCACTTCGTTTATATTTGTGTCTGTTACAAGTTCTCTTTTTTTCTTCAACTCATTTTCCCAATTCTCTTGTTGAGAGAGTAGTTTTTTCTCTAACTTCTTTTCATCATCTCTAAGTCTGGCAGCTTCTTCATATTTTTGATTTTTAACAACGGAATTCTTTTTCTCTCTTACTATTTCTAGCTGATCTTCGAGTTCTATAATTTCCTTTGGGACATCCATGTTGGTGATATGAATTCTTGACCCTGCCTCATCCATTGCATCAATAGCTTTATCAGGAAGGTTTCTGTCACTTATATATCTATCAGTTAATTTAACACAAGCTTCTATGGCTTCATCAGTATATTTTACATTGTGATGATCTTCATATTTGTCTTTAATATTTTGTAAAATCTCAATTGTTTCGTCAATTGTTGTTGGTTCAACCGTGATTTTTTGGAATCTTCTTTCCAGTGCACCATCTTTTTCGATATATTTTCTGTATTCGTCGATCGTGGTAGCTCCAATACATTGAATTTCTCCTCTCGCTAAAGCCGGTTTAAACATATTAGATGCATCAAGACTTCCCATTGCTCCGCCTGCACCAACTATAGTGTGAATTTCATCAATAAATAAAATTATATCATTATTTTTTTCTAATTCATTCATCACAGCTTTCATTCTTTCTTCGAATTGTCCTCTATATTTAGTGCCAGCTACTACACTTGCTAAATCAAGAGAAATAACTCTTTTATTGTATAAAAGTCTAGAAACTTTTCTTTCAATAATTCTTGTAGCTAGACCCTCAGCTATAGCTGATTTTCCAACCCCTGGCTCACCTATTAGTAGTGGGTTGTTTTTCTTTCTTCTACTTAAAATTTGAGAAACTCTTTCAATTTCCTTAGTTCTACCAACAACAGGGTCAAGTTTTCCATCATTAGCATATGCTGTTAAATCTCTTCCAAAATTATCTAATACAGGTGTTTTAGATTTTTTAGATTTATTAGAATTAGATTTGATAGTAAAGGGGTTTTGCTCAATTGAATCATCATTATCTTCTGATTCTTCTTCATCATAAGTGTTGGATGATGAAATATCTTCAAAATTATCATTATTTTCAGAGATAAGTTCTTTAAACTGATCTTTAACAATTTCATAATTTAAATTAAGTTTTTCGAGAAGTTTAGTGGTTGGATCATTTTCATTTCTAAGAATGCACAGTAGAAGGTGAGCAGTATTAATTGAATTTCCTTGAAATAATTTTGCCTCTAAAAAAGTAGTTTTTAAAGCCCGTTCTGCTTGTCTTGTTAGATGAAGGTTTTTTCTAAGATTTTCTTCAAAATTCATTATTGGATTTGGAGGGCTTAGTATTTCAATTTTTTTTCTTAAAAAATCTAAATCAATATCTAAAGAGCTTAAGATTTTGATTGCTTTGCCACCACCGTCTCTCAGAATTCCTAATAACAAATGCTCAGTACCAATAAAATCATGTCCGAGTCTAATGGCTTCTTCTTTGCTGTACGTTATAACATCTTTAACTCTTGAAGAAAAATTATCATCCATATCTTAAAATTATAATAAAAAAACATTAATATAAAATCAAATTTAATATAATGTTAAAATATTTGATATAATGTTAATAAGTTTATCAAATTCTAATTTGTCAATGACATTGTTTTTTACTCTTATAATTATATTTGGGAGATATAATTATTATTATGTCTGAAGGTGAAAAATTAATTCCAATCAATATCGAGGATGCTATGAAATCTGCTTACATTGATTATTCAATGTCGGTAATAGTTTCAAGAGCTCTACCTGATGTTAGAGATGGTCTTAAACCTGTCCACAGAAGAGTTCTTTTTGGGATGAGTCAACTTGGTTTGAGATCAAACAGCAAGTACAAAAAATCTGCATTTATAGTTGGAGAAGTTTTAGGTAAATATCATCCACACGGTGATAGTTCTGTTTATGATACAATGGTAAGAATGGCTCAAGATTGGAGTTTAAGATATATGCTTGTTGATGGTCAAGGAAACTTTGGCTCTATTGACGGAGACAGTCCTGCTGCAATGAGATACACAGAGGCTAGATTAAAAAAAATATCTGAGGATATGGTAGAAGATTTAGACAAAGACACTGTAGATTTTCAATTAAATTATGACGATTCTTTAAACGAGCCTACTGTTCTGCCAACTAAAATACCAAGCCTTCTTGTTAATGGTGCTTCTGGAATTGCTGTAGGAATGGCTACAAACATGCCTCCTCACAATCTTTCTGAAGTTATTGACGGAACTGTGGCGTTTATTGAAAACAATAATATTGAGATTGAAGAATTAATCAAATTTGTAAAGGCACCTGATTTTCCGACTGGTGGAGTGATTTATGGGTATGAAGGGGTAAAGCAAGCATTTAATACAGGTAGAGGTAGGGTTGTAATGCGAGCTAAAGCTACATTTGAGGAAGTTAACGGCAGAGAATGCATCATTGTGACTGAGATCCCATATCAAATTAACAAAGCTGATATGATTCAAAAAACCGCCCAGCTAGTTAATGATAAAAGAATCGAAGGTATATCAAACATAAGAGATGAATCTGATCGTAAAGGTATGCGAATAGTATATGTCCTTAAAAGAGATGCAATTCCAAATATTGTATTGAACATGCTATACAAATATACTTCGCTCCAATCATCATTTAGTGTTAATAATATCGCTCTTGTTAATGGTAGACCAATGCTTTTAAATTTAAAAGAGATGATTAAGTATTTTGTTGATCATCGTCACGATGTTGTTGTAAGAAGAACTAAATACAATTTAAAAAAAGCTGAAGAAAGAGCTCATATTCTTGATGGATTGATTATAGCTTCTGATAATATTGATAAAGTAATTGAGATAATCAAATCTTCTTCAAATGCTGATAATGCGAGAGAAAATTTAATTAAAGAATTTTCTTTAACTGAGATACAAGCAAAGGCAATCGTAGAAATGAGACTTAGACAATTGACCGGTCTCGAGCAAGATAAATTGAGGAGTGAGCATGCTGAATTGTTAGAGTTAATTAAAGACTTGAAAGATATTTTAGACAATAAGGAAAGAAGGATGCTAATAATAAAAAATGAACTTATTGAGATTAAGGAAAAATATGGAGATGAAAGAAGATCTGTAATTGAATTTGCAGGTGGGGAGTTCAGTATTGAAGACATGATTCCTGATGAAAAAGTTGTTATTACAATATCTCATGCTGGTTATATTAAAAGAACATCTTTAGATGAATATAAAACACAAAACAGAGGAGGAGTAGGACAAAAAGGCTCTATTACAAGAAGTGAAGATTTTCTAGAATATCTTTTCGTAGGGACTAATCATCAATATATGTTATTTTTTACTCAAAAGGGTAAATGCTTTTGGATGAGAGTTTTTGAAATTCCAGAGGGCAGTAAACTGTCTAAAGGTAGAGCAATTCAAAATTTAATTAATATTGAGCCTGATGATAAAGTCAAGGCCTTTATATGTACTCAGGACCTTAAAGATGAATCATACATTAATAATCATTATGTTATTATGTGTACAAAAAAAGGACAAGTCAAAAAAACATCATTAGAGCAATATTCAAGGCCAAGATCAAATGGAATTAATGCAATTACAATTAAAGATAATGACGAGCTTCTTGAGGCAAAACTAACAACTGGAAATTCTCAGGTTTTAATTGCTGTAAAGTCGGGTAAATGTATAAGGTTTGAGGAAGGTAAAACCAGACCAATGGGTAGAAATGCATCTGGTGTGAGAGGGATTAGGTTAAAAGATTCTTCTGATGAAGTTATTGGAATGATTTCAGTAAATGACATGGATAGTGATATTCTAGTAGTTTCTGAAAACGGATATGGAAAAAGATCAAGCTTAGAAGACTACAGAATTACTAATCGTGGTGGAAAAGGAGTTAAGACAATATCTATAACCGATAAAACAGGATCTTTGGTTTCAATTAAAAATGTCTCTGATGGTGATGATTTAATGATAATAAATAGATCTGGTATAGCGATTAGAATGGAGGTTTCTGATCTAAGAGTCATGGGTAGAGCAACCCAAGGTGTGAAATTAATTAATATCAAAGATGCTGACTCAATTGCTGCAGTTGCTAAGGTTGTACTTGACGATGACGATGTAGAAGATATTGATAGTATTGAGGTTGTTGAAGAACAATAAATAAAATAATGTAATTTTACATTATGAAAAAATTAATTTTTTTAATTGCTATTCTTTTTATGCCTGCTTTAAACTCTCAAAAGAAAGAGTTAAGGCAAGTTGACAAACTAATTGTTCAGTCTTTTTTTGATGAAGCAAATAGTGAGTTATTAAATATTGAGTCATTAATTTTAAGTTCGGAAGACAAATACAAGGCTGATTACTATTTTTACAAGTCAAAAGTTTCCAACGAGTTGGAAAATTTTGATGAAGCGATATCATCATATGAAAGTTTAAAATTAATAAATAGCTCTGAGTATTCTAGTAAAATTAAACTTGATATAGAATTATTGAAAGAACAAATAGAGACTTCATTAGTCAATTCTGCCGTTTCTGACAATCAAAGCGAAAATTACTCGGATGCCTCAATTAAGTTATCTATGGCTTACAGCCTCAATAAAGAAAAAAATCAAGATTATTTATATTATGCTGCTGGTAGTGCTGTCAATTCAAAAAATTATGATAAAGCTTTAGTTCACTACCTTGAACTAAAAGAATTGAACTATACTGGAATTATAAAGGAGTACTTCGTTACAAATATTTCCTCAGGTGTTGAAGAGAAGGTTTCTGACAGTGAGTTTAAAGTCCTTGGAAAGTCTAAAGAGTATTCTAACCCTAGGATTGGTGAAACACCTTCTCGTTATCCAGAAATTGTTAAGAATATTGCACTCATATACGTTCAGCAAGGTAAAAATCAAATTGCAATTGATGCAATTAATCAAGCAAGAAAAATTCAACCTGACGATACTGGCCTAATTCTAAATGAAGCTGATCTTTATATCAGATTAAGTAACAATTCAAGTAATGATGAGGATATAAAATATTATAGATCAAAGTTTAAGGAATTAATGGAGTTGGCAATAACAACAGAACCTGAGAACGGAATTCTTTATTATAATTTAGGTGTAATTTCTGGAGAACAAGGTGAAAAAGATGATGCTATAAAATATTATGAACAAGCTATTTTATTCAAGCCTGATTACGTGGACGCATACCTAAATTTAGTTTCACAAATTTTAGAAGGTGAAAAAGTGATTATCGATGAAATGAATAGTCTTGGTAACTCTAAAAGTGATAATATAAGATATGATGATTTAAAGATTGAAAGAGAGGGGTTATATGAAAAATGTATTCCCTATTTGAATAACTTGATAGAAATTTCGCCTGAAAACTTGAGCGCCTTAAACACTCTTAAAAATATTTATGGTGTCATTGGTGATAATGATA
>TARA_B100001093_G_scaffold129369_1_pt1 | contig 27929 bp, 24 predicted proteins | sample TARA_B100001093 | Tara Oceans TARA_B100001093 (sample SAMEA2623116) | marine metagenome | biome: marine biome (ENVO:00000447); feature: surface water layer (ENVO:00002042); material: "saline water (ENVO:00002010), including plankton (ENVO:xxxxxxxx)" | depth 5 m | reverse complement strand
TAAATGAAAACTTTAAAAAACAATCATACAGAAACAGATTGAATATTCGCGGGCCCAACAAAATTTTAAAATTAGTTATACCAATTAAGCATCATAAAAAAGCATTCAAAATCAGTGAAGCATTAATTGACTATAGCGAAAATTGGCCCAACGATCACTGGAAATCAATTAAGTTCTCTTACAATAGCTCACCATTTTATGAATATTATAAAGATGAATTAAATTTTTTATACGATTCAAAACCTGAAAAGTTAATTGATTTTAATTTTCAGAGTATTAAGCTTGTTTGTAAATGGCTAGATATTGATTTTAGTTTAAAAAAAACAAAATCGTTTAAAAAGGAATACCTGGGTTTTAAAGACTTGAGGAACATGTCCAACAAACAATATGTTGATGATTTTCAAGTAAAAAAATATATACAAGTATTTTCTGAAAAAAATGGTTTTATAAATAATTTAAGTATCCTAGACCTATTATTTAACGAAGGGCCAAATGCAATAAACTTCCTTAAATAAAAAGCAGGCCATAAGCCGGATTCTGTCGTGCCTTATCATTTATCTAGACAAAATATTACTAATTTGTTCTAACCGCCTACCCTCCAACATCGAACGAGCAATTCTCAAAAGTTGGTATATGTGACGTTTCACCTTATAGAGTTTACCTGATTTCACTACAGCCTAACTGTACTTTCTTTCTGTTGCACTGGTCCTCTATTTTCATAGTGGCGGGTGTTACCCGCTATAATGCTCTGTGGTGTCCGGACTTTCCTCTTTTTTACAAAAGCGATAAGGTGGCCTGCAAATGTAAATTTAATTTAAAATTAGAGTTAATAAAAAGTTTTATTTGATTAATTATATATATATATTGAATAAGTAAATTTTATATTTGTACTATGAGTGATTTTGTGGTTTCTGCACTAAAATATAGACCTCAAAGTTTTGATGATGTAGCTGGTCAAAACTCTGTTACTAAAACTTTAGAAAACGCATTAAAACAAAACCAGATTCCACAGGCACTTTTGTTTTGTGGACCTAGAGGTGTAGGTAAAACAACTTGTGCAAGGATTTTCGCAAAAAAAATCAATTCTAATTATTTAAAAGGAGATTCTTCAGAATTTTCCTACAATGTCTTTGAACTTGATGCTGCATCAAATAATGGAGTAGATGATATACGAAATTTAATCGATCAAGTTCGAATACCCCCACAAGTTGGAAAATATAAAATTTACATAATTGATGAGGTTCATATGCTTTCAGGACAAGCATTTAATGCTTTTCTGAAAACATTAGAAGAACCTCCCTCCTATGCAATATTCATACTGGCAACTACAGAAAAACATAAAGTAATACCAACAATTTTATCTCGCTGTCAAATCTATGATTTTAAAAAGATTTCAATTAATGATATAATAAAATTTCTAAGAAAAATTGCTGAAAAAGAACAAATAACCTTTGATGAGGAAAGCCTCTTTTTGATCGGTAAAAAAAGTGACGGAGCACTTAGGGATGCCCTCACCATTTTTGATAGATTGGTTAATTATACCGAAGGAAAAATTACAAAAGAATTAACCTACGAAAATTTAAATGAATTAGATAACGAAATTTATTTTGAAACATTCGATAATATAAATAAAAAAAATATTCATGCATGCCTTATTACGCTTAATACTATAATACAAAACGGATTTAGTGAAAAAGATTTTATTGATGGATTTGCGTCACATTTAAGAGATTTATTAGTTTCAAAAGATCAAAGTACAAGAGTTCTTTTAAAACAAAATGAAGAAGTTAAAAATAAATATATAAAACAATCACAATTAAAAGATTCAAAATTTATTATTGATGCTATAGATTTATCAGAAGAATGTAGTTACAAATATAAAGGAAGTAAAAATCAAAGATTATTGATTGAAATATGTCTTATGAAACTTTGTTTACTTGGTGAGGATGAAAAAAAAAAAATATTAATTGATCCTGAACAATCTTTTAAAAATAAACCTAACTTCAACAAAGGAGTTAATAATTCCGATCATACAATAACAGTAAAAAAAGATTTAAAACAAACTACAAAAGCCTCAAATAATGAAAAAGTTTTAGATGAAAATAAACTAATTTCTGGATTATCACTCTCAAGTTTGAAAGTAAAAAAAAGTATAGAAAAGCAAAAGAGGGAAATAGAAAATAAAGAAAAATTAGATATAAAATCTGAAAAATTCAGCTCAGAAAATCTTGTAAAGTATTGGAAAGAATTTTACCATTATTTGGAAAAAAATGGTGAAAAAAATTTAGCAAGCATATTACAAATTGATAAGCCAATCAAGATCGGTGAAAATGAAATACATTACACACTTCCAAATAACACTAACAAGTCTGAATTGGAAAAAAATAAAAAAGAATTGATTAATTTTTTAAAAAAGAAATTAAATAATAGATTAATTAACTTAAAAGTACATGTAAACAAAGAAGTTGAAAAAAAATTTATTTACTCCACAAAGGAGAAATTTGAAAAGCTTAAAGAGATAAATCCAGAAATAGAAAAAATAAGAAAAGAATTTAAGTTAGGTTTTTGATTTGTTAATTAGCTCTGAAATCATTCCGTCAGATAATCCAATTTTAGGAACTTCAATTTGACTTAAATTTAGCTTATCAATTAAAAATTTATATACTTTGCTAGCAGGAACAATTATATCTAACTTATCTGGATTTAGTCTATAATTTAACAATTTTTCCTTATCCGACATTTTCTCGAGTTTGCGAATTATTGAGTTTAATTTTTTGGTTGACAGAGGTTTTCCAATTCTAGTGCCTGCAATTTTGTATATTTTGTTAATATTTCCTCCAAAACCAATTAATCTGATATTTTTTTTGTTTGTTAGGTTATTTTTTATCCAATTATCAAAATCAGACCAGGTTTTTTTTGAAACCAAATTATTTATCAATCGGACACCTCCAATTTTAAAAGATTTAGATTTAATAATTTTTGATTTCATTAAAATTGTTAGCTCAGTACTACCTCCTCCAACATCAATAAAACAAAATGTATCGGTTTTATTTTTAAAAATTTTATTTTCTGTAATTAGTTTTGCCTCCTTAATTCCACTTATAATTTTAATTTCAACCCCGGTATCATTAAATACTTTTTTTACAATTTCTTGGGCATTTGAACAATTTCTAATTGCAGAAGTAGCATAGGCCAAGTATTTGTCAACTTTATGAATTTTCATCAAAAGTTTAAATGCAGAAATTGTATCTATTAATTTAGAAATATTTTTTTTAGTTATGAGGCCTTTAGTAAAAGCATCTTGACCAAGTCTTACAGGAACTCTAACAAGTGAGTTTTTAGTAAAATCAACGGAGTCATCATTTTGAACGTATACATTTGATATGAGCAATCTGATTGCATTAGATCCAATATCAATAGCTGCAAATTTTTTGAAATCCTTAAACTCTTTCAATTTTATTTTTATAATACTTATAAACTTCAGATTGTGATCTGAATCTCGATTTTCTATTTTTTTTGTATTTATTTATTTTTTGATGATTTATAAATCTTGATTTTAAATTATCCTTCCAATAAATATCAAAAATATCAATGATCTCGTTTTTAATTTTCTTATCAAAAATTGGACATGTTACCTCTACCCTGTTTTCAAGATTTCTAGTCATCCAATCGGCAGAAGATATATAAACTTTACTATTATTATTATTACAGAAAACCATAAATCTAGTATGTTCTAAAAACCTATCAATTATACTTATACCTTCAATATTTTCACTCATTCCTCTAATTCCAGGTATTAAACAACATACACCCCTAACGATCATTTTGATTTTAACACCTGCTCTACTTGCGTTATATAAAGATTTTATAATACTTCTGCTGGTTATATTATTTATTTTAATTTTAATCCAAGCTGGATAACCATTTTTTGCATTTTTAATTTCATTATTTATTAACCTCTTTAATCTTGATTCAGTGTTAATTGGGGAAATCAATAGGTTCTTGAAATTATATTTTTTATAGTTGGCATCAAAAAAACTGAAAACATATTTAATTTCTTTAAGAATTTTATCATCCGATGTAAATAAAGTCATATCAGTATAAACCCGTGCAGTTGATTCATTCAAATTTCCAGTACTAATAAAACCATAATGATTTATTACATTTATTTCTTTCCTTTCTATTACACAGATCTTGCTATGAACTTTCAAATTTGGTGAACCATAAAGAATTTTAACACCTTGAGATTGCATTTCTTTTGCATATTTAATATTTGCAGACTCATCAAATCTTGCTTGAAGCTCTATCAAAACAAATACTTTTTTTCCATTTCTTGCAGCATTAATTAGCGCACTTGCAACTTTTGATAATTTTGAGAGTCTATAAATAGTTATATAAATTTTACTGACTTTAGGATCAATTGAAGCTTCGATCAAAAAATTGATTATGTACAAGAACTTTTGATAAGGAGTGTGTAATAAAAAATCTTGTTTGATTAACTTTTTAAAAATACCATTCTTTGATCCAAAACCTTTTATTTTTAATGGTTTAACAGAACTATAAACTAGTGCTTGTTTTTTTAAATCTGGAAAACTCATATAGTCTCTTCTATTGTGATATTTTCCACCTGGGATAATACTATCAGTTTCAACATCGATATTCATTTTTTTTAATAGAAAATCCAATGTTTCCTTTGAAATTTCAGAGTCATATACAAAACGAACAGGATGACCAGCATACCTTTCTTTTACACTATCAGAAATTTTTTCTAAATAACTTTTTGAAATATCATCGTCAAAGTCAAGCTCTGCATCTCGGCTTATCTTTATCATATTACCATCAATTTCTTTAGGATCAAAAACTCTGAAAATGCGATTAAAATAGTAACGAATAATATCATCTATAAGCATTACGTATGTGTTATTATCCTGACTAGGAAGTTCAAGAAATCTCTTTAAATTTTTTGGGAAGTGAATAATTGCATGTATTAATGAATCATCTTGTAATCTTAACTTTATAATTAAAAATGAAAGATTGTCTTTGAAATGTGGTATTTTTTTATTCCTGTCTAACATTATTATCCCAAGTGAAGGGCTAACAACATCATTGAAATAATTAGAAACAAATTTTTTCTGATACTTTTTAATAGAATTTTCATTTACAAAAAATATTTTTTCCAATTTCAAAAGTTCTATAACATTGTTCAGGATTTTAAAACTCTTTTGCTGTAAATCAATTGCATTTTCTGTTATATGATTAAGCAATTTTTTTGCCGTTATATCTTTATATGCTTTTTTTCCAGTGTCATTACTGATAGCTATTCTTTTAACAGTGGCATACCTAACTCTATAAAACTCATCAAGATTATTAGAAAAAATTCCCAAAAATCTTATTCTTTCAATCAATGGAACATTTGGATCATTTGCCTCTTGCAAAACCCTGTGATTAAATTGTAACCAGCTTATCTCTCGATTAATATATTCGTTTTTTTGTAATTTCATCTATAATGTTTAGGGAAGAATTTTTGACAAATACCCAAATTTATTTTGGACCACAAAGATACATCAAAATTAAAAATTAAAACACCACAGGTTGGAACATGAGTATTGACATTTGCTAATTGGGACAATAGATTTGTACAACTATTGTTATGTGAAAAGATCATGACTGAATTAAATTTATTATCAATTCTAGTTATAAATTCATATACTTTATTTCCTGAAAAATCATAAAGATCTTTTTTTTCAAAAATCTTACTTCTTTCAATAGACATATTTTTTATAAAAATTTCGCAGGTTTGAGCTGTTCGTTTAGCAATACTATGGAAAACAACATCAACTTCAATGGAAAGATTTTTTAATACTTTGGACATAATTTCAGCATCATTAATTCCTCTTTCTGACAAAGGTCTATAAAGATCACTAGTATTAAATTCCCATGAAGACTTCGCATGCCGAATAAGGATTAATTTTTTCATGGTGATAATCTTCTGAGAGACCACCCATTAATGCTTCTTTCATATAAAATTCTATCATGCAATCTATTATTTCTCCCTTGCCAAAATTCAATACTCAATGGTTTTACAATATAACCTCCCCAATTTTTAGGTCGTTGTAATTTTTTAGAACTAAGCTTTAATTTTTCCATTTTATTTTCTAAAAATTTTCTTGAGGGTATCGTTTCACTTTGATTTGAAATAATTGCTCCTAATTGGCTTCCCATGGGTCTACTGTTAAAATATGTATCTGATTCTTTTCCACTAATTTTAGAAGCCATACCATTTATTATAACTTGTTGTTCAACAGAAGACCAAAAAAAAGATAAACAAACAGCAGGATTTACAGAAATCGATTTTCCTTTTCGACTATTGTAATTTGTGTAAAAAACAAAACCTTCAACATCAAACTTTTTTAAAAGAACTATCCTAGAAATGGGTAAATTTTCACTGTTAATTGCGGCAAGTGACATAGCATTGGGTTCAATTTCTTCACCTATTTTTTCTACATTACTAAACCAATCAGAAAATAATTCTAATGGGTCTTCTGGAAGTGCACTTTCAATCAATTCACCTAGAAGATAGGACTTTCTATAATTACTTAGATCTTTAGACATAATGTAAAATTAATAATTAAATAGAAAATGTTTTGTTTTGAGTTGCGAGATAAACATTTTTGAAAATAGGCTTTGCCTCATCAATAAATAAATCAAGATTTTTATATCTGTTTGAAAAGTGACCTAAAATTAGTTTTTTTGCATTGGATTTTTTTGCAATGGTAGCTGCTTGTTCTGCGGTTGAATGACTAGTTTTAGAAGCTAAATCCTCATGTTTTTTTAAAAAGGTGGACTCATGATACAATAAATCACAGCCAGTTATTTGATCAATAATTTCAGGATTAAAAGCGGTATCGCTACAAAAAGCATAAGTTTTATCTGGTTTCAATGGTTCGACTAGTTCTATATTTTTTATAACATGACCAGATTGACTGATTCCATTTTTTCCCAATTTAATTCCAGAATATTGTGTTTTATCAATACCATAACTTAAAACTTTATTTAGTCTTAAGGTGTATTGAAAAGTCTTTTTTCTAAATAAAAAACCGTTATTATAAATTCTATGTTTCATTGGGATAGTTGTCACGGAAAATTTTTTATTATCGATGATAACTTCTGGTGATAAACTCGCTAGAATTCTAAAATTTAGTTTAAAATTAGTCCAGGTCTTTCCCAATTTCATTATTGTAATAATAATTTCTTTAAGTCCTTTTGGACCATAAATATTCACTGGTTTTTCTCTACCCAATAGATTGAAAGTTGAAATCAACCCTGGTAGACCAAAATAATGGTCACCGTGTAAATGAGATATAAAAATATTTTCAATGGAATTAAATTTTATTTTATTTTGTCGTAATTGAATTTGTGTACTTTCTCCGCAATCTATTAAATATGAACTTTCATTATCTTGTAAAACTTGTGAAGTTGTAAATTTACTTTGCGTTGGATTTGCAGGACAACTTCCAAGGACAATTAACTTCATCATACTTTTAAGTCTCTTTCGATTTCCTCAATTTGTATAATATCTTCAGCTTCGATATCGGTAGGTACGATGTTAATAATTTTATGAGAGTTTTGTGGGCTAACAATTACAAGGGACTTATTATTTTGAACACAAGAATCATTTAGCTTAAGGATTTTTGGAAGCAATCTTGTTATATCAACTAAATTGAAATCAATAATTAAATTGTGCTTTATTGTCTTTGTTTTTAGTTCATCAAAAAATAAATCAAAATCGTTTAAATTATTTATTTTATATTTTTTTGTTGTTGATTTCATTTTACTTAAGCTTGGAAGCTAATAAATACATAACAGCCATTCGCACGGCAACTCCATTTTCAACTTGATCTAAAATAATAGCCTGCTCGGAGTCTGCAACTTCACTTGTTATTTCTACTCCTCTATTTATAGGGCCAGGGTGCATTATTACAATTTTTTTATTCAATGAATCCATTAGTGTTTTATTCAATCCATATTGCTGAACATATTCTCTTACAGATGGAAAATAACTTTCATTCATTCTTTCATTTTGTATTCTTAACATGTTAACTGCATCACATGAGGCGAGTGCATTTGATAAATTCGTTTCAACTTTAACATTTAAGGATTCAACATATCTTGGCATAAGTGATTTTGGACCACAAAGGGTAACTTCTGCGCCTAATCTTTGATATGTATAAATATTAGACAAAGCAACCCTTGAATGTAAAATATCACCAACAATTAAAATTTTTTTATTTCTTAATTCACCTAGTCTTTCAATTAGAGAATAGGCATCAAGTAGTGCTTGAGTTGGATGTTCATGAGTGCCGTCTCCTGCATTAATTATACAAGAATTTACATTATTTGAAAGAAAAACACTTGCACCAGGACTAGGGTGTCTCATAACAACCATATCAACTTTCATAGACAATATATTATTCACTGTATCAATTAAAGTTTCTCCTTTTGAAACTGATGAAACAGAAGATGAAAAATTTACAACATCTGCTGAAAGTCTTTTTTGTGCCAGTTCAAAAGAAATTTTGGTTCTTGTACTATTTTCAAAAAATAAATTAGCAATTGTGACGTCTCTAAGTGAGGGTACTTTTTTTATTTTTCTATTTAAAATTTCCTTAAATTGATTGGTAGTTTCGAAAATCAAGTTTAAATCCTCTTTTTTCAAGTATTTAACTCCTAATAAATTATCTACACTTAAAGTATTCATTTCATTTTTTTGTACAAGTAAACCGAATCTTCATCATTAGTTTCAGACCAATTAACATTAACTTTTTGATTTAATCTCGAATCAACTTGGATTCCACAATAATCCGGTTGGATTGGAAGTTGTCTTGAAAAACGTCTATCTATCAAAGTGAGCAACTGAACTGATTTTGGTCTACCATACGACTGTAAAGCATCCATAGCTGCTCTTATACTTCTTCCTGTGAATAGCACATCATCAACTAAAACAACAGTTTTATTTTCAATTGAAAAATCAAGTTTGGTTTGATTTGCTTTTAGTACTTTTTTATTTCTTCTAAAATCATCTCGAAAAAAAGTAATATCCAACACCCCCATTTCAACTTTAAAAGACTGAGATTCTAGAAAACCAACAATTCTTTTTGTAAGAGTAGTTCCTCTTGGCTGAATACCAATTATAGAAGTCTTTGAAAAGTCTACATGATCTTCGATCAATTGAAAGGAAAGCCGTTGTATTATAGTTGAAATTTGTTTAGCGTTCAGAATTTTTTTAGGTGGCATCACGCTTATTTAAATCAAAATTAGCACTTTTTTAAATATAAATGCATCAATTTCAAGCAAAACTATATAGTTTTCATTTTTTCAGCAATTTTGTAATAAGTTCTATCCATTAATTTTGATCTTATTTTTGAGAATGCCAAAAGTGTCTCATCAATATCTGCTTTTTTATGTGAAGCTGTCGGAATTAATCTTAATAATATCAAGCCTTTAGGAATTACTGGATAAACAACAATAGAACAGAAAATTCTATATTTTTCTCTTAACTCTTTGACCATTACCATGGCTTCTTGTATTGTACCCTCTAGAAAAACAGGGGTTACACAACTTTGTGTTGTGCCTAAATCAAATTCCTGATCTCTTAAGCCAGATTGCAGAGCTTTTACATTAGTCCAAAGATTATTTCGTATTTCAGGATTATTTTTCAACATATCCAATCTTTTTAGAACGCCAACAACAAGTTGCATTTGTAGTGACTTGGCGAAGACTTGCGATCTCATATTATATTTCAAATAATTAATAATCATTTCATCTCCAGCAATAAAAGCACCTGTACTCGCCATAGATTTTGCAAAAGTTGCAAAATAAACATCAATCTTATCTTGAACACCCTGCTCTTCTCCCGCTCCAGCACCAGTTGGTCCTAATGTTCCAAACCCATGAGCATCATCAACCAATAGTCTAAATTTATATTTATTTTTTAATGCAGCAATTTCTTTAATCTTACCTTGCTCACCTCTCATACCGAATACACCCTCAGATATAACCAAAATACCACCGCCTGTTTTTTCGACAATTTTATTTGCTCTGTGTAAATTTTTACATAAACTATCTATATCATTATGCTGATATGTAAATCTTTTACCAATATGCAACCTTACACCGTCAACAATACAAGCATGAGAGTCAATATCGTATACAATGACGTCATTTTTTGAAACTAATGAATCTATTGTTGATAATATTCCCTGATAGCCAAAGTTTAAAACGTACGCTTTATCTTTTTTTACAAAATCTGCAAGTTCATTTTCAAGTTTTTCGTGTAGTTCTGTGTGACCTGACATTAGTCTTGCACCCATTGGATATGCAGAACCATATTTTTTAGCAGCCTCAATATCGACTTTTCTGATTTCAGGATGGTTGGCTAAACCTAAATAGTCATTAACACTCCATGTTATTACTTCTCTTCCATTGAACTGCATTCTATTACCAATTGGTCCTTCTAGTTTAGGGAATGCAAAGTAGCCTTCAGCTATTTCAGCATACTTACCTAATGGTCCTTTATTTTCTACTATTTTATCAAATAAATCTTTCATTAAAAAAAATAGGTATTCCTATTTAATGTATTCAATTGGTTTTTCTAATTCAGATTTTTCAAAATTGAAAAATCCTTGATCATACATCCACTTGTCACTGTATATTTTACTCATATACCTGGACCCATGATCACAAAAAATTAAAACCACATTACTATTCTTGTTAAAAATATTCTTTTTTGATAGCTGTTTAACAGCTTGCATAGCTGCACCGGAAGTGTAACCAACAAACAAACCTTCTTTGAGAGCAATTTCCCTAGAGGAGTGAGCACTTTCTTCATCCGAAACTTTTTCAAAAAAATCAATAGTATCAAAATCAGTTGTGGTTGGTATAAGATTTTTTCCTAAACCCTCAATTCTGTATGGGTATATTTCATCTTCGTCAAATTCTTTTGTTTCGTGATATTTTTTTAATACCGATCCATAAGCATCAACACCAATTATTTTTACATCTGGATTTTGTTCCTTAAGGAATTTACCAATTCCAGAAATTGTACCACCAGTTCCACTACTTGCAACAAGGTGAGTTATAGCACCGTTAGTTTGTTTCCAAATTTCAGGACCTGTAGTTTTGTAATGTGCTTCAGTGTTTAGTTTATTGAAATATTGGTTGATATAAAAAGATCCTTTAATTTCTTCATGCAATCTTTTTGCAACTTGATAATAAGATCTATCATCATCAGAACTCACGTGAGCAGGGCATACATAAACTTTAGCACCCATTGCTTTAAGCATGTCAATTTTATCCGGTGACGACTTAGAGGTAACAGCTAAAATGCAATTGTATCCTTTTATGATACTGACCATAGCCAAGCTAAATCCAGTGTTTCCAGAGGTAGTTTCAATAATGGTTGAACCAGGTTTTAGAAGACCTTTCTTTTCAGCAGATTCGATAATATGTAATGCAATCCTGTCTTTATTGGAGTGACCTGGATTAAATGCTTCAACCTTGGCATAATAATTACCAGGAATTTCATTAACAATTTTATTTAGCTTTACTAATGGAGTTTGCCCAATTAGATCAAGGGCATTTTTAAAAGCTAATATTTTTTTATTCATTTAAAGTACAATCTTTAAAGTAGGCAAATTACTTAAAAAAAGCTGTGAACACCAAATTTTCCAAATCTATTTGTTTATATTTTCAAGTTCAAATAAAAAGGCATATTCCTTGGCTGTATCTTTTATAGAATCATATCTTCCTGAAGCACCACCATGACCACTATCCATATCAATTGAAAATAAAATTACATTTTTCCCTTCATTATTCTCTCTGAGCTTTGCAACCCATTTTGCTGGTTCCCAGTACTGTACTTGAGAGTCGTGAAAACCAGTTGTCACTAATATATTTGGATAATTCACTTTGTTAATATTGTCATATGGGGAATAGCTGTAAATATATTCAAAATAATTTTTTTTATTTGGATCACCCCACTCATCATATTCACTAGTTGTAAGTGGAATAGTTTCATCCAACATGGTAGTTACAACATCAACAAATGGTACAGCGGCAATTATGCCGTTATAAAGTTTGGGCGCCAAATTAATAATTGCACCCATCAACAAACCACCTGCAGATCCACCATATGCATAACATTTTTTCTTGCTAGTATATTTTTTTGAAATTAAAAAATTTGTACACGAAATGAAATCAGTAAAAGTATTCATTTTGTTCAAAAGCTTTCCATCAAAATACCATTTACGACCCATGTATTCGCTTCCCCTTACATGGGCTATAGCAAATATAAAACCCCTATCCAAAAGAGTTAACCTGCTCACAGAAAAATAAGGATCAATTGTATGCCCATAAGACCCATATCCATATAATAATAAAGGATTTTTAGAATTTTTTTTTATACCCTTTTTGTAAATTATTGATATTGGGATTAATACTCCATCCTTTGCTTTTGCCCATTTTCTTTCTGTTATATAATTTTCTTTTTTAAATTTCTCATCATTTACTTTCTGCTCTTTTCTTATTATTCTTTTTTTAGTTTTCATATTAAAATCAACTATTTGAATAGGCTCATTTAAGGAATTATAAGAATATCTTAAGAAATCAGTATCAAAATCAATATTATTAAATGTTTGTATGCTGAAAGTTTCGGAATTAAATTCTAAATAATATTCATTTTTTTTATTCCAATTTTTAATTTTTATTTTCGTCAAACCATTGACTCTCTCTGATATCACCAAATAGTTTTTAAAAATATCTATTGATTCTAAAAGTATATCATCCCTATGTTCAATAACGGTTGTCCAATTAACAATGTCTGTTTTGTCAATGGAAGTTCTCATTAATTTATAATTGTAACAATCGTTCTTGTTGGTTATAATGTAAAAGTAGCTACCATAATGACTTACAGTATATTCTAAACCTCTTTTTCTTTTACTAAATAATCTAAAATTTTTTTCTGGAGAATTGGAATCTAAAATTCTGTATTCAGTAGTTAAAGTACTGTATGAACAGCCTACAATATAAGAACCTGATTTAGATTTAGAAATATTTACATAAAATGTTGGATCCTTTTCATAAAAAACCAGGTTATCTTTATTAGATTTTGATTTTAGACTGGTCTTGTAAATTTTGTGTGATCTAAGGGTTTTAACCTCTCTTTTTACATAAAATAGAGTAGAATTATCATTTGCCCATGCCATCGATCCGGAACAATTAGGTATTGATTTATTTAGAGTTTGACCTGTTACTAAATTTTTTATTCTGATTGTATATAATCTTCTTGATTTAGTATCTGTAGAAAAGGCCACAAACTTATTATTTGGACTAATGGAGAAGTTTGAAAGGTTAAAAAAAGTGTGCTCTTTAGAAAGCTCATTACAATCAAATATTAATTCTTCCTTGGAGTTTAAAGTATTTTTTTTCCTGATATATATGGGATAATTTTTGTTTTTTTTGTATTTAGTTATATACCAATACCCATTAAAAAAATATGGAACTGACTCATCATCTTCTTTAATTTTCCCTTTTATCTCACGAAATATTTTATTTTGAAATTTATTTGTATGAGAAGTCATTTTCTCAAAGTATTCGTTTTCTTTTTTTAAATGACTTATTACATCCTTATTTTCTCTGTTTTTGAGCCAAAAATAATTGTCCCTTCTTACAGTATCAAACTTCTTTAATATTTTGGTAACTTTTTTGGGTATTGGAGGGTGAATATTGTTGGGATATGACATGAAAAACAATTTATTAAATAATGTTTTTTAAATTTTTAAATGGTTTAAAATATTAATAAATTTTTCGTGCATTTCTAAAGTATAATCCAGATGTGTAACAATTCTTAGTTTATTGTCTCCCATCGATATTATACTTACACCATTTTCATTTAATTTTTTTAAAAATAAATCAGAGTCTATGTCTGAATTAAGTTGAAAAATTATAATGTTAGTTTCAACTTTTTCAACTTTTGAAACATAGGAAAGTTTATTGAGAACTATTTCAATATCTAATGCCTTTTCATGATCTTCACATAGTCTTTCGAAATTATTTTCTATTGCATAAAGCCCACATGCTGCCAAATAACCAATTTGTCTCATACCCCCCCCAAGAACTTTCCTGATTCTTAAAGCTTTTGAAATAAGTTCTTCAGAACCAAGTAATACAGACCCAGATGGGCATCCAAGACCTTTGCTTAAACAAACAGAAATAGAGTCAAATAATACCCCATAATCTTTTGGTTTTTCATTCTTTTTTACAAGGGCATTCCATATTCTAGCACCGTCAAGATGGAGATTTAAATTATTTTTTTTACAGGATTTTTTAATACGTCTTAATTCTTCGATGTCCCAACAAGCACCCCCACCCTTGTTTGTTGTATTTTCAACACATACCAAACTTGTTTTGGGACTGTGATAAAAATCAGGAGGATTTATAGCCTTCAACAATTGCAAATTAGTAAACATACCTCTATCCCCATCCACTAATTTACAGGAAACTCCACTATTAAAACTTACTCCTCCACCCTCGTAATTATAAACATGAGCATATTTATCACAAATTAACTGATCTCCTGGATTGGTATGTATTTTAATTGCAGTTTGGTTGGTCATAGTACCAGATGGAAAAAATAACGCTGAATCCATACCAAACATAGTGGCAAGTTCACTTTCTAACCTGTTAACTGTTGGATCTTCTTTAAAAACATCGTCCCCTACCTTCGCATTGACCATTGCGTCCAACATTTTTTTTGATGGTCTAGTAACTGTATCGCTAATTAAATTTATTTCCATAATTCAATTATTGTGACTGCAACTCAAATCTCCAATGGGTGACCCATCCGGTATTTTTAGAGACTTTTTATTTTCATACTTAGTTGGGTTTTTATAAAAATCATCAATAATTTGTAAATATTGTTTTTGATTTGAGTTAAGTTTTTTTGATTTTTTAAACTTTTCCTGAATACTTTCAATTGTAGCATCAACCTCCTGATTTGCCTTCAAAAATAAATTATCCTCCAAAGATAAATTTAATAATTTGATTAAGATATTAGAATTAATAATGTGTTGTATATCACTTAAATATTGATCATTATAGTTTTTATTAATTGTGTTATTAATTAAAGAATTAAAAAAATAATTTAAACTTAGTTTAGTGTTGTCAACAGAACTTTGAACAGTAATTCTGTTAATTCTTTGCTCATCAAGTAAAAGTGAGATTGAAAAATCACTTGCTGTTGATGCAGCACTAAAAGGATCAAAAGAAACTCCAGTTTTGCTTTTAAAGGATTCTCTAGTCCGATTAAAGCCATATGCTCTAGGGGGAAATAATTTCAATAGTCTTTTTGGGATTGCCAAAACTTTTGCATCTAAAGATTTTAAAACTGAGCTAAGAGCTTGATCCTGATCACTGAAATCTAAATCTTTAACTATTATTTGATTATCTCCACGAACAGCATAGTTATAATCCATGCCTCCAATCAATTTAACGGCAGCTTCAGTTTGATATCGATGCATAAAGTAAAGAGGCACAAACAGATCTTCAAGCATGGTGTAAGGATCACCTTCTTTGATATTAAATTTTGAAAAATTATTAATTGCAATATTTCTTATTTTTAAAATTTGGTCTAATCCCTCTGAAATACTTTCTCCATTATCCCACAAATGGGCATTTACATGTGATCCGCTTGTTGCTCTAGCATCACTATCTGTTATAAATTGAAACCCTTCATTATTTGCATTTTCTAAAATTTTTTTTAATTCCATATTTTCATTTTTTCCATCAAAATCAGAATAGCTGTAGGCAACTGTAACTTTATCCCAGTCACCAATTCCATTTGCATATGCATCGGATAAGTCAATTTCATTTTCTTTTAATTTGATAAGAGGATGAGGATAATCCATTACAGAACTTCTATTATTAACACTTGACGCAAAATTATGTGCAAAGCCCAGAGTATGACCAACTTCGTGAGCGCTTAATTGTCGAATCCTGGATAATGCCATTTCTAACATAGGTTTATAATTTTCTTCATTTTCGTAGGATTTATTAATTAATGCCTGAGCGATTAAAAAATCCTGTCTTATTCTCAAGCTACCAAGGCTAACATGTCCTTTTATTATCTCACCACTTCGAGGATCAACAACACTAGCTCCATAGCTCCAACCTCTAGTTGATCGGTGAACCCACTGAATTACATTGTATCTACAATCCATGGGATCCGCATCTTCAGGAAGTATTTTAACTTGAAAAGCATTTTTAAATCCAATTTCTTCAAATGCTTCATTCCACCATCTGGCTCCATCCAAAAGAGCTGATCTTACTGGTTCTGGAGTTCCGGGATCTAAATAATAAACTATAGGTTTTACTGCTTCACTGAATTTCAAATTTGGGTTTTTCTTTTCCAATCTATGTCTAATTATAAATTTTTTTAAAATGGGGTCTTGAACAGCAGATGCATAATCCATAAAACTTAACATGATTCCACCACTTCTGGGATCAAACTTTCTTGGTTTATAGTTGCCGTCCGGTAATTCTACAAAAGAATGATGTTGGTTTACTGTAAAAATAGAGGGGTCTGGTGAAACACTTACTATTAAATTTCCCCTAGGTTCACCTTTGAAGGTGAGGATTGACTCGAACTCAACATTTTTTGGAAAAGCTTTAGTTCTTTTTATTTCAATAGCACTTTTGGAAAGATCTAAGGTATAAACTCCCTGATCTAAGTTTTTAAGTCTATTGGAAACTCCATGTGTGTCTTGCATTAGAAAAGGAGTAAAGTCAATTGTATAAGATTTACCAGATGATTTGACGATTTCAAAACTATAAATTACGGACTTTGCAAATGCCTCTTCAACGCTTTTTTTTTCACTGTCATTTAGGGTATTGGCCCTAAAATAGAGATTGGGTTCAATTAGAAATAATTTATTTCCATACTTTTTAAAGTGTACTATTCGTTCTCTACCCAATTGTCCACGATCTAGGCCAATATCATTTGAACCTAACCCTGTTGCAAGGGAACTTACATAAAGAAAATCTTTTTCAAGCTCATCAATATCTAAATAAATTTTATCCTCTTTTTGTTCATACTGAAAATTGAAAAAACCCTCATATTTGGTATAATTATTTTCAACTTGAGCGAAATTTGAAATAAGGTTTAAACAAAAAATTATTGAAAAAAAATATTTGATTTGCATCTATAAATTTTAAGAATTTGTAAAATTAATTAAAATACATTTGTATTTAAATGTATTTTTATGAAATATTTAAATTAATGATAAAGTTTGATCAAATAAAAAATCTCCTTAAGCGAACAAATGCGCTTGGGAGTTATCTTTGACATTGATTCGAAAAAGATTCAAATAGCCAATAAAGAAGAAGTAACATTTGACCCTGATTTTTGGAATGATTCCAAAAGTGCTGAAAAATTAATGAAGGAAATTCAATCATTAAAACAATGGGTCAGTGATTACAAACTTGCTAAATCTTATTGTGATGAACTGGAAGTTTTATATGATTATTTTAAATCAAATGAAATATCAGAGAAAGAGCTTACAGATCACTTCAAAATATCAACAGATCATATTGAAAAAATAGAATTCAAAAATATGCTTTCTGAAGATAGCGACGAAATGAGTGCTATTATTCAAATAACAGCTGGTGCTGGAGGAACTGAAAGTTGCGATTGGGCAAGTATGCTAATGAGAATGTACATAATGTGGGCAGAGAAAAATAAATTTAAAATCAAAGAATTAAATTTACAGCAAGGGGATGTTGCAGGGATTAAGACTGTAACTCTTGAAATTGATGGACAATTTGGATTTGGTTGGCTGAAAGGTGAAAATGGTGTTCATAGACTTGTTAGAATTTCGCCATTTGATAGTAACTCCAAACGTCACACATCATTTGCCTCAGTTTATGTATATCCTTTGGTTGATGATTCAATAGAAATAAATATAAATAATTCTGACATTACTTGGGAGACAATGAGATCTAGTGGAGCTGGAGGGCAGAGTGTAAATAAGATTGAAACAGCAGTCAGATTAAGACACGCACCAAGTGGAATTATAATTGAAAACTCTGAAACAAGATCACAACTTGAAAATAAGGCAAAAGCTCTTCAATTATTAAAATCTCAATTGTATGAAATTAAATTAAAGGAAAAAATGAAAGAAAGAGATGAAATCGAAGCAAATAAAATGAAAATTGAGTGGGGATCACAAATTAGAAATTATGTATTACATCCTTACAAACTAGTTAAAGATGTCAGATCGGGATATGAAACTAACGATACAGATAGTGTTTTAAATGGTGATTTAAACCCATTCCTAAAATCATTTTTAATGCTAAATTAATATGAAAATAACGAATATTATTTTTGATCTTGGTGGTGTTTTAGTTGACTGGAACCCTGAGTATGTTTTTTTAAAAGAGTTCAAAGGAGACAGAAAAAAAATGAAATGGTTTTTAGAAAACATTTGTACAATGGATTGGAATGAGCAGATGGACGCTGGCAAACTAATTAAGGATGCGACTAATGAAAAAATCAAAGAGTTTCCCCAATATGAGCACCTAATTAGAATGTATTATGATAAATGGGAAAACATGTTAAAAGGAGAAATATCAGATACAGTAAATATTTTAAAAGCTCTCCACAGTACTGATTATAAATTATTTACACTTACAAATTGGAGTGCGGAAACTTTCCCTGTCGCAATCAAAAGATTTGATTTTTTAAAATTATTCGACGGAATAGTTGTATCAGGTCAAATTAAAATGCTCAAGCCTGAAAAAGAAATTTACGAATACATTTTGAATAAATATAAACTTAAATCATCAGAGTGCATCTTTATTGATGATCGTTTATCAAATGTTAAAGGAGCAGAATTAGTTGGAATGCATGGCATTAAATTTGATAGTTCACAACAAATGAAATCAGAATTAAAGAAATATAATATTGAAATATAAGTTATATCATAATCCAAGGTGTAGTAAATCCAGAGAAGCCGTTGAATATTTGAATTCCCAAAAAATTGAATATGATATTTTCAATTACATAAAAGATGGTTTGAACAAGGAGAATTTATTAGAAATAATTAATAAGTCAGATTTAAAACCTATTGATTTAGTCAGAAAACAAGAAAAAATATGGAAACAATCTAACATTGACTTCGATTCACCAGACAATTTAGTAATGGATGCCATTATAAAATTTCCAGTAATACTACACAGACCTATACTTGTTTCAAAAAAAAAAGCTATTATTGCCAGGCCTGTCACTGAAATATTAAAAATTACAGGAAACTAACAAGTATGAGAAATCTTCTAGTTATATTTTTTATTAGTTTATTTTTCAATTTAAGTGCTCAAAACAACAATACGTTTGTTACCGGTATTGTTATTGACAAAGAAAGTAATACTCCTCTTGAATATGCAACAATATCTATATTCAAAAATGACGAAAGTAATATTGAAAATGTTGCGATTAGTGATATAGACGGAAAGTTTAAAATAAAAACTTTAAAAGATTCTTTCAACATTAGAATTGAATATATATCATTTAAAAAAATAATATTTGAAAATATTGAAGGAAATAAGAATAAAGAACTTGGTAACATTTACATGGAGTTGGATGAAAATATTTTAGATGAAGTTGAAGTAGTTGGTGAAAAAACCGAAGTTGAAATTAAGTTAGATAAAACTGTCTACAATATTGGTAAGGATCTTACACTTAAGGGAAGCAGTGTAAGTGATGTTCTTGACAATTTACCCTCTTTAGCTGTGGATATTGATGGAAATATTTCGCTCAGAGGAAATCAGAATGTGAGGATATTAATTAATGGAAAACCCTCAGGGTTAGTAGGTATTAGCAGTAATGATGCATTAAAACAGTTCCCCTCCGAAAGCGTAGATAAAGTTGAAATTATAACTTCTCCATCAGCAAGATACAATGCTGAAGGAACTGCAGGTATTATTAATATTGTATTAAAAAAAAATAAGTTAGCAGGTTTAAACGGCTCTCTAAGTATAAAAGCTGGAGACCCAAAAAGCTATGGTGCATCTGGAAATTTAAATTACAGGCGAGACAAAGTGAATTTTTTTACAAATCTGGGAGTTAATACCTCAAGTTTTGAAAACATTTCTAACAGTGAAACTGAATATTATGTTGTTGGTAGAGAAAATAATTTTTTAACTGAAAAAGGAAATAGAGACAGTGAAAGAAATTCTTTTTTCCAAAATACTGGAATTGAATATTTTTTCTCTGAAAAAACAAGTTTAGTATTCTCCTATGTTCAGCGAGAATCTGACAGCGATGATCAATCGATAAATTTAATTAATCAAAATTTTCAGAGCCAAAATAGAGTTTCACAAAGGGTTGAAAATGAAAATGAAAAAGACAATACTGATGAATTATCCATAAATTTTACTCACAAGTTTTCAGAAATGGGAACACTAACAATGGACTATCAAAAAGAAAATTCTAACGAAAATGAAAGTGGATTTTTAAACAATACTCAAACAAGTCCAACAATCGTTAAATATGCAAGTGAAAGAATTTCGAGTGATGAGAATCAAAATAGTGAATTATATAAGATTGATTACGTTGTTCCATTAAAAGGAGACGGACAATTTGAAATTGGCTACAGAAAAAGTAATCGTTTCCAAATCACAGATTATTTAGTTGAAGATGAGCAAGTTAGCGGTATGTTTTTGACAAATACAAATTTGAGTAATAATCTTTTTTACAATGAAAAGATAAATGCATTTTATACACAATATGGAAATAAAAATGGAAAATTCTCTTACTTGTTTGGACTTAGAGTTGAAGAATCAAAAACAATTGTAAAACAAAAAGAAACAAACAGTAATGACGTTAATCAATACAATGATCTTTTTCCTACCATTAATTTAGCTTTAGAGTTCAATAAGAATCAAACATTAACACTTGGTTACAATAAACGAATTAGTAGACCAAGATCTTACTTTATCAATCCATTTCCCTCCAGATCTAGTGAAACGAGTTATTTTCAAGGTAACCCATACCTTGATCCAACTTATTCAAACGGTTTTGATTTAGGTTTTTTATACAAGCTTGAAAAAACTACACTGAATGGATCGATATATTATAAAAAGTCTGAAAGAATATTCACATTTATAAATGAATCAACTGGAGATTTTGTTTCAGTTAATGGTATACTTGTTCCTGTAATTCGGCGATCACCAATTAACCTTTCAAATAAAGAAGAAATTGGAGTTGAGTTTAACACTAGTTACAGTCACTCAAAGGATTGGAGAATTTCAGGAAATATTAACCTTTTCCAATCTGAAATAATTGGTACCAATAATAATATTGTATATGATTCTAAAAATTTTGTTTGGAGTGGAAGGATAAATAATTATTTAAAAATTTTAAAGAAAATAGATTGGCAAACTAGATTAAGTTACTACGGTCCTGAAAGTAATGCAATTTCAACAAGAAAAGCTAGAATTAGAACAAATACCGCTTTAAGTACCGATCTTTTTGGAGAAAATATGACTCTTACATTCAAAGTAAATGACATTTTTGAAACCCAAAAATGGAGGCTTGAGACTTTCAACGAAACCTACAGGAATTATACAGAAGCTAGTTGGCGAGGAGGAAGGTCAATAAGTTTTGATTTAATATACAGGTTTAATCAAAAGAAAAGCCAACGAAACAGAGGGAATTATCAAGATTATGGAGGCGAAGGTTTTGGAAATTAAATTACTTTTTATACTTATCTCTAATTTCCTTCATTCTTTCAATAAATGCACCTGTGACCCAATAAGGTATAATGAATGTTAAGAGAAGAATCATTAACCAGAAACCCATGGTTAAAACAGTTAAAAATAATATAAAACCTAAATATTGATCAAATTCCATTATTGTAAAATTATAAAATAATTATTAGTAATACATTTTAAAATATTTTTTTTTCTAACACTTATTAATATAAATTATTTTGTCCAATTGTAGTAAATTTGTAAAATAAATAGTTTATGTCTTTCAGAACAGAAAAAGATACAATTGGAGAAATACAAGTGCCATTAGATTGCCTGTGGGGACCTCAAACTCAGAGATCAATTAATAATTTTAAAATTGGCAGTCGTGGTTCGATGCCTGTAGAGATTATCCACTCATTTGCAATACTTAAAAAAGCAGCTGCTCACGCAAATTATAAACTAGGTGTATTAAGTGAAAAGAAAAAAAAGTTGATCTCGACAGTATGTGATGAGATAACAAATGGAGATCACAATGATCAATTTCCCCTAGTTATATGGCAAACAGGTTCAGGAACTCAAACTAACATGAATGTTAATGAAGTGATTTCCAATAGAGCACAGTTGATTGAAGGAAAAAAACTAACCGATAATGAAAAGGTTTTATCCCCTAATGACGATGTTAATATGTCACAATCCTCCAATGATACATTCCCAACAGCAATCCATATTGCAGTCTTAAAAAAATTAGTTGAAAAAACAATTCCAAGTTTAAAGAACTTTGAAAAATCTCTTTTAGAAAAAGTGTTAGAGTTTAAAGATATAATCAAAATAGGCAGGACACATTTTATGGATGCTACACCCATAACATTAGGCCAAGAGTTTTCTGGTTATTATTCTCAAATTAATAAAGGTATAATAGCATTAACAAATTCGTTAGAAAATTTATCTGAGCTTGCAATAGGTGGAACTGCAGTTGGAACTGGAATAAACGCTCCATCAGGATATGCAGAAACATCAGCTGAATTAATATCAAATTTCTCAGGATTAAATTTTGTTTCCGCTAAAAACAAGTTTGCATCGATTGCTGCCCATGATGCATTGGTTGAAACACATGGTGCTCTCAAATTAATTGCCAATTCACTATTTAAAATTACAAATGATATAAGATTTATGGGTTCCGGTCCTAGGAGTGGAATTGGTGAGATTTTAATTCCTGTTAATGAACCAGGAAGCTCAATTATGCCAGGAAAAGTCAATCCAACTCAGTGCGAAGCTTTATCAATGGTATGTGCAAACATAATCGGTAATGACGTTTCTGTTACCATTGGTGGAATGAATGGTCATTTTGAGCTTAATGTCTTTAAACCTCTTATTGCAGCAAAATTACTTGACTCTAGCTCTTTACTAGCCGATTCTGTGGAAAGCTTCAATAAAAATTGTTTAGTTGGAATAAAACCAAATAAAAAAAGAATTAATGAACATCTAAATAACTCTTTAATGCTAATCACAGCATTAAATAAAAAAATTGGTTATTACAAAGCTGCCGAAATAGCCAATGAGGCACACAAAAACGGCACAACTCTAAAACATGAAGCAGTCAGATTAGGCTACACAACTGAAAAAGAATTTGAGAAATGGGTTGATGTGAAAAAAATGATAGGAAACAGAAATTAAACTCTTCCTTTTAAGGCGTTAAAAACCCAGCCCATTGAAATAAAACCTACTCCAACTACTGAAAATCCAATCGCATAGTCTTGGTATTTCAGAACTCCTAACAAAACTAAAGCTATTCCTAAGACAGTCATAATAAAAGATGCCCACGCAAAAATTCCATTTTTATTTAATCCCATCTATTATTTTTTATATATAACTGTAAATTTTAAACTTTATTATCTAAAAATATTTTTCCAAATAGCTTATTGTTCCAATCTTTCCAGTCATACTTTTTTGAAAAATACAAAATTATAAGTGGATATATCAAAAAAACTGGTAGTAATATACTTCCTGCTTTAGGATCTCCAACACTTTTAAGTATTGAATCTGTTTGTAAAACAGTCCAATCAGCCGTTACTAAAATAGAAATCATGAAATTATTTCCTGCATGAAAACCCAATGATAGCTCCATACCATCATCCATTAAAGTTAATACTCCAAAAAAAAGTCCTGTTAAAACGTAATGAATTAGTAATATTGAACCTAGTTTTGTTATCTCTGGATTCCAATAATGTAAAAGTCCAAACATCAATGATGTCAGAAATAGTGGGGTCCACCTGTTTTTAAAAAGTATACCAATTCCTTGCATTAAATAACCCCTAAATACATATTCTTCCCAACTTGTTTGTATTGGTAAAAAAATTAATGATATAAAAAATAATAAAACAAATTTTTCAAATTCAAAATTTATAATATAATCATCTGAAAAAAATATATAACTAATAAGGGTAGAAAGAAAAACTATTGAAATTGCTATCGAAAAGGAATGAAATATTTTACTGTAATCCAATTTTTTTCTTGAAGTTGTTAGACCTAAAATATTTTGCTCATGGATATATTTTGACACCACCAAAATCCCGATTATTCCAACTAAATACGGAAGCAAAACATAAAATAATGTAAGGTTACTATTTTTTAAAACTGTCATCATACTTGAAGGATCTAATTTTGCCATCATTTCAGGGCTAGACTTCTCAAAAATTGCTATGGCAAAAGGAATCGATCCAATTTGAGTAGCAATAAAAATTATGAAACATCCGACAACATACCTCCAACTATCATTTTTAATTTTTAACGCGTTTTCAATGAACATAGAACTTATTTCTTACTCAAGATTATAGTTGATAACTTACAATGGGATATTAAATTTTCATTTTCATCAGTAATATTAATTTGCCAAAGTTGAGTAGTCCTTCCTTTGTGAATAGGAACCGCTTCTGCATAAACATAACCACTACTTATACTTTTAAGGTGATGTGCTGAAATCACGGTTCCTCTAATTACCTGTTGACCTCGGTCAATTGAGAGATAAGAAGCTACACTTCCAGCAGATTCAGCTAATGCCGCAGTTGCACCACCATGCAAGACACCATCGGGTTGGTGAAGGTTGGGAGTTACTTCCATCCTAGCCTTGACGCGATCATTGTCTAAATCAATAAACTCAATTCCAAGTGTTTTTTCGAGTGAACTATTATTTAAAGAATTGATTTTTTTTAAAATATCTGTCTTGTCCATGAGCTAAATGTATAAAACAAAAAAAACGCAGCAAAGATTTTGATGCGTTTTTTCATAATTAATAATTTGCTATTATTTAACTTCTTCAAAATCAACATCTTGAACATCATCTGATGAATCTTTCTTATTATCGGCCTTAGGTTCAGAGGAAGTATCAGGGCCAGTGTTACCTCCAGCTTGAGCTTGTGCTTTATACAGTTCCTCCGAAGCATTTTTCCAAGCTTCATTTATTTGTTCTAATGCAGACTTTATCCCTTCAATTTCCTTTGATTCATGTGCCTTTTTTAAGTTTTCTAAAGAATCTTCAATAACTTTTTTCTTATCATCTGGAATTTTATCCCCGAACTCTTTAAGTTGGCTTTCAGTTTGAAAAATCATTGCATCAGCGCTGTTGAGTGTGTCAACTTCCTCCTTAACTTTTTTATCTGATTCAGCATTAGCCTCTGCCTCTTTCTTCATCTTTTCGATTTCCTCTTCTGTCAATCCAGAGGAAGCTTCAATTCTAATATCTTGAGTTTTTCCAGTTGCTTTATCAGCAGCAGTGACATGTATAATACCATTGGCATCAATATCAAAAGTAACTTCAATTTGAGGTACTCCCCTTGGTGACGGTGGAATTCCATCTAGATGGAATCTTCCGATAGTTTTATTGTCTTTTGCCATTGGTCTCTCACCTTGCAGAACATGAATTTCAACAGATGGCTGATTGTCAGCTGCAGTGGAAAATACTTGGGATTTTTTTGTTGGAATTGTAGTATTGGATTCAATCAATTTTGTCATCACACTTCCCATTGTTTCAATTCCTAAAGAAAGTGGTGTCACATCCAGTAATAAAACATCCTTGACATCGCCTGTTAATACCCCACCTTGAATAGCTGCGCCAATTGCAACTACCTCATCTGGATTTACCCCTTTTGATGGTTTCTTTCCAAAAAACTTTTCAACTTTCTCCTGAATAATTGGAATTCTTGTTGAACCTCCAACTAATATAACTTCGTTAATATCTTTGACATTTAATCCTGCGTCACTTAATGCTTTCTTAACAGGTTCCATTGATCTTTTAACTAAATCTGTAGTAAGTTGCTCAAATTTTGATCTTGTTAAACTGGTAACCAAATGCTTTGGTCCTGATGCAGTAGCCGATATGTATGGTAAGTTAATTTCTGTTTGTGCGGAAGATGATAATTCAATTTTTGCCTTTTCAGCTGCTTCCTTCAATCTTTGTAGTGCCATTGGATCTTTTCTTAGGTCGATATCTTCTTGCTTTTTAAACTCATCTCCAAGAAATTGAATAACAGCCTCATCAAAATCATCTCCACCCAATCGAGTGTCACCATTTGTTGAAAGAACTTCAAAAACACCATCACCTAATTCTAAAATTGAGATATCAAAAGTACCTCCTCCAAGATCAAAAACAGCTATTTTTTGGTCCTTACCAGATTTATCCAATCCGTAAGCTAAAGCAGCTGCAGTTGGTTCATTTATTATTCTTTGGACCTTTAGGCCAGCAATTTCTCCTGCTTCTTTAGTGGCCTGTCTTTGAGAATCATTAAAATAAGCTGGAACTGTAATAACAGCCTCAGAAACTGAATTACCAAGATAATCCTCAGCTGTTTTTTTCATTTTTTGTAATGTCATAGCTGATAATTCTTGAGGAGTGTAAAGTCTTCCATCAATATCAACTCTAGCTGTATCGTTGTCGCCTTTAACTACTTTATAAGCAGATCTTTCAGCGTCTTTTTTAGACTCGCTAAATTTTGAACCCATAAATCTTTTAATTGAAGCTATGGTTTTAGTTGGATTAGTTACAGCTTGTCTTTTTGCAGGATCACCTACCTTAATTTCACCACCTTCGACAAATGCTATAACAGATGGCGTAGTTCTTTTACCTTCAGCGTTTGGTATAACTACAGGTTCATTACCTTCCATCACTGAAACACAAGAGTTTGTTGTACCTAAATCAATTCCAATTATTTTACTCATATCTAATAAATTTTTTTTTATAGTGTCCAATGATTATGCCATTATCATCTGACTGACATTGTGACAGTATTTGAAAATATTTATAATTATTTTAATTTAAACTACATTTGTACGGATTTTATGAAACCTAATAATATTAAAAGAGTTACAACCAACACTCTGTTGGAGATGAAAAAGCGTGGTGAAAAAATCTCCATGTTAACAGCCTACGATTATTCAATGGCTAAAATTATTGATTCGTCCAATATTGAAATAATTTTAGTTGGTGATTCAGCATCCAACGTAATGGCAGGTCACGAAACAACTTTACCGATCACACTGGATCAAATGATTTACCATGCTTCATCCGTTGTAAGAGGAGTTAGAAGAGCATTAATTGTTGTGGATCTACCATTTGGAAGTTATCAGTCTGATCCAAATGAGGCGTTAAGATCTGCAATAAGAATTATGAAAGAATCTGGAGCTCACGCCATAAAAATGGAAGGTGGTTCTGAAATTAAAGATTCAATCATAAAAATTTTAAATGCAGGGATTCCAGTAATGGGTCATTTGGGACTTACTCCACAATCAATCTACAAGTTTGGAACTTACACTGTCCGAGCAAAAGAAAAATCTGAGTCTGAAATGCTAATAAAGGATGCAAAATTATTAGACAAATTGGGTTGTTTCGGTATTGTTTTAGAAAAAATTCCTGCTAAGATTTCAAAAAAAGTAACTTCCTCAATTAAATGCCCAGTTATTGGAATTGGTGCAGGATCAAATGTTGATGGACAAGTTCTTGTTACCCACGACTTAATAGGACTTAGCTCAGAGTTCAATCCTAGGTTTATAAGACGATATGCTGATGTTGGCAAAATAATGACTAACGCCATAAAAAATTACATAAAGGATATTAAAAGTCTGGATTTTCCAAATAA
>TARA_B100001093_G_scaffold520523_1_pt1 | contig 28020 bp, 27 predicted proteins | sample TARA_B100001093 | Tara Oceans TARA_B100001093 (sample SAMEA2623116) | marine metagenome | biome: marine biome (ENVO:00000447); feature: surface water layer (ENVO:00002042); material: "saline water (ENVO:00002010), including plankton (ENVO:xxxxxxxx)" | depth 5 m | reverse complement strand
GGTGATTGCTTGACGAATCCACCAAGTGGCATAAGTGGAGAATTTATAGCCCTTTTCGTGGTCGAACTTCTCTGCAGCGCGAATGAGCCCGAGGCTGCCTTCCTGGATCAGATCCTGAAAGCTAAGACCTCGGTTCATATATTTTTTGGCAATGGAAACAACTAAACGCAAGTTGGATTGCACCATTTTCTCTTTTGCTCGACGACCAAGCATCAATCGTCTTCGGAACCGAATCACTGGCATCTCCACCAGCCCAGCCCATTCCTTGGTGTCAGGCAGTTTGCCGTTGTCGCTTTCAAATTGTGCGGCCAGTTCTTCGAGGTGAAGTAAGTCCGCAATTTTGCGAGCCAATTCAATCTCTTCGTCTGGACGCAGAAGGCGAATTCGCCCAATTTCCTGCAGGTAAACCCGAATGGAGTCTTCGGTGTATACCCCTTTTGGCCCTACTTTGATGCTTGCAAGGACCTTGGCTTTTGCTTCAGCTTTTGCTTTTGCAGCTGCAAGTTCTGTGGTTTTCACCTCAGAAGCAGTTTTCTCAGCCGAAGCAGCAAGCAGTTGATCTGCTGATGCGTCCAGGCTTGCTGAGGCAGAAGCAGGTTTTGCCTTGGTGGCCTTTGCTTTCGTGCTGCTTGTTTTGACTGTTTTCGGTTTGGCGCTGGTCTTTGCTTTTGCTTTGGCTTTAGAGGCAGGTTTTGCTTTGGCCTTCACCTTTTTTGGCTGACCGTTTTCATCGGCCAGCAACATGATTGAAGGCGTTTGTTTTGCTTTGGCCTGAGCCAATTTGGTCGCGGCAGGACTCATGGCGGTCAGTAACGAAGGAGAGAGCGGGACAGGAAGCGAATGTCATCATCAGTCAGTGGCAAGCGTCCAGATGAGGGCGTATGCCTTGGTGGCGTCACCTTCCCGTCTTAGAAACGGTGCGCAAAGAAAAACGCGGAGCGTTAAGCAAAATTGAGAGAGCTGGTGTGGTTCGATGCAGAACTGTCAAGGGCATTCTCAGACCGGTCGTCGTCATGGAATTCCACGGCTTGAACTTCGGATCTTCCCTTTGGAAGGAACTCTGCTTGTTCCAACAACAGCCATAGAGCTGTACAACTCTTTTATTTTAAAAAAAACGTGTCGTGAGCGCAACCCCTATAACCGACTTTTCAGAAAACCCCGTCCGACCACCGCCAGTTTTAATGGTGGCCGATGTTTGGGTCGAAGCTGGTCGGGACGGTCGGACGTTCAGTTACTGCGATAGCAAACAGCTGGATGTTGGATTAGGCGACCTTGTGCAGGTTTCCCTTCGGGGTCGTCGACTTCAAGGTTTAGTTACGGCCTGTCGTCCGAAATCTGAAGAACGCGAGCTCCAGCCTGTTGAAGCGATACTTCAACCTGCTGCCGTAGGGGAAGGCTGGAGAGAATGGCTTGATGAGATGGCGCAGCATTGTCATACAAGTCCATTTCGGATGTTGAAAGCGGCTCTCCCCCCTGGGTGGCTTGGACAGCGCGCTGTTCAAACCATGAAGCAACGCAAGCTTTGGTGGGTGTCTTTGCAAGTCAACAGCAGAAGTTTGGATGCAGATTTGCCCTTGCGTCAGGCCTCGTTGGTGTCGAAGTTGCAGGAGTTAGGGGGAGCCGCGTGGCAAAAGGACCTCTTTGCGGCAGGTTTTCAATCAGGCATCGTTCAGGCTCTTGTTCGTCGAGATTGTCTGGTTCGAGAGTTGCGTCTTGCCCCTGATGCAGTTCAAGGTCCAATAACAGCGGGCTTGGTTCAGGCGCTAGAAGGCCCGAGAACACTGACGAATGAGCAGCAAATTGCCTTCAACACTCTCAGGAGTCAGCCTGAGGGAGGGGGAGTTTTGCTTTGGGGCATTACTGGATCTGGCAAAACCGAGGTGTACCTCCAACTTGCTGCCGAAGAGTTGGCAGCTGGTCGGCATGTTCTGCTGCTCACTCCTGAAATTGGTCTCATACCCCAGTTGGTTGATCGATGTCGACGACGATTTAGTTCCCATGTTCTCGAATACCACAGCGGTTGTACCGAGCGGGAAAGGGTTCAAACCTGGCGCAAAAGTTTGGAGGCAGAAAGCCCGCTCGTGGTCGTTGGAACACGTTCAGCCATTTTTCTCCCGCTCAACCCCTTGGGGTTGATCGTGTTGGACGAGGAGCATGACAGTTCCTATAAGCAGGAGTCCCCGATGCCCTGCTATCACGCCCGTGACCTCGCCATTGCAAGGGTTCATCGGGAAGGAGGACGTATTTTGCTCGGCAGTGCGACGCCTTCCCTGGAGACTTGGACGCACTTAAAACCAGATGGGCCGTTGGCTTTAGCTCGTCTTCAACATCGGATTTCTCAGCAGCCTCTGCCGCCCGTTCAGATTATTGATATGCGCCATGAGCTTGCCGATGGCCATCGCCGTCTGATCAGCAGAGCGCTCATGGATCGTTTGGCGAAACTTCCTGAACAAGGTGAGCAGGCGGTTGTGTTGGTCCCGCGTCGTGGATACAGCACGTTTTTAAGTTGCCGTAGCTGCGGGGAGGTAGTGCAATGTCCCCACTGTGATGTGGCGCTTACCGTTCATGGGAAAAGCACTGGTCACCAGTGGCTTCGCTGCCATTGGTGTGATTATCGAGCCCCGGTTACGACGACTTGTGGGACGTGCGGTTCTTCGGCTTTCAAGCCCTTTGGGGCTGGTACTCAGAGGGTGTTGGAACAGCTTGAGACTGAGTTAGAGGGCCTGCGTTTACTACGTTTTGATCGTGACACCACTGGTGGAAGAGATGGCCATCGGCGTCTGTTGGATCAGTTTGCTGCAGGAGGAGCTGATGTGTTGGTTGGGACTCAAATGCTGGCGAAAGGCATGGATCTTCCTCGTGTCACCCTCGCCGCTGTGCTTGCGGCTGATGGCTTATTGCATCGTCCCGATCTTCGCGCTGGTGAGCAAGCACTTCAGCTGCTGATGCAACTCGCTGGCAGGGCAGGTCGAGGGGAGCGCCCTGGACAGGTTCTTGTACAAACCTATAGCCCTGATCATCCAGTGATCTTGCATCTGGTTGATGGTCGTTATGAGCGTTTTCTGGAGGAGGAAGCTCGTGAGCGACGTGATGCCGGGTTAGTGCCCTTTGCCAGGGCCTGCTTGCTAAGACTTTCCGGAACGTCTGCTTCTGCAACGGCAACGGCTGCTGCAGTGTTGGCTGAACAACTTCGCCCTCGTTGCTTAGACGCTGGATGGCAGCTCATTGGTCCAGCTCCAGCTCCAGTGTCGAGAGTTGCTGGTCGTAGTCGCTGGCAGTTGTTGATGCATGGTCCACAAGCCGCAGCATTGCCTCTGCCATTGGGAAGCTCTCTCTGGGATGGCCTGCCAGCTGGTGTGGCCTTGGCTGTGGATCCAGACCCGCTTGAGCTGTGAACTCAGGAGGGTAATTCCGGGTAGCCAAAGCCCATGAGTAGACGCAGGCGTTGCAGGCTGGCGCTCAACATGAGCAGCGCAAGAATCACGAGACTGCCTAAACCCAGCCTGCTCCAGCGCCACTGGCTCAACTGCAATCGATTCTGTTCGCCAATGGTGAGGGGCCAGATCAGCTGACCCATCCCGTTGTTGGATGCAATAGCAGGGGAGCTTTGGAGGCTTTTTAGGCTCTCTACTTGTCCGATACGTACTGCTATTTCCAGTTCTTTTAGTCCCTCAAGAGCTGTGAGATCTAGCTCCAAGACGAGGTCTTGCCTGAGCCCTAGCAACCAGTTGCGCTCATCAAGGCTGAGCGTTGGTGCTGGAAGGTCTAAGCCTGCTGCTCGTCCCGCTGCTTCCACTGTTTGGCTGAGGAGTGCAGCGGCGTCTTCACTATTCAGGGTTGGTGCTTTGACATGGAGTTGGCCGTTCCCTGAGGTATTAATTCTCCAGGGCAAATTCATTTGCCTGAGCTCGCTACCGAAGGCATCCTGCCAAGGCAAGCTAAGACCGCTCCGGCTGTTGATCTCCCAAGACATTTCAACTCTATTCGGCCCTGTGAGGGATAGGTCTGCAGTGATGCGCACGCATCCGCTTAATAAAAGTGTGAGCCCGATAAGCACGGAGATGACCAAAATGGCGAAGCCTGCAGATGGGGCACGGGTTGGTCCAGTGGGAGGTGATGGCGGCGGCGGCGGCAACTTACGGCGCTTGAACAGCTTGGAACTTTTGCCGATGCGCGCATCCATCTCCAACGTTGGCAATTGCATCGACCAGCTTTCTGGCCTTGCAAGGCTCGGTGCCTCAAGAACATCCAGCAACTGCCTTGCCCTGGAGCGCAGCTCAGGGTCCTTGCATCGAGTGAGTAGTCGGCAGGTGCTGAGGGCTTTACTCTCGTCTCCCTTTCCCATCCAAGCTGTGACAAGGAGCATGCGGATCAATGCTCCTTCGCTGCCGCTGATTGGATTGGCTTCAGCTAATGGCTCAAGAAGTTCGATGCACTGGCCGTAATCCCCCCGCTCTAAAGCGGCTTCTGCGGCTGCCAGTGCATTGGTCATGGATTAACCGCGGCCAAGGACCATGGTCCCGATTCCTGCATCGGTGAAGACTTCAAGCAGAAGGGCGTGGGGGACGCGTCCATCCACGATGTGAGCTGCTGCAACCCCTTGAGCCAAAGCACGGATGCAACATTCGGTTTTTGGTGTCATCCCTCCTGCAACGACTCCTTCGTTAATCAATTGCCTGGCATCCGAAAGCCTTAGTTGTCGAATTAGGGAGTCAGGGTCCTCGCGATCGCGAAGGATTCCTGGAGTGTCTGTCAGCAAAATCAACTTCTCAGCTTCGAGAGCTGCTGCGAGCTCACCGGCAACTGTGTCGGCATTGATGTTGTGAGATTCCCCCTCAGGATTGGCGGCCACGCTTGAGATCACAGGAACATAACCCCGAGCCAAAAGAGGTTCCAGCAGATCTGGATTCACACGCGCCACGTCTCCTACCAATCCGTGACTCCCATCGCCCCATGGTCGTGCCTCGACCAACAATCCATCGCTGCCGCTTAGGCCCACAGCTTTTGCTCCCAGTCGGTTGAGGCCATTGACGATTTGTTTATTGACCCGGCCCACCAGAACCATCTCCACTACATCCATCGTCTCGGAATCGGTGATGCGCAAGCCATCACGAAATTCAGAAGGGATTTCAAGACGTTTAAGCCAGGTGTTGATCTCTGGACCACCTCCATGCACTACAACCAGCTGCACGCCAACAGATGCCAGTAAGGCGATGTCGCGGAAGACAGCATCGCGTAGTTCAGCATGGGCCATTGCAGCCCCGCCGTACTTCACAACAACTCTCCGCCCGGCAAAGCGCTGAATGTAAGGAAGGGCCTCGCTCAGAACGGAGACGCGTAGGGAATCATCCATGCCGCGCGTGTTCAGGATTGTCCATGCTCGCTTTCCATGGAGTCACCCTTAGGAAGCAAGGTCAGATCGAGCTGATCATTTTCCAAAGGCTTGATCTGAGCCTCAAGGCCTTTCGCAAAAAAGCGACCCAATCGTTCGCGACGTTCTTGCCAACGCTCGAGCCCTACTGCTTCACAAGCAAAACGAAGTCTGAGTCCATAGCCCGATTTGCTACTGAGCTCTTCGACTTCCATTAACTGAGAAGGCTTGTCCTCGTCCCATAACTTAAGGGCTTCGAGAGAGCTCTCTAAATGGGCTTTTTGCCCGTAACGCCAACGGGTGACGTCGTTGAGCAATTTGACGAGTTCGGGGGGTGCTGCTTCACGCTGCTCGCGAAGTTTTGCCTTTGGTGTAACCCTTCGAGCAGGTGGAAGTTCAGATGATTTGAGAGCGAGTCCCCCTAGCAAAATGGGGATTCCATAAAAAATTGTTGGGAGGCTGAGATTGGCATTGCCAGCGCCGTAGGCCAAGGCACCAACAACAGTGAGGACACCGCCGGCGATGGTGATCAGGCTTCCGGGCGAAATGAGCTCGTTCATTGGGGCCCGCGTATTAAGAGCATTGTGACCAAAGGGGCTGCAGGATGGGTGAAGGAGCCCAATCACTATGAACACTTCTTCCGAACAGTTCGTTGAAACCAGAGAGCTGATTGCTCAGTTGGAGAAGGATCGCGCTTGGTTGCTCGAACAAATTGATCGTGGTCGCTGGTCAAATTTAAGACTGGACTTGGCTGCTCTGGAACGAGAGCTTGGCCAGCTTCTGCAGCGCGCTGCAGACACTATGCCCAGTTAGGAGTCAATAGAAAATCTGACTCTTTGCCCGATTTAAAAAGGAATGTCGTCGGTTTCGGGAACGAGAGGAGATGTGTTCCATTGAGCTGCTGATTCCTGACCATCAGCAATTTTCTTTGCTGGTGCTTCAGAGGACTGAGCAGGTTGAGCTGGTGCCGTTCGGATAGCAGTAGGAGGCTGGTCTTGGTTTGAGCCTGTCGCGCCGACTTGATGAAGACGGGAGAGAGTGAACTCAGCTCTTTTCTCTTTGGTTCCGTCTTGTCGCGGGACCGTGTTCATTCGGAGTCTCCCTTCGATCAGCAGACGCTGCCCGACTTGCACACGATTTTGAAGGTCTTGTGCGAGGTTCCCCCATCCGATCACCTTCAAAAGACCTTTGGGGTCGTCGGTTCGGAGAGCATCGAAGGAGACATCCATCTCCGCGATAGGAGTTTGATTGTCTTGGGTATAACGGAGAGTGGGAGCTTGAAGGACATCCACCTCGAGCACGCAGTGGTTCATTCTCAGCTGTGAAAGTGAATGCCATCCTGATGCACCGACCGGAGAATCGCCAGAGGTCCGTCTGGTTGATTGCAGGAACGGGAGATGGCCCTCGATTAGCCGAGATCCTGATCTCGGAGGGGTGGAATGTCAGCATCAGCGTGGTGAGCGATGCCGCTGCCCAGTCGTATCGAGGGATCGATTTGGCAAGCATCCATGTGGGTGCTTTTGGCGGCTCGTTAGAAATTGTTCAATGGCTTCAAGTGAACCAAGTGGACTGGGTTGTGGATGCAACCCATCCCTTTGCAGTGCAAATTAGTCGTCAACTCAACGAAGCCTGCCAGGGGTTAGGGCAGCAACTAGTGCGTTTTGAACGACCAAGTGAGTCCTGGCTGGAAGCGGTTGTGCTCGCTTCGATTTCTGAACTAGCCGACCAATCCTTGTCTGGACGACAAATTCTGTTGGCTCTCGGTGCCCGCCAGTTAATAGACGCAGCTCAGGCCGTTCGGGACTCTGGCGCCTCGGTATTTGCGAGAGTCCTTCCTTCTCCGATGTCTTTGATTCAGGCAGGTGCAGCCGGCGTTCAACCTGATCATTTGGCAGTCGTTCGCCCACTCCATGGCCTCCATCCAGGTGCACTTGAAGCTGCCGTTTGCAAGCGTTGGAACATCACCGATGTGGTCTGTCGCCAGTCAGGAGGTGCCACGGAGCTTCTTTGGGGGAGGCTTTCGATGGAGATGGGCCTTGGACTGTGGCTGTTGCGACGACCTTCACCCATTGCTGATGTGCCTTTGGTTCAAAGCGCGAAACAGCTTTTGTTGCACCTAAATCCCCCATTAATTTAATGATGTGTCTATGGCTAAACCTCCGTGGCTGATCAGCCATGAGCGGCCGGTCTGAGTGAGGCACTGAGAGCAAGACGTACAGAATGACTGAGTGACTCGGGGGCCTTAAAGCGCTCGAAAGTGTTGGAAATCCAAGGAATTCTCACTGGCGGGACCAACCATTCACAGCATTGAGACTTCGGCCTCAGCTTTATGAATCAAGATGCTGAGCGATGAGATCAGGCAGAGATACCTTCGATCGAGGCCCTAGTTGGGTCACGACTTGTCCAGCACAAATAGAACCTATCCTGCCGCAAACATCCAAGGGCAGGTCTCTGGTGTAGCCATGTAGGAAGCCTCCGGCATAGAGATCGCCAGCTCCGGTGGTGTCAACTAATTCGCCCAATTTGTAGGAGGGGATCTCCCATCGCTGTTCACCACTAAGCACGACTGAGCCCAGTTCGCTCCTGGTCAGCACGGCGACGCTGCAAGACCCTTTGACTTGATCAAGTGCGCCTTCGAAATCAGCTGCTCCGTACAAGGCTTTGATTTCGTCTTCATTGGCGAAGAGCACATCAACGTGTCCATCGACAAGCTCGAGAAAGCTTTCTCGATGACGGTCGACGCAGAAGCCGTCGGATAGGGAGAGGGCTACTTGTCCGCCACTTTCTTTGCAGGCTTTTGCCGCTGTAATGAAGGCTTTCTTTGCTTCAGGGCTGTCCCAAAGGTAACCCTCTAGATAAAGAACCTTGGTATCGCAAACCATGGAGAGGTCGAGGTCATCCGGATCTAATTGGGTTGAGGCGCCTAGGTAGGTACACATAGTGCGTTCAGCATCCGACGTGACGAGGATCAGACAACGGGCTGTGCTGGGGCCGGTGACAGCAGCAGGGGTATCGAATCGTGTTCCGACAGATCGGATGTCATGGCTGAAAATTGTGCCGAGTTGGTCATCACGGACGCGACCAATGAAGCCAGCCTTACTACCGAGTTGAGCAAGACCGGCAAGGGTGTTGGCTGCAGAACCTCCAGATGTTTCAAGCCCAGGACCACTGGCTTCGTAAAGGCTCTTGGCTTGCTCTTCATCAACAAGGGCCATGCTGCCTTTATTCAACTTTTGATCGTTCAGGAACTGGTCTTCGGTTTGAACCAAGACATCGACGATGGCGTTTCCGATGCCCACGACGTCAAGAGAACTTGCATTACTGAACCTGGGCTTGGAGGTCATCACTACTGCCATTAATAAAGCGAAAGTATGGCTGTTCGTTGGATCAATGGAATGGTGTCAGCTCTGCGGCAACGGTTAGTCCTTGTCGCAGAGCTGAATCACTCAGATCGATATCGTTCAGGCACTAAGCAGAGCACGCTTAGGACCATGAATTGGATCTTCAACCACGATCGTTTGGTCTCGGCTAGCACCGAGGGAAACGATGGCAATCGGCACGTCCATCAGATCGGCTAAAAAGCGTAGGTAGTCCATTGCAGGAGCAGGAAGGTCCTCGAGTCGACGGCATTCAGCCGTGGAGCATTGCCAGCCTGGAAGGGTTTCATAGATTGGCTTGCAACGAGCAAAATCTTCGGCACTGCTGGGGAAATGGTTAATGCGTTCGCCATCGAGTTCATAAGCGACGGAGACTTGAATTTCATCCAGTTCGTCGAGCACATCAAGTTTGGTGATCGCTAGACAATCAAGCCCGTTGACTTGAACGGCATAGCGCCCAATGACGCCATCAAACCAGCCACAGCGGCGGCGGCGGCCAGTGGTAGTCCCGAATTCTCCTCCTCGATCACATAACTGGTCGTTCAAGCTCCCAGAGAGCTCTGTTGGGAAGGGACCTTCGCCGACACGCGTTGTGTAGGCCTTGGCTACTCCAATAACTCTGTCGATCAAGGTTGGACCCACGCCCGCTCCGATACAGGCACCACCGGATACTGGGTTGGAGGAGGTTACGTAGGGGTAGGTGCCGTGATCAAGGTCAAGGAGAGTTCCTTGCGCTCCCTCAAAGAGAATGTTTTTACGATCACTAGCCGCTTCATGGATAGCGCGAGTGCAGTCAACGACGTGAGGAGCTAATCGTTGCCCGTAAGAGAGATATTCACTAATGATTTCTCCTGCGTTTAGAGGCTTTTCGCCGTAAATGGTCTCGAGAAGTTGATTCTTTTCATTCAACGGCCCTTCAAGCCGATCACGCAGTCGATGTTCGTCGAGTAGGTCGAGAACACGGATTCCACTTCGTTGAGATTTGTCCGCATAAGTAGGGCCAATTCCGCGACCAGTTGTGCCGATTCTGCGCTTTCCACGTTGTTTTTCCATCGCCAGATCCAAAAGACGGTGGTAAGGCATCGTGACGTGAGCTGTTGATGCCAACTGAAGCCCCGAAATATCGATCCCATTTGAGATCAGCATGTCGAGTTCTCCAAGCATCACCTTGGGATCGACAACGGTTCCAGAGCCGATCAGGCAAATGGTGTCTGGGTAGAGAATTCCGGAAGGGATTAAGTGAAGTTTGAGCACTCGTCCATCGACGACGATGGTGTGTCCAGCGTTTACACCACCCTGATAACGCACCACAACATCTGCGGAGCGACTCAGAAGATCGGTGATTTTTCCCTTTCCCTCGTCACCCCATTGAGCACCGATGACGACAACGTTGGCCAAAGAATCGGCGGCCCGAAGCCGCATTTCTGCACAATCCAGCACTTTCGCAGACAATCCTGCCTGCGGTCAAAGTGCTGGTTAATTTTGTGATCAAGTACCGCGAACTGCTGCTTTCTCGGCTTTGCCCAATTCTTTGTCGATCCTGGCTCGCAGAGCATCAGGTACTGGACGGTTGGTGTAATTGTTGTAGTGACCGGCTAAAGAGTTGAGTGCGGTCTGCATCGTTGTGAAGGAGCTAAGCCCATTCACCTTGGGACGAGATCTGTAGCGAGAGACGTAGTCGGTAATTAAATCGCGCGCTTCTCCATCGGCCTCCTGGCGATTCGCAGCGTCCTGAGGTAATGCCAGGGTGTCGTGAATGGTGTGGGCAACGGCCACTGTGTCTTGGACGTAGTCCCCAGTGAGCGTCGACGTTCCGCTTCCGCAGGCCGTAACGAGAAAAGAAAGCCCAAGACAAAGAGCCAGGCTCAGATTGATTAGACGGCTGGTAAGGCGTTTCAGTGCGGCGATCATGACGTCGGAAATTTGCTGGACTTTACGCGGGGTTAGAGCTGGACACGAACCTCTGTGGGGATGACATTTAAAAGTGATGAGATGGCTTCGGCTTTTGGTAAGACGACGGTGTCTCGATCAGACCGATTCACGAGTTCAACATTTCCTTCTATGGCCCCGCGCCCAACGACAACTCTCCAGGGAATGCCAATGAGGTCAGCATCCTTAAATTTGACGCCTGCCCGCTCTCCACGATCGTCAATCAAGGCGTCGATCCCCTCGGAACGAAGCTCGCTGTAAATCTCTTCGCCGAGGGTCATCTGGATCTCGTCCTGAACATTGGCAATCACTACGATCACTTGAAAGGGAGCGATGCTCAACGGCCAGCTGATTCCTGCATTGTCGTGATGTTGCTCAACGGCTGCCTGTGCAAGCCTTGAGATACCTATGCCGTAACAACCCATCCAAAGGGGCTCTTGTTTTCCATCTTTGGTGGTGATCTGAGCTCCCATGGATTGGGAGTATTTACGGCCCAGTTGAAAAATGTGCCCTACTTCGATGCCGCGTCGCTCTTCAAGGCACTGCTCTGGGTTGCTCACACAGTGATCGCCTGCTTTTGCGTTGCGCAAATCCACTTCTTGAATGGCTCCGATGGCGGACCAGCTGCAACCCCAACGATGCTGATTATCTGAGTTGGCGCCGCAGACAAATCGTTCCAGAGCAATGGCCGTTGTGTCAGCGAGTTTGTGAAATTGAGGTCGCCAGCTGCGTGCTCCGGAGAGGTGGTGATCAGATAGGTCTGGGCCGATCGAGCCAAAAGGGAGTGGCTGAAGTCCCTGTGATTTCAGCTGTTCGGCATTGATTGGATTGAGTTCGAGAATTGGGCTGTCAAGTTGTTGTGTCAGGGCATTGACCAGTTTCACCTCATTGAGTTCTTGGTCTCCGCGCAGACAGACCAGGATGGGCTGCTCATCGCTGGACTCCAGCTTGGCCAGCAGAAGGAGCACCTTTACAACTTGGCTGGGATGCAGCGACTGTGCTGAACAGAGCTGATCGATGGTGATTTGCCCTGGTGTGGAAATAATTTGCGCGTCACCTGCGGGCAAGGGCAGTGCAGGTGGGGCAATAGAAATCGCTTTCTCCTGATTTGCTGCGTACTCCCCACCTGGGCTTACGAGTATTAGATCTTCTCCAGCATCTGCCGTCACCATGAACTCCTGAGAAGCTGAACCACCAATGGCTCCACTGTCAGCGTCAACACCGACGGCATGAAGGCCGCAACGTTGAAATATTCGGCTGTATGCGTTTTCCATCTCGCCATACACTCTGCTCAGATCCCTTTCGTCGTCATGAAAGGAATAGGCATCCTTCATGATGAATTCACGACCACGCATCAAGCCAAAACGAGGCCGAATCTCGTCTCTAAATTTGGTTTGAATTTGATAGAGAGTGACCGGGAGCTGGCGGTACGACCTCAATAGATCGCTAGCGAGCTGTGTGACTACCTCTTCATGGGTCGGGCCTAATCCAAGGGAACGCTCTTGCCGATCCTGAAGATGAAACATGATCCCCTCGCCTGCGGTGTAACCCTGCCAGCGGCCGCTTTTCTCCCAGAGCTCGGCAGGCTGAAGTTGTGGCAGCAATGTTTCAAGTGCCCCAAGTTGATTCATCTCCTCCCTGACGATTCTCATCACCCTCTGGAGGACCCTCCACATCAGTGGGAGATAGGCATAGATTCCAGATCCAACGCGTCGGATATAGCCACCACGAATCAGCAACTGTTGCGAGGCGATTTCGGCGTCAGCGGGAACATCCCGAAGCGTCACCAGCATGAGGCGGGAGACGCGCATAGCAGTTAATGCTGAAGGAAGTTGGAAGCTACCACTGCTGGAAAAAAGGTCGCTTCAGGAAGTGTCCGGTTTGGTCGGAACGAAGCTGGCATCCTTAATCTCAGCTGCTACTGTCAGCCCAATTCCAACGCGTCCTAAATCAGTCTCATGTTTCCTCGGTCGATTGATGTTCCAGTTTCAGCTACCGAAGATTCTTCGATGTTTAGAGCCGATGTTGATGTGGTGACGTCTCAACCAGACGCGTTAATTCCTATTGATGATGTCCAAAAGTCTTTAAATCGGTCAAGAGCATCGGTCTACCGATACACCAATACTGACGCGCGTAATCTTAACCCTCCATTTGATTCTCGAAAGTTAAATCCTGAATACCGAAGCGATCAAAAAGATCCTCTTCTTTTTCATCCCAACGAAGTTGCGCGATTTGCTAAGGATGTTCTTCGTATTAAAGAAGTCACAGTTGAAGTATTAAATTCTCCTTCAACAGCGACTCAGCAAGTTTTGAGTTCTATTCTTGAAGAATTAAGGCAAATAAGATCTCATCTCGAAGATCTTCCTGCTGCACCATCCGATCTTTCGGCACGTCGGGATCGACAGGAGCGTCCAGCTGCCTAACGTGATGGGAGCTGATTCATATCTCCAACCTTAATAATTGTCTAGTCCGGAGCTCTCAGAGCCAACAAGTGCTTGTGAGAGAGGGTCTACATCCCGTCTGGATTCCTTAATTCTTGTCTAATGGACCCCGAGCCTGCCCGCGAACTTTCACAACAGCAATCGTTTCAAGTCGCTGCGCCAACACTTATTATTTTTGGTTTTCTTCTTGCCTTTACCGGTATTGGTATTCCCTTACTCGCTGTCGTGACCGATCGCCCTCCATCCAGTTCTTTGACACCACTTACTGCGCGCGATCGCCATGGATCTGAGGTCTCTGCCCCCCTCTCCCTCTCCAGGGCTTCTCAACCTGATCGTTGAGATTCCAGCTGGAAGTTGCAACAAATATGAGTTTTCAGAAGACGTAGGTGTAATGGCACTTGATCGCGTTCTTCATCCATCGATTCGCTACCCCTTTGACTACGGCTTTGTTCCAAATACTCTCGCTGAGGACGGTTCACCACTTGATGCGATGGTGATCATGGCTGAGCCCACTTTCGCTGGCTGTTTGATTAAAGCTAGGCCGATTGGAGTCCTCGATATGAACGACACCGGTCATTACGACGGGAAGATCCTTTGTGTTCCTGTAGCTGATCCTCGGCAGGCAGCAATTCAGAGCATCCAACAAATTGCTCCTAGTCAGCTTGAAGATGTGGCCGAGTTTTTTAGAACTTACAAAAACATGGATGGTCGCGTTATTTCGATTGGAGGTTGGCGTGATGCTGATGCTGTCGCACCCCTGTTGGACAAGTGCATTAGGGCGACGCGTGAATGAGATCTCTGGCCTATGAATCCAGCTTTTCTCAGCAAAATTTGCTAAAGGTTCGCTGAGAAGCCCGTACTTCTTGTAGGTTGGTTCGCGCCGAGATTGTGAACGACCCGTGCCCACCATCCGTTTTGATCAGGAAGGCCAACAGGTCGGTTGCATTGAAGGAGCGAACTTGCGCAAAGCAGCGCTTTCGTCAGGGATCAATCCATACAAAGGGTTGAACAATCTCAACAACTGTGGTGGGGTTGGTCAATGCGGTACCTGTGTCGTCGAAGTTCTTGAGGGGTCCCAGAATCTTTCCCCACGTAGTGACGTGGAGGAGGTCTATCTTTCCGATCGTCCGGCGAATTACCGATTGAGCTGCAGAACCAGTGTGAATGGAGATGTGACGATTCGTACAAGACCCGGCGAGGGTGTCGGAAAAGGATCCAATAGCCTTCTTGGTGCTGTGAAGAGTCTTTTGGGCCGTTGAGCTTGGCTCAAATGATTAAGGTCTATGGCTACTCCAGATGTTCAACGTGTCGAAAGGCTTTGGCCTGGTTGGACGCAGCTCATCTTGACTATGAGGTCATAGATATCACGGTCAATCCCCCAGATCATGACCTCCTTGAGCGTGCTCTCAATCAATTGGCTCGTCGACAGCTTCTTTTCAATACCAGTGGTAAAAGTTATCGAGCCCTTGGTCCTGAGGTTGTTAAGTCGATGACCGACAAAGAAGCGCTCGATGCTTTGTCTTCAGATGGGCGTTTGATAAAGCGTCCTTTCGTTGAATTGGACTCAGGAAAAGTTTTAGTTGGATTCAAGCCTGAAGATTGGAGTTCTTGTCTTTTGGATTGAAATTGAGACCATCAAGCTCTGTGATTAGATCTTCGACTCCACCCTGGGTGCGAAGTTTGACCATGCTTGTGCGCTTGAAGTCTTCAAGGAAGGCCACCAGTAGTTCCTGGCTTCTTTCGAGTACAACCCCTTGCTCAAGAGTGCGAGCCAGTTCCTCCCAGAAACGGTCAAGGGTTTGAATACCAAGATCTTCGAGTAAGAGATCTTTTTGGCCAAGTTGATCGCCAGCACTTTTCGAGAGTCCAAGTAACGAATCAACCATTCCTTTTGCTAGCTGACGACTCAGTTCAGATTCCGCCTTCTGAACTCCAGGTAGATCCCTCAGTGGTGCGGGCAAGATCAGCCCATCCAGATTCCTCTGCAGCGCGTGGCCAAACAGCGCCACCAATTGTGGCCGCATCCCTGGACCAACCTGCGTCAGGATGAGAGGCAGCCATAAACGCACTAGCTCAGCTAGTTCTCGTTCTTCATTGATGTCAATGGTCTGGTGACTGCAGAGCTGGAGAATCTGGTCGGGAAGGTTTGGCGAACGGACCATTCCTTGCATTGCATCAAGAACTCGCAGTGTGATGACTTCAAACAATTCAAGTGCCAAGACTGCTACAACGCCTCGACTGACTGCTGCTCTGAGAGGTTCAAGGTTCAGGAGTCGCGCGTGGGACAGACGCTCTGTGACCGGAACAACCCGCAGAAGTCGCCAGAATGGAATTAAAAGGGGCAAGTCAATCCATCGTCTGAGGAACGCATCGCTCCATGCAATCGCAGGGAATCGACGTTTCAGTCGAATTGCACGCACCAATATGTCCAAAAGAAAAAGGATCTGGAACGGAATGTCGATTTTCCATGAGAGATCGATCGGCATTCCATTTGCATCAATCCCGCGCCAGTAGTTGGTTTCAGCTAAGGGAAGAATCTTGGTGTTCCAGAACTGTTGCTCTTGCTTCCAGTCATGGGTTTTTAAATAGCGGTCGCTGAGTAAATAAGCTGCCGCTTGTTGCGCTGAATCCATTTCAGCTCTTGCTCTTAGACGGTTTTTTAGCTTCTCGAATGCACCCACATTTCCAGAGCTGGTGAAGGGGTTCTCATCCACTAATTGGCTATTTTTTACAATCATTTCCAGCCTCAACTGTTTTGCATCTTCACTGTTGATGCCTAACTTTGATGCTGTTGCCTCAAGTCTTCGAAAGTGCTCGATGTACGACGTCGTGTCTCGGTGAGCTTCGATTCCCTTTAACGGGTCATAGAGGGGTGTGATATCAGGCAGCCAAGGAAGAGGCAACGCCAAGTTGATGGAGGGAAGGGGGTAGAGCGTTCTCTGCAACCAGAAATTGCGAAACGGAATGTAGGTGACATCAAAAATCACCCAGATCAGATTGATCGCTGCAATCAGAGCTAAGGCCTGATCCCAGCGATTCCAGAACAATTGGATGGTGCGGGGTTTCACTCCCTGCCAGCGAGGTCGGACCATGGATCACCGTGCCTGGCCTCAGGCTAGAAGCTCAGGCTGATCGCGCCTATCGTGATTTAAGCATTGAAGCAAGGTGCCTGTTGGCAGATACGCAGCAAAACAGTCGTTCTGACGACAATCAACCAGAAGGCAGCGAGCCCATTGATGGCTCTAACAACGATCTCAAAAAGAAGCGTGGTCCTGGTCATCCACTTTGGGATTTTTGGGCCCCGATTCTGTTCACCATGGCTCTCTACTTAGGCATTCGCCACTATCTGGCAGAGGCTCGTTTCATTCCCTCAGGATCGATGTTGCCTGGATTGCAGATTCAAGACCGTCTGCTTGTAGAGAAGCTCACCTATCGCGGACGCAAGCCGCGTCGTGGGGAAATTGTTGTTTTCAACTCCCCCTATGCATTTGATCCTGCACTGCGCTCGATGACTTCACCTCCACCTTTTCAGTGCGCAATCGCCAATCTCCCTCTGGTAGGGCTAATCCCTGGAGTAGGGAATTCTGCTTGTGATGCCTATATAAAACGGGTCGTGGCTGTGGCTGGCGATCAAGTCGTAGTGAATCCTCGAGGGGAAGTGCGTGTGAACGATGTTGATCTCGACGAACCCTACGTAACTAACTACTGCAATCTGGACAAGCGGGGGATGAGCCTTTGTCGCACACTCAATGTCACAGTCCCCGAAGGACAGGTTTTAGTCCTCGGTGATAATCGTAGTAATAGTTGGGATGGTCGCTACTGGCCTGGAGGTCCTTTCCTTCCAGAAGACCAGATTATTGGTCGGGCCGTTTGGCGCTTTTGGCCATTCAATCGTCTAGGAACATTGGGATTCTGAGTCCGCAGTTCACGACCTGCCCTTTTATGGGGACGCCAATCCAGGGTTGGTTTGCAGCCCTGGGGGCGTGGGGTGCATCGCGACACTGATTCCAAATCACATCAGGATCAAATAACAACCAACGGTTGCTTTCGATCGTGAGTCGTTCTTCCTCTTGCCCCAGCAAGCGTGCAGGGCCAAAACTGATCGCTTCCCAAAGTTCCTTAACGCTCCATCCACGCTCGACGACAAGCTTTTGCCAAAGAGTGGGCAGAACAAGATGATGACCCGATAGTCCCCTTGGTCGTTGATCTGGGGGTAGTAGGCATTCCTCATCGTCAAGAGGAATGCCATGAACCGCAACGGCGTTGATCCTTCCTTCTTTTAACGCTCGAATTAAGGCGTTTCGATCGGCAGCTCCACCGATCGAGGGGATGACAAACCAGTTGTTGGCATCGTCTTTTTGACCTGAATGGTCTTTCACCAGATGCCACCAGTTCACTGTGGCAAGAGGTGGTGATGTTGTGAGGTTCAACATCTCAACTCCATCAGCTGTTGAGAGATTCATGATTATGAGATTGCGGTTTCGGTGGCGGCGTTGCAGTTCCAGCAATTGCCCCATGGGTATCGTTTCGCTGATGATGGGGTCTGGTGGCCATCCCGCGCGTAGCGTTTCAACACTTTCTCGCATCATTCCTTCTCCGCGCAGGTTGGAATCATGAGATGCGATCAGAACAGGTGCTTCACCCATCTCACCAAGCGTTAGAGCGCGATCCAGCAAGTTCGCAGAGGGTATCTGCTCACCAGCACAAAGACCAATGGCACCTGCTTCTAGCAGGTCGGCATGGCTGCTGAGGCACTCTCCTTTCCCGCCATAACTGAAGCTTCCCCATAAATGAACCCGAAGATCGCAATCTTTGGGCTGGAACCCCTGCAACCGTTCGGGGCTGTCTCGTTCCGAAGGGCTATTTGGGAGTAGTGCCAGCTGTCCATAACCGGATTGCCCTGCTGCCCGAAGAAGGGTGACCAATGTTTCACCGCTGCCCGTGAACGGACGAGGAAGACTTGAATGGGGATCGACAAGGCAAGGGGCAAGAAGCTGGTTAGCTCGGTCAAGGCTCGCAACATCTAAGTCAGAGGCAAGGCATCGAGCCTCCTCTCCAAGAGCGATAAGACGATCCCCTTCAAAGAGAGCTGCACTTCCTTCTTGGAGAGGAGCATCGCTGGCCACTAAAACCTGAACGGGATCCAGCAGCATCGTCTCAGTCATGAGTTCAGAGAGCTCCCGCTGCTGTTCGATCTAGAACGCCGCCGAGGTGAGACGTGAGATTTAAGCAACTGACAACTGCAGCCTGGCTTCGATCTTCGGGCATGTCGATCACAGTGACTCCACCGTTGCCTTGTTTGACTGACCAAATATCTTTAGGCGCAAGGCCAAGTAAGTGACACAGGATTGTTTTATTAACAGCATCGTGGGCCACAACTAATGCGGTTTCAGATGGGCTAAGACCATTTGCGATTGTATTCCAGCAACTTACGGAGCGTTCCCACACGTCTTGAATGGTTTCTCCGTCGGGCATTTGCACGGTTTCGGGAGTGTCTTTCCAGGCTTGAAGCAACCGCTCCCAACCATCACGAATTTCTGATTCCAATTTCCCTTCCCACTGGCCGTGCCCGATTTCCATCAGGCCATCGGTCACCGTTAGCGGGACCCCTGGATGAGATTTCAAAATCCCCTCAGCTGTTTCCCTTGGACGAGACATTGAGCTGCTGTAAGCCCGATCAATTTTTACATTTTCCAGAAAAGAGCGAGCCGCTTCTGCTTGCTTATGCCCGTTGCTGTTGAGGGGGATATCAATCTGCCCTTGAAATCGGCCCTGGCGATTCCAATCTGTTTCACCATGGCGGACCAAGAGAATTCGAGCGCATTTGCCTTTTGCAGGTAGCGCAGGCTTTAGATGGGAAATGTTATTCAGGCACTCAATTTGCACCTGGTAATTATTATCTTTAGGTGAGATATTAAACACTGATAGGGAGGCATTGTCAAGGCGAAGTCGTCTAAATCCTCCTTGGGGCTCGCCCAACAAGACGAGAATCAAGCATCGAAGAATGGCGTTGTGACCAACAACAAGCACGGTGTGATTGTCATTGATTGGATGCCGTTCAATCAAGCTTTTTAGGAACTCATGAGCCTGTTCCATCAATTCTTTAATTGGCTGGTAGTGCGTCCCGTCCGCTCGAGTGAGTTCTAGGTTTTCCGGCCGTTCACGCCATGTGGCGTAGGCCTGGGGATCCTTGGAAGCCCTTTCATCAGCAGTGAGTCCGCTCCAAGGTTCAAGATCAACCTCGAGCAGTCCGTTATCCATGACAGGGGTTAGCTCATCGCCACGCACGCTGAGTATTCCGGTGGCGGTAGCTGCAGCACGTTGCAGAGGTGAGCTGTAGGCCGCATCAATCGGAACTTCGGCTAGAGCGTGACCAATGCACTGAGCCTGCTCTTCGCCTGTTGTTGTGAGTGTTGACAAATCATTACGCCCCTGAATGCGGCGCTCAACGTTGAAACTGCTCAGGCCATGGCGGACTAGGAGGAGACGCAGGGACACTGCAACAAAGGGGTAGGCGCGGCCATCGTATGGGTCCACGGTCAAATGCAACGCCGAAATGGCCCAAATCAATAGAACTCAGCGCTTCGCCGGAGAGAATCATTTGCAGTTGCCCATCGTCTGTTGAACAGCCCGCTGAAAGGACGTTCGAACTCAGTACCCCAGTGGAAACTCCTCTTGGCTGTCCTCTCGATGGTGCTGGCTTGCAGCGTTTGGTTCCTCGGCTTGATGGACAGCCTCGGTCGCCCATCTGTTTCGCCTGCCTTGTCCTTAGAGCAACAAGAACTAGCCCTTCTCGCAGACCCTGCCTTGGCACCATCTCTCAGGCCTTTGCTTGTTGGTCAGGATCCCACCAAGAGCCTCTTGGAAACGCTTAGGGAGACTCCTCTGGATAGGGTCAGCGACCGACAAGCACTCCTGTTCGCTTCGCTGGAAACCGATCCAGCTCAGCGAAATACTTTGTTGGAGATTCCGCTCAAGAGCCCGGAGCTTCAGACGCTTCAGCAAGTCCTTGCTACCGGCCCCATTCCTCGTGATCTCACCCCTCAGGACCAGGACCTGTTGTCAGAAAACAGTCCTGATCCACTAATCCGTCGTGTGGTTTGTTTGGCCCTCGGAGGGGATCAGAACGCTTGCATTGATCGCCCTGCAGCCATGGCCGCGGCCCGACGCCTCGTTCTCAGCGAGTTGCTGCCGCTTGGAGCGTTGTTGTTGGGTTCACTTTTACTGCTGCGTCACCTCTGGCTAGTCCTGCGACGAAGTCAATCAGCTTGGCCAGAGCTGCAAGCTCCTCCTCTTGGCTTGGTTGACATGGTGCTGTTAATCGCTGGTGGTTTTGTGGTGCTGGGCGAGGTCTTGGTCCCTCTCCTTGTTACTCCCATCTCTGCTTTGGTTGCGCGTGGCATTTCGCCGCCCCTAAATCAGTCGGTCGCTGTTGTCGTTGGATACGTCGCTTTGGCGACGCCGCCATTACTCATTCTCAAAAGCCAACTCAAAGGTTTAGATCAACGCCTTGTTCCTGAGGGTGGATGGCTGCAATGGCGCTTGAGTCCTTGGTGGACAGCTGTGCTTCAGGGTGGTCGCGCTTGGTTGATGGTGATGCCGCCCGTGGTGTTCACCGGTTGGCTGATGACTCGCTTCATTGGGGACCAGGGAGGCAGCAATCCATTGCTGCAAATGGTGCTGAATGGAAGTGATCCTTTGGCCTTGTCTCTGCTAGCTGTCACAGCCGTGGTGTTGGCTCCGCTGTTTGAGGAAACAGTCTTCCGTGGCGTTTTGTTGCCTGTCTTAGGTCGCTCGTTAGGACGGGGCTGGAGTGTGTTTGGTAGTGCCCTCGTGTTTGCGATTGCTCACCTCAGCATTGGTGAATTGCTCCCGTTATTGGTTCTCGGATTGGGACTGGCATTGCTGCGTTTGAGCAGTGGTCGTCTCCTGCCGTGTGTTGTGATGCATGCTCTTTGGAACGGTGTCACCTTTTTTAATCTTGTCCTGCTCGGTAGTTAAGTCGATTTCCCTGCTGCCGTAAGTGATTTCTGCCTTGCGGCCTGACCATGCGAGTGGTTCACTGACGCATTGCCCTGTTCGTTAGACGTGGTCGCGGTTCACCAGACTCAACCTGCTCTACAGGAATATGCATCAGCCACTGGTGCACTAGAGCTCATTCAGGGCTCCCTTTCTGCAAAGCGTGTTGCACGCCGTTCTCCGCTGCTGGCTGGACTGCATCGTGCGGCAGATGGAAGTTTGATCGGTGTTTTTACGGCTGTTTTGGCTCTCAGTGGATTAACACTTCATTGGCAATACCGCTGGACAGTCGCCTTTGAGCGCTTGGAGGATACGCGAGGCGTCGGTCACCGCCTGACTGAGTCCACTGCGATGCTTGAGCGTTATCTCCTCGACCGAACGCGTGCGCCTAAGTCAATGGTGCCGACGACCGCTTCAAAACTGCTTTACATGGAACGCCCCAGCGTCGGGAAGATTACTAAGTCCCACGATCACCTTGCCTTCATCGGCACTTTGATGAATCGTTCGATTCGTCAGGGTTATTAAAGGTATGCCAGCCAACAGGCAAGGCTCGCCATCTTCTGCTCGTCGTGCACGACGCAGTGTCATTCGTTTGCAGCCGGTCCCTGCTGGTCGCATGAAGGTGGTGTTTGTTCTTCTTTGTGCAGGCTTGTTGGGATTGGTCGGGCGTATGGCCTGGCTTCAGATTTTTCAGGCATCTGAATTAGAGGCCCGGGCTCGTGTAGTGCAAACGCAACGTACCCAGCCTCTTGGCAGCCGCCGTCCGATTGTTGATCGCAATGGCAGGCTCGTGGCTCTTGATGAAGAGCGATATCGACTCTGGGCACACCCCCGTTATTTCAACTTTCCTGGCGACGCTCCAACATTGATTCGTGACCGTGCAGAAGTTGCTGAACGACTGTCTGGTGTGTTGGCATTTTCTTCTGACGAACTCATCAAACGGATGGGAGATGGTTTGTCTGGCATCAAGTTGGCTGAGGGAGTTGACCCTGAAACGGCGATAACCGTTCGTTCCCTGGGGATCAGTGGAATTGATCTTGAGCCCTACCCCTATCGGGTTTACCCGCAAGGGTCACTGTTTGCCAATGTCGTGGGTTTTCTCAATCAAGAGCGAGAGCCACAGGCTGGGCTTGAGCAGAGCCGTGATGATGACTTACAACGTCATGAACAAGCCCGAAGTCTTCGCCGTGGGGCCGATGGAACACCGTTGCCAGACAATCTCGCACCGGGGGTGTTTTTTGGAGATGACCTCAGATTGCAGCTCACTTTGGATGCACGCTTGCAAGAACTGGCTGCGAAGGCGCTAACGGCTCAGGTGAAGAAGTGGAAAGCGAAAAAGGGCGTGGCGATCGTCATGAATGTCACCAATGGTGAATTGATGGCGCTGACCTCAACACCAACTTATGACGCCAATCGTTATTGGGATTTCAATCCAGAGCGTTTTCGTGAATGGTCTGTTCAAGACCTCTATGAACCTGGATCAACTTTTAAGCCGATTAATTTGGCTTTAGCTCTGCAGGAAGGCACTATTGACCCCAACGACAGGGTTTATGACAGCGGAGAGCTGACCATTGGCGGTTGGCCGATTAGGAACCATGACCGCAAAGGGAACGGGGTCGTTGATTTTGCCACCGTTCTTCAAGTGTCTAGCAATGTCGGCATGGTTCAAGCCATGCGCCGTATGCGGCCATCAAGCTATTGGGATTGGTTGAATCGGCTTGGCCTCGATGCCAAGCCGGACACAGATCTTCCAGGAGCTGTAGCGGGCCAGCTGAAGACCAAGCAACAATTCACGTCCCAGCCAATTGAGCCTGCTACTGCATCTTTCGGACAAGGCTTCTCGCTTACGCCACTCAAGCTTGTTCAGCTCCACGCACTGATCGCCAACGGCGGAAGGCTCGTCAGCCCCCACATCACCAGAGGTTTGCGAGCAGGTCATGCATTGGCCTCGAGTGGCGAACGCATGGGGCAATCGTTACTCCGGCCAGAGGTCACCCGCACTGTGTTGAGCTGGATGGAATCTGTCGTTGAAAAAGGCAGTGGTAAGGGGGTTCGAACCCCTGGGTATCGCATTGGAGGGAAAACAGGAACTGCACAAAAAGCTGTCAACGGCATCTATGTTCCTGGAGCCCTGATTTGCAGTTTTGTGGCAACGCTGCCGATCGAGGATCCCCGTTATGTCGTGCTTGTTGTTGTTGATGAACCACAAGGTGCGCATGCCTATGGATCAACTGTGGCTTTGCCTGTGGCTAAATCCATCATTGATGGTCTATTGGTGATTGAGAAAATTCCTCCAAGTGGATCGTTTAAATCAGTACAAGCAGACACAGCCTCATCTTGAGCTGTCAGTTTGCAAAACGTGGCTACGTTGAATTCATAGATTTTTAATTGCGATATGGCCACCCTCCTTGAGCAGCTCTCCGCCATGACTGTGGTGGTGGCAGACACGGGTGATCTCGAGGCAATCAGGCGTTTCACCCCTCGTGATGCAACCACCAATCCATCTCTCATTCTTGCTGCGGCTCAGATCCCCGCCTATGAGAACCTTATCGATGAAGCTTTGCGGTCTTCTCGCAGGCTGTTAGGTGAGAGCGCTCCGGTGGAGCAAGTGGTGCACGAAGCGCTTGATGAGATCAGCGTGATCTTCGGTAAGGAGATTCTAAAGATTGTTCCTGGCCGTGTTTCCACTGAGGTTGATGCACGATTGAGCTACAACACCGAAGCCACGATTGAAAAAGGCAGAAAGCTAATTCGTCTTTACAACGACTCCGGTATCAGTAACGATCGAGTTCTGATCAAAATTGCCTCCACTTGGGAGGGTATTAAAGCGGCTGAAGTACTCGAAAAGGATGGAATACATTGCAACCTCACCCTTTTGTTTGGCTTCTCCCAAGCGGTGGCTTGTGCTGAAGCAGGGGTGACGCTGATTTCCCCATTCGTCGGTCGCATTCTTGATTGGTTCAAGGCCGATACAGGCCGTGATTCCTATCCCGGTCCTGAGGATCCTGGTGTGATATCAGTAACTAGTATTTTTAATTACTTTAAAACATACAAATATAAAACTGAAATCATGGGAGCAAGTTTTCGTAATCTCGACGAAATTACCGAGCTTGCTGGCTGTGATCTTCTAACTATTTCACCGAAGTTGCTTGATCAGTTGCGTAGTAGTGATGCTGAGCTCATTCGCAAACTAGATCCTGCCAATTCTTCTGCAGTTGCAGAGCAAATTCACGTTGATCAGGAGCGTTTCGTCTCCATGATGGGTGAAGATCGCATGGCTACGGACAAGCTCAGTGAAGGCATCAAGGGCTTCAGTAAAGCCATCGAAACACTCGAGCAGCAGCTCGCTCATCGTCTTGCCGTGATCGAGGGTGGCTCGGCTTTCAGCCATGCCGTTCAAGAAATATTTATGCTAAATGACTTCAATGGTGATGGCTGCATCACTCGCGATGAATGGCTGGGTAGTGATGCTGTATTTGATGCTCTTGATCAAGATCATGACGGTCGCTTGACACCAGACGATGTTCGATTGGGATTCGGAGGCGCCCTAGCCCTAACATCTGTGTGAGATTTGATTGCTGCAGGGGGGTACGGTTGCGTAATATCCCCTTGCTCCCCAATTCAGGGAATACTTTTGAAGATAATTAATTAACTTTCAGATCTAACTTGCTTGAGGTTTGTAATTTAGTTTTTGGTTGAAATCAATTAGCTTTTGATATTAAAAATTTAGCGCGATGATAATCAGTTGGGTGGTTTTGTTATAGTTAATCTCTGTTTGTGAACTTAATCGTTAGGGTTGCTCCAACTCGCTTCTTAAGGATCGGCTCCAATGGTTCTCCAGCTTGTCTGGTTCAAGCGAGACCTTAGGGTGCAGGATCATCAGCCTCTGCAGCAGGCTTTGCTTAGGGGACCAGTTCTACCCCTTTATATCGTTGAGCCTGATCTATGGCGTCAGCCTGATTTCTCAGGGCGCCAGTGGGCATTTTGCAGGGAGAGTCTTGAGCACTTGCGTGAACAACTTGCACGCTTGGGTCAGCCATTAGTGGTTCGCAGTGGTGATGCTGTTGCACTGTTAGATCAAGCCCATCGCCGGTTTGGAATTGAAAGACTTTGGAGTCATGAGGAAACCGGCAATGATTGGACGTACTCCCGCGATCGACGCGTTGCTAACTGGGCCAAGACCCATGGGATTCGATGGACGCAATTGCCTCAATTCGGGGTGATCCGCGGACTTAGGCAACGTAAAGGCTGGGCCCAACGTTGGGAGTCACGCATGGCGGAGCCTCTGATATCAGCCCCTGATGGCCTGCCCGCGATAGCAGGTCTTTCTCCTGGTCCTCTGCCTATCGCTCCAGCAAAAGGTCTTGCCAGTGATTGGTGTCCCAACCGGCAGGTAGGCGGTCGCAGCGAAGGTTTGCAGGAATTGGAGTCGTTTCTGACGGAACGGGCTCCGGCTTATGCCAGCAGTCTTTCAAGTCCAGTCACAGCCTTTCGAGGCTGTTCTCGTCTGTCGGCCTATTTCAGCTGGGGGTGCCTATCCCTGCGTGAAGTGGTTCAAAGCAGTCGCCATGAGCAGGGACGAAGCATCAGATCCTTTGAGAATCGCCTGCATTGGCATTGCCACTTCATTCAAAAACTTGAAGCGCAGCCCGCAATTGAGTTCGAAGACTTTCATCCATTCATGCGCGGGCTCCGCTGCGCTGATGACGAGCGTCTCGCAGCATGGGCTGAGGGACGCACCGGAGTTCCTTTCGTTGACGCTTGTATGCGCGCTCTTCAATCCCACGGTTGGATCAACTTCAGGATGCGAGCCATGCTTATGTCTTTTGCGAGCTATCACCTTTGGCTGCCGTGGCGAGACAGTGGCCTTCATCTGGCTCGACAGTTTGTGGACTATGAGCCGGGGATCCACTGGAGCCAGTGCCAGATGCAGTCAGGCAGTACTGCCATCAACACCGTTCGCATCTACAACCCAATCAAGCAGGGTCAAGACCATGATCTGAATGGAGAGTTCATTCGCACTTGGGTTCCAGAGCTTTACTTAGTTCCCGATGTTTATGTGCATGAGCCATGGAAGCTTTCGATGGCAGCGCAACGAAAGGCAGGTCTAAGACTGGGATTTGACTATCCCTTACCCATCGTGGAACCTGTGGTTGCGGCTAAGGAAGCAAAGCAGAGGATTTGGGCGATTAGGGAACGCTCAGGTTTTTCGGCGATTGCTAATGAAATCCAGCAGCGCCATGGATCAAGACGCTCTGGATTACCCTCCACAGGGCAGCGTCGCCGTCGAAGTCGGAGAGATCCTGTGTCTAGTGATTCTCTGCAACTGACTCTTAATCTCTCCTAGTTTCTTTGCAGCAATAAGCGGCGGATGACCCTTTGCGCGATGTCCCCATACCCCATTTCACCAGAGAGAATTTGAGCTATGCGCCGCGGGGCTGTTGGGCGTTTGATTCCAAGTTGATATCCCACTTTCGGAAAGCGATAGAACACCTGGGCCATGCGACGTCCCCAAGCCATCGAGTCACCCCAGCGTTCACGCATGCGTTCTGAGTACATGGAAAGATCACGTTGACCACCATTTAGCCAAGAGTCGAGGCTGGCTGCTGCTTCGCAGCCGCTCATCAGAGAAGGTCTGAGTCCCTCTGCAAGAAATGGGTCACATAAGGATGCGGCATCACCCACCGCCACGATGCCCTTGCCATGAAGGGGGGTGTGACCATTCCAAACTCTCAAGTTTGTGGATTGTCGAAGTCCTTCTGTGGAAGGAAATCCCAAATCTGGCAGGAGTTTCTCAAGAACCACTTCCGCGTCACTGGCCTTACGTCCAATAAAAGTGCCAACCCCCACATTGATTCCATTTGCGAGTGGAAATGCCCAGGCGAAACCATGGTGGACGAGTCCAAATTCAAACCTGGCTGTTCCTGGTTCCAAGGTTCCCATTCCCTCGAGTCGGACCGAAAGAGTGGTGGCCATATGGAGATCACGGGGGCCGATCCCAAAACGTTGTGGCCAAGGAGAACTTGAGCCATCAGCCAAAACCACTGCTTTGGCCTCAATGACCTCACCGTCTTTGCTTTGCACAAACCAATGGTTGTCATCCTGCTGAATCTTCAGTGCCTCGAAGGGGCGTCGCAGTTCTGCCCCTGAGCCGATCGCTTTTTCAAGCAATAGAGCGTCGAGTCGTTCTCGCTTCACAATCCAGAAGGGGGCAGAGCCAGGGAGCTCAGCGACTACGGGATCGGTCAGACACCAGCTGAAATCAACCTTTTTGATGACGTCATCAACTGCAGGTTGAAGATCGAAGGGGAACCACTGCTGAACGGAAGCAGCCATGCCACCACCGCATGGTTTGATCCGCTCCGCTGGATCACGTTCAAGAACAGTGACGCGGTGCCCCAATTGGGCCAAATGAAAGGCTGTGCTGGAGCCTGCTGCACCGGCTCCGATCACTACAACATCAGTTGAGCTCAAACCTTCAGAGTGCCAACAATGCAGGCTGTAACTCGGTTTAAACCTAGGTTCATTCCGTCAAGCCTTCAATTGATTGTGACCACTCTGCCAGAAGCCAGGGTTCAGATGATCGATGAAAGATCAAGAATGGAATTTTTGGAATCCTCATCCTTCATATGATTCTTGATAAGCCATTTGAAGCAATGAAGGTGTACTTTGGATCGTTAACTTTTTGATTAATGAGCCCATAGGTGGAATGCTTGATCATTCGGCTGAATGACGATGTCAGTTCATAGCTTTGTCTCACAATTGAAGTCTTAAAATTGCAAGAACTAATAATATTTGTTGCTCAATTCCTTTAAGTAAGCTTTTAAAGAGCTTTCGTTTGATTCTGATTGAGTCATCTTCTGATCGGATAGATATCCTTGAG
>TARA_B100001093_G_scaffold415338_1_pt1 | contig 28143 bp, 30 predicted proteins | sample TARA_B100001093 | Tara Oceans TARA_B100001093 (sample SAMEA2623116) | marine metagenome | biome: marine biome (ENVO:00000447); feature: surface water layer (ENVO:00002042); material: "saline water (ENVO:00002010), including plankton (ENVO:xxxxxxxx)" | depth 5 m | reverse complement strand
GGGAGACTAGTGCGGGAGAGTAGGACATTGCCGGTATTTATTTTTTTCTTATATTTGTATATTATTTCATATGCAAAAACAAATCACATCATATACATCAAATAGTCCTGAAGAAACAATTCAGTTAGCGAAAAATTTCTCGAAAAGTATCGATTTCGGAACTGTAATTTTTTTGACAGGAGATCTAGGATCTGGAAAAACAACTTTTACAAAAGGTTTTACATCAGGGATAGGTTTTAAAAGCGAAGTTCAATCTCCTACATACCCAATTTTGAATGAATATTCTAATTCTATTAATTTTATATACCATTTTGATTTATATCGATTAAAATCTATAACAGAATTTCTTGAAATTGGAGGAATCGAATATCTTTCAAGTAAAAATGGCATGTGTATAATTGAATGGCCAGAACTTTTAAGCACTTTTGATATTGATAATAAAATCGAAGTAAAATTTAAACTTGTTGATGATAAGAAAAGAAAAATCGATATTATTAAATGAATATACTGGCAATTGAATCTTCAACAAAAATACTTACCGTGGGATTATCTTGGGGCGGCAAAGTATTTAAGTTATCTTCAAGTAAGATAAATGATACTGCCAATTCTTTACCTTTGCTGACTAAAAAAATTTTAGAAAATAATTCTGTAAAGCATACAGATTTAGATGCAATTTGCATTTCAACCGGTCCAGGTTCATTTACAAGTTTAAGAATAGGAATGAGTTATGCGAAAGGGCTATCAATGTCATTAGATATTCCAATTATACCTATTTCTACTTTTGATTCATTAATATATAATTTTACTTATAAAAATGTCCATGCTTTAATTTATTCACACGGTAAAACATTTTATTTATGTGATTATGAAAGCAAAGATAATGTTTTGACGCAAAAGTCAAAGCCTTCAACAATCATGTTTAATGATTTATTAAAATTGAAAGAAAAAATTGTTTACAACGGTCCAGAAAATTATTTAGAAGAACTAAAAATTAATAACCTTGATATTGAGCATGCTAATTTAAATATTGATAATTTAGTTGAAATTGCAACCAGTAATTTTAAGTTGTTAAAAACAAAATCTTTAGACAACTTAGTTCCAAATTATGTTGGTAACTTTGAAGTAAAATAAGATGAGCTGGTTCACTCGAAAAAAACAAAATATTGAACAAAATACTAAGAAAGATCTTCCTAGTGATTTATGGAGAAAATGTTCTTGTGGGGAAATTCTTTATAATCCTGAGTTAGAAGTATCTTTTTCAATTTGCCATCACTGTGATTTCCATTTTCCTATTTCAAGTACAAAATATCAAGAAATTATATTAGATGGACAGGTTGAAGCGTTATTTTCTAATATATCTTCAATTGATTCACTATCTTTTAAAGCAAATAAGGCATACCAAGAAATTTTAAATACAGTTCCTAAAAATAAAGAAGCTGTTGATTGTTTTAGCGGAAAAATTAACGATAAAAATGTAGTGCTTTGTATTATGGATTTTAAATTTATTGGAGGGAGTATGGGGAGTGCAGTCGGTGAAAAAATATCTAGCGCTATTAAGTTTGCAAGTGAAAAAAGTTATCCTTTAATCATTTTATGCCAATCTGGAGGTGCTCGTATGCAAGAAGGTGCACTTTCTTTGATGCAGTTATCAAAAATTAGTACACATCTTGCTAAATTTTCTCGAAATGGGGGTTTGTACATTTCAATTTTAACTTATCCTACCACAGGTGGAGTTACAGCAAGCTTTGGAATGCAAGCTGATATTACAATCGCAGAACCCAAAGCTCTAATTGGTTTTGCTGGTCAACGCGTTATAAAACAGACAACTAATCAAGATCTACCTGATCATTTTCAAACATCGGAGTTTTTAAAAGAAAAAGGATTTATCGATTTTGTTGTAGATCGTAAAAATTTAAAGTCAAAATTATCAGATGTTTTGGATGTGCTTCAATGAAAAAGAAAGATAAAATTATTATTATAGACTTTGGTTCTCAATATACTCAATTGATAGCTCGTCGAGTAAGAGAAATTGGTGTATATTCCGAAGTAATTTCTCCTTCTTTATCTTTTAGTAGAATTGTAGAAATGAATCCTTTAGGTATCATTTTATCTGGTGGGCCTGAAACAGTTACAAGTAAAAAAGCTCCAAAAGTTGATACTGATTTATTTCATTCAGGTATTCCAATTTTAGGAATCTGTTATGGAATGCAAACAATCGCAAAAGAATTGGGCGGAAAAGTAGTTACGTCGGATATAAGAGAATTTGGACATGCTTCCATATCTTTATCTAATAATTCATTGTTGTTTAAAGGTGTCAATTTAAATGAAAGCTTGCTAGATGTATGGATGAGTCATGGAGATAAGGTTACAAATCTTCCCAAGGGCTTTGAAGTAATTAGCTCATCAATAAATTGTTCTATTGCTGGATTTCAAAATATTAATCAAAATATTTATGGCCTTCAATTTCATCCTGAAGTAACTCATACAAATCAAGGTGAAAAAATATTATCTAATTTTCTTTTCAATATATGTGATTGTTCAAAGAATTGGTCAACATCAGATATTATTGATTCAATGATATCAAATGTCCAGTTACAGGTTAAAGATGAGAAAGTTTTATTAGGATTATCTGGCGGTGTAGACTCCTCAGTTGTAGCAATGTTGTTACATAAATCAATCAACAAGAATTTAATTTGTATTTTTGTTGATCATGGCCTTTTAAGGCTTGGAGAGGTGGATGAGGTTATGTCAACTTTTGAAGCCTTAGACATTAATATAAGGTTAGTAGATGCCTCAGATTTATTTTTATCAAAACTTAATGGAGTTATTGATCCAGAAAAAAAGAGGAAGATAATTGGAAATACATTCATAGATGTTTTTGATAGTGAAGCAAATAAGATTAATGATGTAAAATGGTTAGCTCAAGGAACTATTTATCCTGATGTAATTGAATCATCTTCAGATGATCATAACTCAAGTGTTATAAAGTCGCATCATAATGTTGGCGGACTTCCTGAGAGGATGAATTTAAGGTTATTAGAACCTATTAGAGAGCTTTTTAAAGATGAAGTTAAAAAGATTGGAGTTGAATTAGATACACCAAAACATATTCTTTCTAGACACCCTTTCCCTGGTCCAGGTCTTGGAATTAGAATTATGGGAGAAATAACTGAAAAAAGAATAGATATATTACAGAAAGCTGACAAAATTTTTATTGACGAATTAAAGAAAAATAATTTATATGACAATCTTAGTCAGGCTTTTGTGGTTTATCTTCCTGTAAAATCTGTTGGTGTAGTGGGTGACGAAAGAAGGTATGAGGATGTACTAGCTTTAAGAGCTGTATCAACAGTAGATTTTATGACTGCTACATGGGCTCACTTACCTTATGAATTTATTGGACACGTATCAAATAGGATTATAAATGAATTATCTTCTATCAGTAGAGTAGTATATGACTGTACAGGAAAGCCTCCAGCAACCATAGAATGGGAATAGAAAATATAATAGTAACTGATTTTCAAAGTCAGTATTCCAGTAAATTTTATGAACTCAATAAAATATGGATAGAAGAGTCATGGGTACTAGAAGACTCTGACAAAAAAGATCTACTTAATCCTAATAAAATTATTCAAAATGGTGGACAGATATTTTTTGCAATTGGTAATCATGCGGTAATTGGTACCGTTGCCATGATTAAAAATTCAGATAAAGTTTATGAGCTTGCTAAAATGACTGTTGAGAGCAATTTTAGAGGAAAGGGAATAGCAAATTTATTAATGGATAAATGCATTGAATTTGCTTTAGAAAAAAAAGCTATTGAGATTTTTCTTATTTCTAATGATTCACTTGTTATTGCTAGGAACCTTTATGACAAATACGGCTTTAAAGAGGTAATACTAGATTCTCAAAAATACAATAGAGGGAATGTCAAAATGATGTTAAGTTTAGTGTAGGAATAAATTATGTGTGGAATAGTCGCTTATAAAGGTCATAGAAATTGTCATCCAATATTATTAAATGGATTGAAAAGACTGGAGTACCGTGGGTACGATTCAGCTGGTATTGCTAGTATTAATTCAAATAATAACTTAGTTGTTACAAAACGTAAAGGCAAAGTGAGTAAGCTCGAATCTGTATTACCAAATTCAGAAATTTATAATTTAGGAATTGCCCATACAAGATGGGCGACTCATGGTAAACCTAATCAGTTAAATGCACATCCACATCTCGATCAATCTAAAAAAATTGCTTTAGTTCATAATGGTATCATTGAAAATTACGATCCAATTAAAAAATTCCTTTTATCAAAAAATATAAAATTTAAATCTGAAACTGATACAGAGGTTTTAGTTCAATTAATTGGATATTTTTATAACAATGGTGGAATGAATTTTGAACAATCTGTAAGAGCAGCTTTGCAGAGAGTTGATGGCGCATACGGAATTGTAATTCTGAATTCTGATTATCCAGATATGATGATAGCTGCTAGAAAAGGAAGTCCATTAGTTTTAGGTATTAAGGAAAATGAATTTTTTATTGCAAGTGATATTTCACCAATAATTAAGCATACTAAAGATATTATTTATTTAAAAGATTCAGAAATGGCAGTTATCAACAAAGAAATTCTAAAGATTAAATCTGTAGATAAAAATATTTTATTACCAAAAAATATTGAAAAAATTGATTTCAAAATAGATGATATTGACAAAGGTGATTATAGATACTTCATGCATAAGGAAATTCATGAACAAATTAATACTATTCCCAACACTATTAATGGAAGAATAAAAAATGAATCAGTTTTACTGCAAGGATTATCAGATCATTGGGATACTATAGAATCGGCAGAAAAAATTTATATAACTGCATGTGGAACATCATGGCATGCTGGACTTATTGGAAAAAATTTTATTGAACGATTTGCAAATATTCCCGTTCATGTTGAATATGCTTCGGAGTTTAGATATAATCATGCTTTAATAGATGATAAAACTGTTATTATTGCAATTTCTCAATCTGGAGAAACAGCAGATACATTAGCTGCAATTAGAAAAGCAAATAATAATGGAGCGTTAACAATTGGAATATGTAACGTAGCTGGAAGTTCAGTTTCGAGAGAAACTGAATGTGGAGTTTACACGAGATGCGGTCATGAATTTGGTGTTGCTTCCACAAAAGCATTCACTTCTCAGATTGTTGTACTATACTTACTAGCTCTTAAGCTTGCTGAAAGTAGAAAAACGATTTCAAAAGCATCTTTGAAAAGACACTTAAGCTACAAAAAATCGGTAAATAATATTAAATCAATATTTAAACAAGAAAATGATATTAAAAAAATTGCAATAAAATATAAAAAAGCCAAAGATTTTTTATATTTAGGAAGAGGATTGAATTTTCCCGTGGCATTAGAAGGTGCTTTAAAATTAAAAGAAATTTCATATATACATGCAGAGGGTTATCCAGCCGCTGAAATGAAACATGGGCCAATAGCTTTGATTGATAAGGATATGCCAAGCGTATTTATTGCACCAAAAGATAAGACTTATGAAAAAATTATTTCAAATATTCAAGAAATTAAATCAAGAAAAGGAAAAATTATTATAATAACGGATTCCAAGAACGATAAAGTTTTGCAAGAGCTTGCAAATGACTTGATAGTTATTCCAAAAACCAATCATTACGCGTTTGTTATTTTAGCATCAATTGTGCTTCAGCTATTAGCATATCATATTGCTTTAGGTAAAAAGCTTAATGTCGATCAACCACGTAATCTTGCAAAATCTGTAAGTGTTGAGTAGTTTTTGTAGGGTTATGAGAGTTTTGTTCAGATTTATTTTGAGATTGTTCAACCCTACAATCTCCAAGGTGTCTCGGTTGAGTAGATTTTGTAGGGTGATTAGTTTGGTCGGACTTTTTCAATCCTTTTTTTTTAGAACTCACCCTACAATAACTGGTCTGTAACTGTTGAATAAATACTAATTTATTAAATGAGAAATATATTAAAGGATTATGATAAAATATGAATAATAAAATTCCACCTCCTATAGTCACTTGTATTTGCGGTATAGTGATTTACTTTTCAAAATCTTTCTTTAACCAATTTTTTAGTTACAGTAATAATAGAATTAGTCTTTTACTTCTAATTTTAGGGTTGGCAGTTTTTATGTCAGCTGTCAAATCATTTAGAAGACAAAAAACAACTGTCAATCCTTTAGAGCCAAGACAAGCATCTTCTTTAGTTACTTCTGGAATATTTAAGTTTTCAAGAAATCCAATGTACCTTGGAATGTTGATTATTTTATTATCCATAACTTTTAAGTTCAACTTAATCGGAGGATTGATTGCATCTCTTTTTTTCTATATTTTTATAACAAAATTTCAAATTATTCCAGAAGAAGTAGCTATGAATGAGTTGTTTGGAAATGAATTCATTGATTATTCAAAGAAGACTAGAAGATGGATTTGAAGGTAAAAAAGTGATTTAATGAATTTATATCTAGCACTTATTTTAGCAATTTTATTTGAAGTAGCAGGAACAATGTTACTTCCATTAACAAAAGAGTTTTCAAAGTTAATACCAACTAGTTTTGTTATAATTTTTTATTCTGTTTCTTTTTATTTTTTGTCAATCGCAGTTGTTAAGTTGCCTTTGACAATTGTCTATGCTTCTTGGACAGGATTAGGTGTAGTCTCTGTAGCTATTTTGAGCAATTACTTCTATAAACAACCTTTAAATATTCTCACAATAATAGGATTATTTATGATTGTTGTAGGGGTTGTCTTGGTAAATGTGTTTAAAACTGAATAAATAACCTTATATTTCAACTAAAATGAAATTGCTAGTATATATTACATTGATAGGAAGTCTTTTTGCTCAATCTATTGATGATGAAATCAATGAGAAGTTTATTCAATCCCTTGTAGATGACCTTAATAGACAAAGAAATAATGCTGTTATCAAAAGAATTGATGATAGTGAAATCTTAAATACGAACTATTCAAGTCACGCAGAAGTCATTAGAATTAAAGCTCTGTACAATCTTAACGAAGTAGATTTAGCGCTTATAAGAGCAAAAGCGATTAATCCTTTAAATTTACCATCGAACTTAAGAACATCATTTTATTTAATTATGGGGGATATTTTTTCGGTAAAGGGATATTATGATTTTGCATTTCAGAATTATATTGATGCAAGAAGAGTTAATATCGATTCTAGATCAAAGAAAACAATTAATAAAAGAATAGCCAAATTATTACCTCTTAATCTAAATTATGATACTCTTGAATTACTATTGTTGCTTGAAGAAAACGATAGAAATAAAAATATAATTCTCTTAGCGCAAACATTTACTTTAGCTTTTGATAGTTCATCCAATACTGCTGAAAAGTTCCAAAAAATAGATTTAAGTATGCTTGATAGAGAGTTTAGAGGTAATTATAATTTCTTAAATAAAAATATAGATTCTGAAACAACTTTTTCCAAAAAAGTTGGAGTTATTCTTCCTCTTACAAATATAAATTCAACAATCTCAAATGCTTTCCTGAAAGGTCTTTTGGAAGCAAATCAAACATCTCAACAAAGACAAAAGATTCAATTTATTGTTATTGATAATTTCAGCGATCCAATTGCAACTGTGGAAGCGTTTAAAGAACTGGTCTATAAACATAATGTAAGCGCAATTATTGGTCCTTTTTCTGATGAAAATCTTATTGCAGGCGCTAGCTCTGTTTCTAACATAAATGTTCCAATCTTTTCTCCATTTAGTGCGCTATCAGATTTATCAAAAATTAATAAAAATGTATATCTACTTAAGCCATCTATTGATTATAAAAATCAATTATTAGTAAATCAAGTATTGGGGGATTCAGATTTAAATAATGTAGCGATTATTGCCCCTAGGACAGATTTAGGTATAAAGGAAGTGGATTCATTTCTGTTAGCAATGGATAAGCTGAACAAGGAGCCAGTATATATTGGATGGTATGATGAAAACAGTGTAATTGACTTACGCCCAAATTTTAAAGAGTTACGAAATATTGCATGGGATATAGATACAAAAAATGAATATCAAGAATTTTTGGGAGTTGATATAGATATTTTAGATTCAATGTTCGAGGTTGATAATAACGAAGTATATGACATGTTTAACTTAGAAGAAGAAAACTCTATTGATTCAACTAAAGTAGTATTAGAAACCATTGATGGAATATTTTATCCAGTAAATGACAATTCTTTGGAATTCATCGCTTCACAAGTATCTCTATCCAATCTGGATGCTCAGTTGATGGGAAATGAAAATTGGCTAGATCTTGATTTATTGATGCAGGAAACTATTTCTCCGCATATTTCTGATATGCTCTTTGTATCAAGTTATATGCCGAAATATATTAAGGGAAATGAATTTGACTATGATAGTTCTTTAAACAATACATTCCACTTTGGATTAGATTTCTCTAATTACCTATTAAATAATAGTTTTAAAAATGGAAAATTTATTTTTAATTCAAATAGTAACTTTGAAGGAATAACCAGAAATTTTAATTTTTCAACATCTAATTTTAATAATTCCCCTAAAATTATAAGATTTTCTAATAGAAAAATTTACGATGCTAATTAAAGCATGATTTTTGAATTTCCAAAAAAAATCAAATCAAAAAAAATCAAAATAATTTTTTCAAATAAGCAGATAGATAACATTAATTCTAAAAAACTTGAAGCATCTATGGAGCAGATACATTCAACAAATGTTAAAATAGTAGATGAAAAAAATCTTTCAAGTTTAAATACTGATGGCATATTTACTATGAATAAGGATATTTGTTTAAAAGTTAAAACTGCCGACTGCCTCCCAATATTTTTCTATAATGAGTCACCTTTTATTATAGGAGCAGTACATGCAGGATGGAAGGGGTTAAAGGAAGGAATAATTAAAAATGCACATTCAGCATTAAGATATAGTATCCAGGACATATCATCTGTTCAAATTTTTATTGGACCTTCCATTTCAAAGAAGAATTATGAGGTTCAAGATGAATTTATTGATTATTTTGGAAGTAAATTTATTACTAGTAGAAATGGTAAACTTTTTTTGGATTTAAAGGCTGTTGCAGTATCACAGTTAAAGAGTTTAGGAATTTCAAATGTTAATGATGCTGCAGAATGTACTTATGAAAATGAATATTATCACTCTTACAGAAGAGACAAAACTACAAGTAGATTGGTAGGCTGGATTTATTATGAATGAATTGATTAATTTTATCATATTAGGAATGATTCAAGGGTTAACAGAGTTTTTTCCTGTAAGTAGTTCTGGTCACTTAGTATTATTCCAAGATATTTTGAGTATAAGAAATGAGGGAGCTTCTGCTGAAATCATTGCCCATTTTGGAACACTATTCAGTATTCTCTTGTTTTATAAAGCATCATTTTTTTCATCGAAAAACGAAAATGATTTTTTTCATATAAACACTTTAAAATTTTTAGTTATTTCAACCGTTCCTGCTGTGATTTGTGGATTATTTTTTGATTTTGAACAATTTTTTACTTATCAATTTGTACAATATTCATTAGTAGCTAATGGATTTTTAATAATAGTAATGAGTTTGTTAAAAAATTCTTTTTCCTTAAAGCTAGATCTTAAAAGTGCTTTACTTTTGGGATTATTTCAATCAGTTGCTATTTTGCCTGGTATTTCTAGGTCAGGAATGGTCATTAGTTCTGCTTTGATGATGGGTTTAGATAAACAGAAATCAATACAATATTGTTTTTTTATGGTTATTCCTGTTATTGTGCTTTCAATATTTTATGAATTATTATTTTCTCATGGTTTTGAAGCAATTAGTTTAACAAATGCACTTGGTCTTTTTATGTCTTCATTTGTATTTGGCTATTTTAGTTTATTTTTTCTCGTTCAATTTCTTAAAAAGTTTAATTTTTGGTGGTTTGGTATTTATTGTATTTTGGTGGGTCTTGTTTCATGATAGAAGTAATTTTTATAATATATCTTTTACTAATAATTTTAGTAGGTATACTGTCAAATAAATTTGTTTCTTCACAATTAGATTTCTTGTTAGCTGGGAGAAAACTTGGTCCGTGGGTTACCGCATTTTCGGAGAGAGCTTCTGGTGAGTCAGCTTGGCTACTCTTAGGACTTCCTGGGGCTGCAATTGCTATTGGTTATGGAGAAATTTGGGCAGTTATTGGTATTACAATTGGTATTATTTCATCTTGGTTTTTAATCGCTGAAAAATTAAGAGAGGAAACTGAAAAATTTGATTCATTAACTATTCCAGACTTTCTTGAAAAAAAATTTAATGATACATCAGGAGTAATAAAAATTATATCAGCATTAATTATCGGTATATTTTTTACCTTTTATGTATCAGCTCAATTTCATGGTTCTGGAAAGATTTTAAATACTATTTTTGGCATTGAACCATTATACGGAATTACTCTTAGTGCTATTATCATAATAATATATACCATTCTTGGTGGTTTATTAGCTGTTGCATGGACTGATTTAATTCAAGGCGTTCTTATGATAGGAACATTGGTAATTTTACCGCTTGTTGGTTTAGCAGAGCTATTATCATTTGAGCAAAGTATAGCTGAATTATTAACATTTGATGATGTAAATAAAAATTCATTATTTGCAGGAGTAACTGGGATGAGCGCATTATCAATTGCTCTTGGCGGGATGAGTTGGGGTCTAGGGTATTTTGGCCAGCCTCATTTGCTAATTAGATATATGGCTATTAAATCTGTTTCAGATATTAAAAAAGCCAAGTGGATTGCAGCTCTTTGGGCTATTCCAGGTATATCAGGAGCATTTATGGTTGGAATCATTGCTGTCGGATATTTTGGGGAAGAATTTTTTTCTGGGAAAGATACTGAAATAGCTATGCCATTACTTGCTGAAACACTACTGCCAGCATGGATTGCAGGACTACTAATTTCGGGAGCCGTTGCTGCAATGATGTCCACAGCAGATTCACAACTATTAGTTTCAACGTCCGCAATAAGCGAAGATTTAGGTTTAAATAAAATTATTAACATTACACAATCAGATAAGTTGATGAATACTAGATATATAACAATTATTTTAGGTTTATTTGCATATGTTACAGCCATGTATTCACAATATTTTGGAAACACAATTTTTGGAATCGTTAGTTTTGCTTGGAGCGGTTTGGGATCTTCTTTCGGTCCAGCTATTATTTTATCATTATGGTGGAATAAGACTACAAGGCAGGGAGTTATTGCCGGACTATTAACTGGATCAGTAGTAACCGTTATATGGGGAAGTAATGACTATTTACAATCTATAGTTACTGAAAGGTTAACAAGCTTTATTTTTGCATTTTTAGCAGTGGTTATTGTTAGTAATATAACAAAAAAAAATAAGTCTAATAAAGATGAGCTAGAATCTAGAACTCCTATACAATCTGGAAGTTATGGTATTTCTTATACTTCGGATCATAAAGAAAATTAGTGCAAATGTTTAAAGCTTTAAAAATATTAGGTCAAAAGCATTCAGAACTAAGTAAAAATTATTTACTAGTTGGAGATAGTGATTTTCTTTATTTACATATAAAAGAACAAATCGTAAAAAATTTGGATGAAAAGACTGAATTATTTCTATTTGACTGTTCAGATAAATCAGATAAAATTGAATCTTTAGTTAATGCTATTGGATCTCAAGATTTATTTTCAACAAGTAAGTTTATAATAATTAAAAATATCAATAAGCTTTCAAAAAAAAATAAGGAAACTGTGATATCATTAATTAATTCCGAAAAGACACATCGTATTCTATGTGTTGACCATAGTTTTCTAACATACGACTATAAAAGTAAATCGAATATCATTAAGAGTGCTATTTCAAGAGAGTTCCAAAAATATTTGGATACTATAGACATATCCACACCATTTGAAAGTGAAATGAAACAATGGATTAAAATATTTGCTGACGAATTAAATCTAGATATAAGCAATACTTACTCTTCGAAGCTAATAGAGACTTTTGGCAATAATTTTTCAGCAATTTATAATGAAATGAGTAAGTCAAGTTTGTCATTTGAAAAGGGTGATAGTCTTATGCACTTGCTTGAGCAATCAAGTAGTGTTAAAAAAGATAAGCAATTATGGGAACTAAATTATGCTATTTGTGACAGAAAAGTGGATGCGATTTTTGAAAATGGCCTGTCCATTTTAAATCAATATGGCCTATCATATTTAATAAATTCAATGTTTACAATTATAGAAGCTATATTTCTAACCAAAAAAAACAATGGAACATTACTAGAATCAGCAAGTAGAAATATAAAAGGAAAGGTAATAAATAGAATAAGTTCAGCTTCAAGCAACTATTCGTTCAAAGAGCTTGAAAATGCGATTGTAACTTTTTCAAAAATTGACATTAAACTAAAAACACAGAAAGTAATTGATGAAGCAGAATTTACAAATATTATCAACGGAGTTTTCAGAATTGAAAGATAAATTCAAATTATCAGATGAAAAACTTATTCTTAGATTTCAAGAAGGCGATATTAATGCTTATAATGAACTTGTAAAAAGATATAAAGATAGGTTACTTAATTTTGTATTTAGATATTTTAATAATAGAGAACAAGCTGAGGATGTAGTTCAGGATACATTAATTAAGCTGTATACCCATGCTAGTTATTATAAAAATATAGCAAAATTTTCTACATGGATTTTTACTATAGCTAAAAATAATGCTTTAACTGAGCTAAGAAAAAATAAAAGAAAACAAACTGATTCACTATGGACAGATGATGGTAAGGTCATTGATATTAATTCGAAAGATCAGTCTCTAGATAGAAAAGTGCAAAATGAAATTGCTGTTGATCAATTAAACAAATTTTTAGATGAAATTCCTGAAAATTTTAGAATGGCGGTAGTGCTAAGAGATTTTCAGGAACTTTCATATGATGAAATTAGTAAGATATTAGAAATACCAATTGGAACGATAAAATCTAGAATTAATAGAGGTCGAATACAATTGGCAGAGAAAATGAAACATTTTAAGGAGAATTAATGGATTATAATAAATTTGAAGATAGAATTTCTGATTGGATTGAAAATTCGATGGATATAAATGAGCGAAAAGAATTTGAAAAATTCCTTAAAGAGAATCCTCAATATCAGGTTACTGTAGATTCAGTTAGTGATGCAATTACTGCAATGAATAATACCCCTTCTTTAAAAGTTTCAAAGAGTTTTGATCAAAGTCTTAATAATAAAATAAAAGCATTAAATAAAACTAGCGAAGTAAGTAAAGGTATATTTGGTTTTTCAAGACAAAACTTTGCATACCTATCATTGTCAGTAATATGCATATTTATGCTTTCCGCTTATTTACTTCAACCTTCTGATTCTGCTTACATGGTTGCTGATGAAGATATATCAACCGAAGCAGTAAAGTCAGAAGATGAAAGTACTCCTGAAATTAAAGATATTGATATTTTAAATGATGTAAATGGATCATTTGTAACTGATAAAGAATAATTTTTCATAGAATTGTAAATATCCTCCTCCAGATGTAATTTGCATAGTTATGACAACAAAATTTTTATTAATAATTTATTTAATATTTTTAGCCTCATGCGCTACTAATAGTACTAAAGCTGTTGAAATTTTTTCTGAAAATTCAAATATCAAATCAGAAAGTGCTATAACATCAAAAGATAGCTTTGCTGGTGTTCAATCCTTTATGGATGGAATGCTTTTCTTTGAGCAGGGAGATTACGCGAGAGCAATAATTGAATTTCAAGACTCTGTAGAGTCTGGATCAAACTCACCTGAAGTTTACTTTTCTATGTCTGAAGCGTATTGGATGTTACAAAAGTATGATAAAAGTATTTCATTGGCTAAAAAAGCAATTTTGCTTGATGATAGCGCTGTTGATTACAAAATATCGTTAGGTAAAAAATATATTGCACTTAATAATTACGAGCTATCATTGAATGTTTTTAATGGTATTACATTGGAAGAACCTAACAATGCTGATGTTTTATTTATCATTGGAGATTTGAAAGCTGAGTTAAATGATATTGATGGAGCTCTATTATATTACCAAGAAGCATATAATGTAGATAATGATTTAATCGTTTCATTAGAAATGGCAGCTCAATTAGCTTATAATTCTAACCATAGAGATTTACCAAAAATTTTTAAAAGATTATTATTAGCAGATCCATCAAATTCAGAATATATGAGAGGTTTTTTAGAATCAAAAAGCGGTGGAAATGTTGAAGAGCTTATTGAGCTCTTAGATCTAGAAGAATTAAAAGCTAATCCATTTTATAATAATCTATTTAATCAAATTGCTTTTGAGTTTATAAGGCAAGGTAGATTTCAAACAGCTGAAGAGTATTTAAATAAGTCATTATCTATAAAAGATGATGATAGATTTGCTTTATATTATTTATCAGTAGTTTATAGAGAAATTGCTAGAAATGATTTAGCTTTGGAAGTTTCTAGAAAGCATTCATCTTACTACCCAAATGATAAAGAAGGATATATCAATTCGACACTGGCTTTAATTAGCATGCAAAGATTTAATGAAGCAGTAGATGAGTTAAACATCGCAGCTTCATTATTCCCTGAAGATTTTGAAGTAAATTATTTCTTAGGCCTTGCTAATTATTCAATTCAAAATTTTCAAAATGCTGAAAAATACTACTTAAAGTCATTTAATATTGACAATAATTCTATTGCATCAATGCATGGTCTCGCAATGACGTATGATCAAAACAAGGAATGGGAAAAGTCAGATGAGTTGTATGCTAAACTTATTACCTTAGATGACCAAGATGCACAAGCGTATAATAATTTTGCATATAGCTTAGTCGAAAGAGGAGAGGACTTAGACTATGCTTTAAGCTTATCTCAAAAAGCAATTGAAATAAGCCCTCAAACGTCCGCCTATCTTGATACAATCGGTTGGATATATTATAAATTGTCAGATCTTGAAAAAGCTAAAGAATTCATTAGTAAAGCTATTTTATATGATGATACAAGTGCAGTAATACTTGAGCATTATGGCGATGTTCTTCTTGAGCTAAACGAGATCAACGAGGCATTAATTTTTTATCGAAAAGCATTGTTGCTTAATGAAAGCAATGAAGATTTAATTCTAAAAATATCTTCAAATGAAAATCAGCAATAAAATTTTTTTAATAATTTCTTTATATATTATTTTTTCATGTGCAGCAAATGATAATTTTCAAGCAGTAGAAATTCAAAAAAATATTCAAATTGAAGATTTAGAAAAAATTTTTAAAAGGGTAATAGGTTCTGGAACTCTAACTGGCAAAGGAAAATCTAATTTTACAGCACCGTTTATTTTTGAATCTGATTACAAGTCTTCCATGATTATTTTTAAAGATTTTTTAGGAAGAAGAAAATACATGATTGAAACAAGTAATAATGAGATTCGTTATCTAGATGTCCAAAAAAAAATAGAAATCTCGAAAGATGAATTCAGCAATTTTTTTCCTCTTTCAAACTCTATAGAATCTAATTTTTATAAATATATTTTATGGGGTGATCCTAAAGTCTTAAATCAAATGAATATAAAATTAAATAATGTATACATTGTTTCAACAAAGTTCATTTCAATTGATGGTAGTAATTATTTGAATGAGATTGTATTTTCACTTAATGACAAAAAACAAACTTATCTTATGAAGTTTAATAAAAGAAATTTTAAATGATGAAAAGCTTATCAATTATAATACCTGTTTTTAACGAAGGAGAATCTCTTCCTTCGCTTTTTAGAGAACTGCACAATGAATTTGGCAACACTTCTTATGTTGAAATTGTATTTGTAAACGATGGATCAACGGATAGTTCTCAGCAAAAAATTGAACATGCTATATTAGATAATTCTTCTTGGAAGATGGTTAATTTGTATAGAAACTATGGAAAATCAGTTGCACTGCAAGCGGGAATAGAGTCTTCTTCAGGAGAACTTATTGGAACTATGGATGCAGATCTGCAAGATGATCCAAAAGAGATAGTTAAATTAATTAACTTTTCCCAAGAGTACGATCTTGTAATAGGTTGGAAAAAAAATAGATTAGACCCACTCGAAAAAAGAATTGCATCTAAAATCTTTAATTTTATTATTAGATTTTTTAGCGGACTAAAAATCAAAGATTCAAATACTGGTATTAAAATTTTTAAAAGAGAAGTTGCTGAGTCATTAAATCTTTACGGTGGAAGACATAGATATATTCCATTGCTAGCTCATCAAAAAAATTTTAAAGTCAAAGAAGTTGCTGTCAATCATAGAAAGAGAAAATTCGGAGAGTCTAAGTATGGATCCGAGAGATATAAGCACGGTTTATTTGATTTTTTAACAATTTTATTTTTAGGAAAGTATATGGATAGACCACTTCATTTTTTTGGAATGATTGGTTTTTTAACAATCTTAGCTGGTATTTCAGCAGAATTTTATGTTTTATATTTAAAGTATTTTTTACAACACTCTTTTCAACAGCATATTGCTATGATAATTTTTGGAAGTTTATTAATAATTACAGGCGTTCAACTTTTTACTTTTGGTTTAATTGGAGAAATAATTGTTAATAAAAATCAAAAAACAAAAAATTTCATTAAAGAAGTAATTGAATAAACCATTAAAAATAGTTTCAATCGGTCCGTATTTACCTTTTAGAGGAGGTATTTCTGATTTCAATAAAGACCTTATCAAACAACTAAAAATTTCTAATGATGTTGAAATAGTTAATTTCAAAAAACTATATCCAAATTTTTTATTTCCAGGAAAATCGCAGATAATTAATGATGATCTAAATAACAGCTATGACTCTAGAAGAATATTAAATCCTTTAAACATTTTCTCCTGGACCAATGCAATAAATTTTATAAATAAGTTTAATGCAGATATCATTATCATTTCTTACTGGCATCCATTTTTTGCATTTATGTATTCTTTCATAGCAAAAAAAGTTAAATGCAAAAAAATATATTTTTTAATGCACAACGCGAAGTCACATGAATATTTTCCGCTTGAAAAATTATTAGTTAAAAATATGCTAAAGCAAGCTACCCATGTTGTTACGATGAATGATAAAGAAAGTGATAAAATTGAAAGTTTTAAAATCAGAGGAGAAATTTTAAATTTATTTCACCCTATTTATTTAAAAAAATTTAATGAACTTGATCGCATCAAATTCAAAAATGATTTAGGATTAAATAAACATCCTACTATATTATTTTTTGGTCTTATAAGACCATACAAAGGTTTAGATGTTTTAATTAGAGCTGTTAACCTTCTTAAAAAAAATATTCCAAAATTAAAAGTGATGGTTATTGGTGAATCATACATGAGTATGAAACAGTATCATTTACAAGTTGAAAAATATAATCTCCAAGATCACTTTATTTTCAACAATACTTTTGTAAGTGAAGATAAACTAAGGAAATATTTTTTATCATCAGATTTAGTAGTTTTGCCATACAAGAAATCTACACAAAGTGGTGTATTAGCTCTATCAATGAACTTTAACATTCCTACGTTGGTTTCATCAAATGGAGGACTTAAAGATTATATTATAAATAATAAGACTGGTTTCATTTCATCACTTAACCCTGATGAAATTTCAACTATTATTAAAAAATATTTTAGTGAAAATTTATATAAATCAATGAGTGAGAATATTAAAGACCATAAAAAGAATTTTAATTGGAATAAATTTGAAGAAGGCTTACGATTAAATGACAATTAATAAAAAGAAAGTATCAACCCACTTAATAGTTCTAACTTGGAATAATTCTAATATTCTTGAAAAGTGTTTAGAATCAATTGAAAAAATTGACAAAAAAAATCTAAAAGTAACTATTGTTGATAACTCTTCTTCTGATAATACCACGGATATGCTAAATGAAAAATTTCCTCAATATTCATTAATCCTCAATAGTGAAAATCTTAAATATGGCGGAGGTTATAATTCTGCGTTGAATAAAATAGATTTTCTCGATGATGAATATGTTATTTTATTAAATGATGACACTATTGTGAGTAGAGACTTTGTTAATGAACTTGTATCTCCATTATTAAATGATCAAAAAGCAATTATATCAGTACCTAAAATACTTTATGCATCAAATATAAATAAAATATGGTATGCTGGAGGAAATGTAGATTTTTGGAAAGGTACAATTAGTCATGTAGGTATTAGAGATTTTGATGGCCCAAAATATTCTTATATAAACGAAACGAATTATGCCACTGGATGTTGTTTTTGTATTAAGTATAGTGATTTTAAAAAACTAAATTATTTTGATCTAACTTTTAATATGTACTGCGAAGATGTAGATTTATCTTTGAGAGCTCAGGCTTTAAGTAGAACAATAATATATAATCCTAAATCAATTATTCTGCATAGAGTATCTCAATCATTAGGAGAACATTCATTTAAAAAAAATAAATTAAAGCTTCAGAGTCAGTTAAAATTATTTTGGAAACATGCAACAGGGTTTCAATTACTTTCAATTAGTTTATTTTGGATATTAATTCACCTACCTTATCAATTTATAAGATGGTTATATTTAAGAAACAAATGATAGAAAAAGAATCAAATCAAAAAACTATTTTAAGTGAAGCATTCATTTCTTTTTCTGGAATGTCTTTAGGGTCTGTTTTTAGGTATATGTTTTCAATCATAATGGCAAGATTCTTAGGAGCGCAAATGCTTGGACTATATTCCCTTGGAAATGCTATTACTAGAATAGCAGAAATATTTGCATTGATGGGATTAGACAATGGCGTTTTACGTTTTGTTAGTAGAGATACAGATGACAAAGAAAATGTAGATCGATCAATAAATAGCTCACTAAAGGTTGGATTAATATTTAGCCTATTAATATCCATTGTATTGTTTACATGTGCAGAAAAAATAGTCAATGACATACTCAAAGAGGATTTATTTTTAATCATAGTCATTAAAGTTTTTGCACTAAGTCTTCCATTATCAGTTCTTACTCTGATTTCCTCTTTTGCAACACAAGCATTCAAAGTTTTAAAATATAAAATATTTGTCAATCAAATTGTTAATCCTTTGACGCTGCTGATTGCATTTGTTGCTTCATATTTTTTTCTTGGTACAAATCTTTCAATTTTATTACCAACAATAATTTCATCAATAATTGGGTTACTTTTTATTCTCAAATTTTTGAATAATTTTTGTTCAATAAGCTTTATCAAGATTATAAATACAACTGTTGATAGTGATATTTTAAAATTCTCAATTCCATTGATGTTTGTATCTGCTATTGGAATTATAATGCATTGGATTGATATTATAATGTTGGGTATTTTATCGAACGCTACGGAAGTAGGAATGTACCATCCGATTGAACGAACAGCAGGTCTAGTAAGGATGATACTTTTTGCATTTGCAGGTATATTTGCTCCAATTTTTTCAGAACATTATTTCAAAAAAAATAAGGTTGGTATGAAAGATTCTTATCAATCTTCTTCAAAGTATATTTTAGCATTTTCTATTCCAGTGTTTATTTTCTTATTTATTTTTTCAAAACCAATGCTTCTAGTTTTTGGTACTGAGTTTCAAAATTATTTTGCATTAAAAGTATTATTGATAGGAATATTTATTCAAACAATTTTTGGATTAGGATCATCTACTTTAACAATGAGTGGATATACCAATTTTAACTTATTGAATGTTTCGATTGCTTTAGTTTTAAATATTATTTCTAATTCTATACTAATACCACTGTATGGTCTTACTGGAGCAGCTCTTGCCACTTCTTTTGCTTTAATTATTCTTAGCGGCCTAAGGTATTTTGAAAATCTTATATTGATGAATTTAAACTTACTTTCTTTTAAGTTAATTAAGCCCATCGTTTCAGGTGTTATAACATTTATTATAATACAATATTTGAATTTATTTTTTAGCGATTATTTTGAATTAAGTAATATTTTTAATTTGTTGATTTATTTATTAATACATTTATTACTAGTTATATTATCATATTTTACTATTTATTATTTGTTAGGATTTGACAAAGAGGATATAATCTTTATTGACTCATTTAAATCAAAAATGATGTAATGCAATTTATAATATTTATATCAATCTATATTCTATCTGTAATATTTTTATTCTTTGATGTAATTGTTATTGATCAAACTTTTGCTTCAGGAGATACATTTAATCCTTTTGCTATACATCATATTCTTGATCAAGCCAGATCTCAATTATCTGAATGGCCACAATGGCAACCGTGGATATTCTCAGGAATGCCTTCTTTAGAAGCATTTACATATGTTAATTTGTTATATCTACCAAGTTATTTTTTGGACTTAATTGGAATATCTGATTTAAATATTCAATTTATTCATTTAATTTTTTCTGGAGTTGGAATGCTCCTTTTAGTAGAAAAATTAATTTCAAATAAGAAAATTTCTTTTATTATTGGTTTATTATGGATGTTTAACCCATTTTTAATCACGATGATTGTTTATGGGCACGGAAGTCAGATGATGACAGCCGCATATCTGCCCTGGACGTTATATTTTTTGCATAAACTTAAATCAGATCAATCTATATTAAATTTATTATTTTTTTCTTTATTTTTAGGTTTTCAGTTACAAAGAGCGCATGTACAAATTGCTTACTATGCATGTATGCTTTTAGGATCATATTTTATATTTTCATTTCTTAAAAACAGAAATAAAAAATATTTAACCTTTTTTATAGCAGGTTGTTTAATTGCATTTATGCTCGCTGCACATATTTATCTACCATCTTTAGATTATAGGTCAGTTTCGATTAGATCTAGCGATATCGGAAGTTTTGAGTATGCTACAAATTGGTCAATGCACCCAAGAGAGCTCATTACCTATATTTTTCCATATTTTTATGGTTTTGGAGGGTCAACCTATTCAGGGTATATGCCATTTACTGACTACCCAAATTATGTGGGGTTGATAGTATTATTAATAGCTTTCTTTTCCTTAAAAAAATTTAAAAATGAAAGAGTATTTTTTGGAATTATACTACTTTTTAGTATTCTATTATCGTTTGGTAAATACTTTGAAGTTTTTTATAAAATATTCTATAACTATTTACCTTTTTTCAGCAGCTTTAGAGTACCAAGCATGATATTAATTATCTCAAATTTTTGCTTATACATCTTATGCGCATTTGGTCTCAAAGATTTATTGAAAATTTTCAAAAATAAATTTACAAGCTTTAATACTGAATTAGTGATGAATGTATTTCTAATAATTTCATTTATGGATATTTATAGAATAGATTCACAGATTATTGATCCGCAACCTAACTCTGGTAGACAAACTCAAATTATTAACAATAAAGAATTTGATAGAATTTTTGAAGAGGATGAAACTATTATATTTTTAAAAGAGAACTTAGGATTAAATCGTATATATCCAACTGGTTCTATTTTCACTGATCCAAAATTTAAATATTATGGAATTGAATCTGTTGGAGGATATCACCCAGCTAAGTTTGGTCATTATGCAAATTTGATGAGAAATTCTAACAATCTTTTGTCAATTCCAGTCATGCAAATGTTGAATGTTAAATATATCATAAGCCCAATCGAGATAAACCATTCAATGTTAAAACTTGTAAAAAGTACTTTATTCAATTCTGTTAATGGAAATATGAATGTATTTATATACAGTCTTGAAAAAAGCGCACCTAGAGCTTGGTTTGTTAGAGATGTTATAAGCGAAGATTATAATATTTATAATTATCTAACTGCGAACGCATTTAACCCTTTAAAGACTGCTATTGTCAAAGATGTTGAATCAAAAAGGTATCAAGTTGGAAAAGTAATAAATACTGAATGGAACATACATGAGGTAGTGGTAGAATATGAGTCTGAGAATAGCGGAATGTTAATTCTAAGTGAAATTTTTTATCCAAATAGATGGAAAGCTTATATTGATAAAAAAGAAGTAAAAATTTTTAAGGCAAACGGTGTTATTAGAGCAGTGAATGTTGAAGGTGGAAATAATAAAGTGGTTTTTAGATATGATAATTCTTTATTTAAAATATTATTAAAAATATCAAATTTTCTTTTTGTATTGATATCGTTATATATTTTTAGACCTTATCTTATGAGCTTGTTAAAGAACTTCAGATAAACTAATTTCAACTTATGAATAAAAACGTAATATTACTCCAGCAAAGCGAAGCATCTTTTATGGATATTTTCCTTTCACAATTGCCAATATTTCTAATCTTTCTTGTTGTGTATTTTTTTATTCTAAGACCTAATACGCAAAAGCAAGAATCAGTTAAGTCAATGCAAGAAAATCTATCTAAAGGTGATAAGGTTGTTACAGTTGGCGGAATTCATGGAAAAATAACTGCGCTTAAAAGTAGTAAAGTGGTTATAAAAGTTTCCAATGAAAGTGAACTAACAGTCGATAAAGTAGCAATAGCCAAAGTAGAAAATTCAACTGCTGTATAAATATGGCAGTTAAAAAAGTAGTCACATTTGGACACCCAGCATTGCGTGCTCAATCAAAAAATATTGAAAATTTTGATGATATTAGAGTATTGATTGATGACATGTTTGATACAATGTATGAATTTGATGGAATTGGCTTAGCTGCAAATCAAATAGGGTTAAATAAACGTATTTTTGTAGTTGATATTTCACATACTGAAGAATGTGATTCTCCAATGGTATTTATCAATGGGCATATTATAAAAGGGAATGGATCATGCGTTGATTCAGAGGGATGTTTGTCACTTCCAGAAGTAAGAATTAATGTCGAAAGATATAGTTCAATAACTTATGAATATCTTGACCACAACCTTAAATCGCACACAAAAGAGTTTAATGGATTTCTTGCTACTGTAATTCAACATGAAAATGATCATCTTGATGGAAAACTCATTACAGATTATGCAACGCCTGCAGATTTACTAAAATATGATAAAGCATTAAAGTTGATGAAATCTAGCAATGTCAAATAATTCTATTAAAATCATTTTTTTTGGAAATACGGATTTTTCTAATCCTGCATTATTAGAATGTAATTATCATTTCAATCTAAAAGCTGTAGTTACTAATGCTTCAAAAAAAATGGGTAGAGGTCAAAAAATACTTGATACACCAGTTATGCAACTTGCTAAGAAAAAAGATTTTAACATAATTGAGGGTAATGATTTAAAAGATAAAAAATTTATTAATCAATTAAAGGATATGAATCCTGATTTATTTGTAGTTGTTGCATATAAAATCTTACCTATGGAATTATTAGAGGTTCCAAAATATGGATCAATTAATATACATTCTTCACTTTTGCCTAAGTATAGAGGAGCAGCACCAATTCAGCATGCAATTCTTAACCAAGATAAATTTTCAGGAATATCAACATTTCTTATTGAGCCTAAAGTTGATACTGGAAAAATTATTCAGCAAGAAAAAGTAGAAATAGGGTTAAATGATAATTTTGGGTCACTTTCAGAAAAATTAAGTATAGTTGGAGCAAAATTGATTAAATCTTCAGTGATAAAATGTTTAAATAAAAAATCAGATTTAAAGATTCAAGATGAAAATAAAGTCACATTTGCTCCAAAAATCAAAAAAGAAGATCTGCTAATAGATTGGAGTAAAGATGCAGATACAATTTTAGCGAAAGTTAAAGCTTTTTGCCCAAAGCCAGGAGCATACACAATCTTGAATAATAAAAGAGTTAAAATATTTGAGGCTCAAGTTTTATATAATGAATTAAATAAAAAAATAGGTTGTATTTATAATGTAGAAAAAGATTTTTTTGACATCAAATGTAGTAAAGGATCTTTACGAGTGACAAAAGTTCAAATGGAAGGTAAAAAAGTAATGAATTGCAGGGATTTCATTGTAGGTTATCAGAACTTAAAATCAAATATTTTAGTATGAATAAATTATTAAAAAATTTATCAATATTTTTTGCAACAGGTATCATTGTACTGTTAATATTTAATTTTATTTTAATGCCACTTTATGTCAACGCTAGAAATATAGTTGTGATTCCCGATTTGGAAGGCTTGACTTTAAGTGAGGCCAATCAGCTTTCAAAATCAGAAGGAATTGAAGTGGTAGTTACTGATACAATTTTTACTAATGATTTAAATCCTAATATAATTCTTGAACAATTTCCGTCTTCAGGAAAAGAAGTAAAGCTTGGAAGAACTATCAAACTAAAGATAACTCAATTTAATCAAAAAATTGCTGTTCCTTCTTTAATTGGTAAAACTTTAAGAGCTGCAGAAATTGAATTAGATCAAAATAGCATAGAGCTAGATTCAATATATTTCTCATTCAGTTCGAAATATCCTAAGGGAATAGTTTCTTGGCAAAGTCCATCAGAAAATGATAGTATTAGAAAAGGATTTGGCGTTAGGGTAGAGGTCAGTAATGGTCTTGCTCCTAATGATCTAGTTTCAGTCCCTGACTTTCAAGGTATTTTTCTTAAAGAAGCATTATCAATCATTGCTAAAGAAGGTTTTAAAGAGGGTAAGGTTAAGTATGTTGATAATAATAAATTTTTACCAAATACTGTTATTAGTCAAAATCCAAACGAAGGTACAAAAGTATCCCAAGGATCAAAAATTAACTTGGTTGTTGTCAAATGAAAAAAAAATACTTTTTAATATTACCTGCACTATATTTTTTTTCTTGTGCTGATAATTCTATCCAAAACAATAAAAAAATTAAAGGCTCAGAAATAAATATTAATTTTTCAGTAAATGATTTATCATTAATTAGTTCTGATTCATTATTAATTAATTTTAATTTTGTCAATCCAGATAGCAGTTCAATTAAGGCAAGTTGGTATACAAAATCAGACTTAAGTGGCGAATTTAATTTTAAAATAGATTCTTTAAATAATATATATAAAAGTATACCTGTAAGCCAAGAAGTAGATTCATTATTTATCAAACTTTCACAAAATGATATAGTTACTAATTATTTTGATATAAATATTCCAAGAAGGCAGGAAAAAAATGTTCTTATTATCTCTGATGAAAAAAGTATTTTTAAAGAATTAATAGAAAATAACAGGCTGTTCAATAGTGAAATAATTAAAACTGAAAAATTTAAAAAGTATAACTTTAACAATTCTGATATACTTATAATTGAGAATGTTAATGATTTTTCTAATAATCTAATTAGTGAAATTCAAAAATTTATGCTTTTGCAAAAACCAATTTTAGTTATGATGTCAAATCCTTCAAATGATAAGTTATTTTTATCTCAAACATTAGATTACCCTGATGTAAAAGCAACAAGAGGAACATCTAAAAACCAGTTTTTTAGTTTAAAAAATGAATATTCAGAAAAGTATTTATCAACCAATAAAGATGAATTTCAAATTTATAGATTTTTTGAAATCAAGAATTTTAATCATGAAGAGGTTTTTTTTACAATTTCTACTAATGATCCCCTTGTAATAAAAAAAAATATTTTTGGATCTGACATTTTATTTATAGCAACTCAACTTGATAGTGTTTGGAGTAATGAATTTTTTAATGAATTTGTATACGATATTTTTTTAGAGCTCGTTTATGATCAAGTAATTGTTAATGAATCGTAAAAAGGAAAAAGCATTAGTAGTTGCTCCGAGGATTTGGAAAAGCAGTAAGAATTATCATAATAGTGTTGAAGAAATATCATTGCTTATTTCTACGTTGGGTATTCAAGTGAAGAATGTAATTGAGCAAAAAATTAATAACATCAATCCAGCATATTTTATTGGTAGTGGAAAAGCTAAACAGGTTATAGAACAAGCAAAAATGCTTGGAGTAAATTACATTATTTTTGATGAAGATTTAAGCCCAGTACAAACAAAAAACTTTCAGAAGCTTAATAAGGAAATAAAGCTACTTGATAGACCAGGAGTAATCCTTGAAATATTTTTCAGAAATGCAAAATCAAAAGAATCCAAAACTCAAGTTGAGTTAGCAAGACTTCAATATCAGCTTCCTCGCCTAACTAGATTATGGACTCACTTAGAAAGACAAATGGGTGGTTTTGGAACTAGGGCTGGTGCTGGAGAAACGCAAATTGAGGTTGATCGAAGAATCATCAGAAAAAAAATATCATTATTAAAGAAAAAATTAAAAAGCATCGATTCTGAAAGACGCGTTCAAAGTAAAAAAAGAAAATCATTTTTTAGAGCATCTTTTGTAGGATATACAAATGTTGGAAAATCTTCACTGATGAAATCAGTTACCAAGAGTGACGTATTAATTAAAAATCAATTATTCGCAACTCTAGATACAACTGTAAGAAGACTTTACATCGGAAATAATAATCATATTTTATTAAGTGATACTGTTGGATTTATCAGAAACTTACCTGATAATCTTATAGCAAGTTTTAAATCCACACTTCAAGAAGTGGTAGATTCAGATTTGCTATTAATTGTTTTGGATGCTAACTCAAAAGATTTATTCAATGAAATAGAAACGATCAAGAGCGTATTAAAAGAAATACATGCCGATCAAATTGATTATCAATATGTTTTCAATAAGATTGATTTAGTAGATCAAGATAAGATTTCATATTTAAAACAAACTTTTCCTGATAGTATAATGGTTTCAGCAATAAGATCTCTTCAGGTTTCAGATATTAAAGATACTATTATTGAAAAATATAAAAAATGGATTAGCGTTCTAAAGAATCCATCACACTAGCAACAGTAGCATCTCCAGTAACATTCGTTGCAGTGCGAATCATATCAAGAATTCTATCAACACCAAGTATTAAAGCTATACCTTCACTTGGAACATTTATTGCTTCAAGAATAATGATAAGCATTATTATTCCTGCGCCAGGTACGGCCGCAGTTCCAATAGAAGCTAATACAGCGGTTGCAACAATTGTAAATTGATTTGCAAGCGTTAGATCCATACCAACAGCTTGAGCAATAAACACAGCAGCAACTCCTTGATAAAGAGCAGTGCCATCCATATTTATAGTTGCACCTAAGGGAAGAACAAAAGATGAAATTTCTTCCGAGATTCCCAAATCTTTTTCGCACCTTTTCATTGTGACTGGTAGAGTTGCTCCACTTGAACTAGTTGAAAATCCTAACAGTTGGACTGGAGCCATTGATTTTAAGAAGTGTTTTATATCAATGGATGTAAACATTTTTAGTAAAGTCATATAGGTTATCCCCATATGGACAAAAAGACCTAATATTACAACACCCATATAAAATACTAGAGCAGATAAAATCTCACTAATTTGTGAAATATCTCCCGAGACAGAACTAATAGTTTTAGCTATCAATGCAAAGACTCCGTACGGAGCAAAATACATTATCATTTCAACCAATTTAATAATCATTTGATTGATTCCTTCTAAGAATTCAAGAACAGGTTTTGAATATTTACGATCAATTCCTATCAATGCGATTCCAAAAATTAAAGAAACAAAAACAACCTGAAGCATATTTCTATTATTAGATGCAGCAGAAAAGATATTTCCTGGCACCATATCTACGAGAGGCTGTAATGGACCTCTATTTTGTTGTATGTTCGCGGCGGCTTCTTGTTTATCAGCTGCTTTATTAAAATATTCGCTTGAAAGACTTTCTTGATAGCTCTCAGGTATTGCATTTCCGGGTTCTAAAATATTTACCAGTATTAAACCTATACTAACCGCTACAGCAGTTGTGGATATGTACAATGTAATTGTTTTCCAACCAATTCTTGAAAGTTTTCTTGTATCAGATAAGGAGGCTACTCCGGTTATTAAGGAGGAAACAACAAGTGGAACTGCAATTAATTTAAGTAAGTTTAAAAATATAGATCCGAATGGTGATATAAAGTCAGACGTAAAACTATTCCATCCATTTACAGCACTTACAATCCCATAAATTGTTCCAAGTACTAAGCCAATTATTATTTTCCAATGTAATTGCATTTATGAAAATAATATATGTATTATGTATAAACTTAAAAAATGATTTATTACCTAATTATATCAATATATCTCATTGCTCTTCTCTGGATAGGTTTTAGCAAAGCAGATGCAATAAAAAACCAGGAAGATTTTGCTGTAGCAGGCAGATCACTTTCTCCTTGGATTTT
>TARA_B100001093_G_scaffold100996_1_pt1 | contig 28371 bp, 22 predicted proteins | sample TARA_B100001093 | Tara Oceans TARA_B100001093 (sample SAMEA2623116) | marine metagenome | biome: marine biome (ENVO:00000447); feature: surface water layer (ENVO:00002042); material: "saline water (ENVO:00002010), including plankton (ENVO:xxxxxxxx)" | depth 5 m | reverse complement strand
AAACACTAGTTATCCTTCTGACTACTATGCACCAAGGCGCTCTGCTAATTGTTGGTGTGGGGGGGCTAGGCTCTCTTTGGGCAGAAAGGGCGCATTCACTATGTTCTGTATACTCTGATCTTTTATTGATTGATGCCGACGAAAATACGTTTAATGGTAGCCCGGAAGCACATTGTTTACATCTAGATGCCTCTGGTGAGGCAAAGGGTGCTGCAGCATTGCCAATGCTTGCTAAACATAGATTAAATGAGGGTATTAAAGAAATTCAACCATTGATAGATAAAGCTGAACTTGTAGTAATTTTAACTTGCTTGGGTGGGGGTGTGGGGTCAGGTGCAGCATCAGAATTTGCAAGGCTTGCAAGAGAATCTGACTGCATGGTAGTTTCGATTGTAGGATTCCCTTTCGCGGAACAGCCAATTAGATATCAACTGGCAGAAGAATCTTTTCCAGAATTATTTAATAATTCAAATGTTTGTATAAAGGTTAGTCTAGAAAGATTATCATGGCAATCCAAGGAAAGAAAACTAGATTGGAAAAAAGGTGCAGGTTGGATAGAAGAACTAGTAGAGGGATTATTATCTACACTTGCAAAGGTAGGAAAAATAAATCTTGATCTTATGGACTTTAGAACTATTGTTGAACACCCTGGAGAGGCCACAATTCTTGTTGGTTCTGGCCCAACGAATTCATTATCTGAAGTTGTTAAAACCGCTTTACAATCTCCTCTATCTGACCTTAATGTAGATGGTGCCAAAGGTTGTTGGATTCAGGTTGAAGGGGGGCCGGACATGACTATTTATCATCTTAATACAGTAACAGAAGAATTTGTTTCAATGCTAGATTCCGACTGTCAAGTTCTCCTAGGTGCTCGTTCTAGTGATAAGATGATAGGGCGCATTAGAGTGGTAGCAGTTGTCAGCGGCCTTTAGAAATCCTCACACCGTTTAATTGGTTAACTATGACTTATCCCCTGATATCGTGCCCAAAGTCAATAAGTCCGCCAGAGGGAAACACCGATGGATAGGTTTCCAGTTAGATGCCGAAGATTATTCGCGGCATAGATGCGAAGTTTTCTTTTCTAAAATTTTTACCAATATATCTTGGCGACTTTTCGATTTCAAGAATATCGAGGGTGTGTATAATGGCATACTAAAGATACCTCTAGATTCATATATTGATGCTAAAGTAATAATCAATAATCAAGATGAAACGACTACTATAACTTCATCTGGAAAAATTAAATTAGTTAGAGAAAGGATGAATCTAAAATAGCCAAGTCAACTCATCAATACTTTGATTTTGCGATTTTTTACCTTCTATTAATGTTGATAATCCTCCATCGCCATCCAAGCCTATGATTCTAGACTTTTTGTCTTTTATTTTCAATGAATAACCTCTCGATAATAGTTTAGAAAGACCTCTCCAAGAATCTCTCTTCAGTATGTCAGGGGATAAATTATGTGTCAATAATTCATGTTCTTCAAACAATGTTGATAGTATAGCATCAATCATCTGAGAAATATTATTTGTAGTAATTCCGGGAGTTTTTTCGTCCCATCCTATTACTTCCATACTCCCTATTTGCTTAGCCAAGTAATTTATTCCGATTCCAATCCTTAAGTGTTCTTCTTGATTATCCATTTCAATTAAAATACCACCTATTTTACTTCCACTATTATCTAAAATATCGTTAGGCCATTTACAATATTGTTCTAATAAATCAGAGATTTTTGTACCAATAATAATTTGTAAAATACCAGGATTTATATTACCTAAAATAGATTTTTTAATATTCCATGTAGCGAGTAAGTCTTGTTCATTTGAAACCCAAGTAGATTCTCTCCTTCCTCTGCCTCTAATTTGCTTGTTAGTTCGTATTCTTTGCCAGCCAAAATTAGGTAATTTTTTTGCTTCATCCATGGTTGAAAAACACTCTTGAATTATCTTCATAGGTATTCCTTGACCTGGTTTCCAGTATCCAACAAGTTCCAGTTTTTCATCATGGATCCAAATTGATTTTATCACTCTATGAGACCATCCGTGATTTAGCCAATATTCTGTATTACTAGGACTCTTTGGATACTTTCTTTGTAACAAAACTACTAACAAATCAGGCTCTAAATATCTCCTATTTATCTCTAAATAATCTGCTAATTGATGCCCCCAGCCTTTCTTTTCCAAATCTGACATCGACGCTTCTTCTATCCAGTCAAGTCTAGGTTCATTAGGTAAAGGCGGATTTAGATAAGGTAAGTTCCAGAATAATAGTTTAGTACCTTCTGGAATGGAAAAATTTTCTTCCCCCAACCCCCCCTCTCTAAAAATAATATTATGTTGTACCGAAGCAGAAGCAGAATTTTTCTTTGCAGCTGCTACCGCATAAGGATTGATATCACATGCCTCAACTTTCCAATTATTTTTAGCCAATAAGATGCTGAGTATTCCCGATCCACAACCGATTTCCATTGCAACACCATTGGGTTTTAGAGTTTCCAAATAATCAATTAGTAATGCTGAGTCTTCTCTTGGTGGATAAACCGTTTTAGGAATATCGAGAAATATAATTTCACCGTTTTGTAGTTTCACTTCTGCTTTTTGAAGTTCAATGACAGGATTATTTTTTTCACCTAAATTCATAAACTTTTCCTCCTTATTTTTTCCTTTTTTTTCAAAACATTTATGTCTAACTGCCCTGCTTTAGGCATGCCGATTAGGGACTCCTGACCTGCACCCCCTTTCCAGTGGTAGCCATGCCTCTACCATCAGATTGATAAATGCCCCTTCAGTCCGACGACAGCCCAGCATATGCTATGGGCCTGTGGCATAGATAAGGAATACATCAAAATAATTAAATTTTTTTCAATGTAAAAGTCCTTTTCTCGCTTGCAAGCCTATGTTTTTGTTGGATAGTGGTGTTTGATTTGGCAGTAAAAAGTTCGACAAAAAAGAGATTAATGGAACTGGGCGTCTCGGAAGAACATGCTCACAGACTTGCAGACGATGCAAACATGGATGCAATCAAGAGAATGACTGTTGACCAAGTTGCTAAGAAAGTAGGTTTGGAAACCGGCGACGATGAACTTGAAAATATCATGGGAATTATCCGTGAACAAATGGCATCTAGGAAGAGAAGCAGAAGTGGTAGAATTACAATTTCAAGGAAATCTATTCTTGATGATGATATCCCACAAGGTGAAGATAGATTTAACGTTCTGAATCATTTTTTAGTTCCTCATCATGAATTAATTCCTGCCGATCAGGAGGAATCACAACTCGCCCCTTGGGATATGCTTCAAACTGATTTTGATGGTAGTTCTAGGTTGGCAAAGGAATTACTCCCTAAAGTTCTAATCACAGATCCTGCGATTCAGGCAATTAAAGAAGTCGAAGAATTAAATAATTCTGAACTACCTGCTGGTTGGTTAACCAACAGGGTTGTTAAAATTGTTAGATATAGCAGATCTGCAGGCTCTAGTACTGCATTTCGTCTAATTGTGGAGAGTACTTAGGAGTTGATATCATGAAGGAAATTGTAGACAGTTATTTTCAAAGAAGAAGTTTAGTGAATCACCAATTAATGTCGTATAACGATACAATTTTAGGTGGTGAAGGGCGAAAAAGTCGCATGGAAAAAATCGTTAGAAATATTCGGGTTGGTACTGATGAACCTGTAGAGTTAATCCCTGGTGGGAAAGACGGTGGTGGAGCAATTAAGCTTGACGTACTCGAGAAGGAAATTTATGTCCGTCTGAAAGGCTTAAGATTGGGTAACCCTACAATTAGGGAAGCAAATGGTGCGGAGCATCCTGCAACTCCTTTGGAATGCAGGATTCGTAAATTAACATACTTTTCACCAATCTACATGGATTTCGTTATTTATCGCGATGATATACCTCCGGAGCCGGGACAAACTCATGGTTCTATGGAAGAATCAAGTGTCCATATTGGAAACCTCCCAATAATGGTCCGTTCAGCTCGTTGTAATTTGCATCCAGACCACATAGCTGGTTCGCAAGACTCTCCTAGAAAATTATCTCCTCATACGTCAGCAGATGATGCTGAATATCATGAAACTCTTCTAAGAAAATTTGGAGAAGACCCAATGGATCCGGGAGGGTATTTCATCATCAATGGTACTGAACGTGTTCTGATTTCCATGGAAGACTTAGCTCCTAACAGAGTTACTGTTGAAAAGAACAAAAAATATGCTCATGAAACTGAAGTTGCTAAAATCTTCTCTCAGAAAGATGGTGTTAGAAAACCCCTCAATGTAGAAAAAAGAAGAGATGGAATGCTAATGGTGAAAATTCCTAGTGCGGGAACTGCTGCTATCCCAGTAGTCCTTTTGATGAGAGCTCTCGGTATGGAAAATGATAGAGAGATATTCGCTGCTATCGCTGGTCCTGTAGAAGCAATGAAGTATACTGTTGCCAATCTAAATGATGTTAAAGATAATGAAGAATATGGGGTTGAAAATACTGAAGAAGCCATAGCTTGGCTTGAGAAGAAATTCGCACACGGTCAACAAAAAGAGTACCGTGAATCCAGAATTCAAAACATGCTCGACAAAGAATTGTTACCTCATTTAGGTGCTTTACCTGACGCTAGAGAGAAGAAAGCCATATTCCTAGGGAGAATAGTTCGACAAGTATTAGAAATGGCAATCACAAATAGAGATCCTAATGATAAAGATCATTATGCGAACAAGAGAGTTCGTCTCGCTGGAGATTTGATAGAAGATTTATTTCGTGTCAGTTTGCAACAACTAGCTCGTGATTTGAAGTATCAACTTGAAAGACATCATAATAGAAAAAGAGATTTGAAAATAAATGCATGTCTCAGACCCGATGTTCTTACATCTAAAATCATGCATGCTTTAGCTACCGGAAACTGGGTAGGAGGGCGTTCAGGTGTTAGCCAATTACTCGATAGGACCACCTATCTCGCAGCACTATCTCACATGAGACGTGTTACGAGCCCATTAGTAAGAAGTCAACCGCATTTCGAAGCTAGAGATCTTCATCCAACGCATTGGGGTAGATTGTGCCCTAATGAAACTCCAGAAGGTCAGAATTGTGGCCTAGTGAAAAATGCTGCACAAATGATTGACGTTTCTGAAGAAGTTGCTGAATCTGAAGTTAAAGAATTACTGAAAGAGGCAGGAGTAGATGACTCACCTGCTGGATGGGCTGATGGTTCTAGAATTCATGTAAACGGCGATATCTTTGGCTTACATAAGAGACCTAACAAGTTAGTTTCTCAGTTTAAGCGCCGCCGTCGTTCAGGAAGAATTAGGCCAGAAGTTAGTATTAGACATGATTCTGAAAATAAGGATGTATTCATTAATACAGATAGAGGTAGAATTTTGAGGCCCTTACTAGTACTTGATGAAGGTAATTTAGTTCTAACCAAACGTACACTTGATGGTTTGAGAGCTGGTGAACTTTCATTCAATGATTTAGTTAATACTGGAGTCGTTGAATGGATTGATGCAGAAGAAGAAGAAGACTTACTAATTGCTCCTCGGCCATTTGACTTACCCGAGTTTTCTCCTAAATATTCTCGCCCGATTAATCCTGCAAAGGTTGAATGGATGAATCTTGGAGATATGGTAAATAAGAAAGAGGCTCAACTTAGCGTAGAAGTACAGTTACCTACTGGCGAGGCTGTCACAGAAGAATTCTCAGTTCCCTTGAATTATTATCAAGAAGATGTCGAGAAACTATCTGCACAACAAACAAAGCAAAACAAAGTTCTTGTTTACACACACGTCGAAATAGATCCTCAATTAATTCTGGGTGTGTGTGCATCATTAGTTCCATATCCTGAACATAACTCTACACCAAGAGTAACTGGAGGAACTGCTATGGTCAAGCAGAGTCTTGGACTTCCTAGCTCTAACTACAGACTCCGCCCAGATACAAGAGCTCACATAATGCATTATCCCCAACAGTCAATTGTTGGAACTAGAGCAATGAAATCAACTGGATTTAGGGAAAGACCGGGTGGACAAAACTTCGTTGTTGCTATAATGAGTCATCACGGATATAACATGCAGGACGCAATTATCATGAATCGTGCATCTGTAGAACGTTCTCTTGGGCGTTCCTCATTTATGAGGACTTATAATGCAGAAAACAAAAGATTCCCTGGAGGACAAGAAGAAAGAATTGAAGTCCCTGGGACAGGTTTGGATGAAATTAAGGGATTGAAATCATTCAATAGTTATTCTCATCTTGAGAGAGATGGTCTACCAGTTCCAGAAGAATTTTTGACTAGCGGTAGTCCTGATTCTAAAGTTTTAGTCGGTAAGACAAGCCCTCCAAGATTCCTTGAAGAGTCAGCAGGTGCTTTCCTACAGGCTCAGGAACGCCGTGAATCATCAATGATGGTTAGGAACGGTGAATATGGCTGGGTTGACAATGTTTTCGTAACAGAATCTTTAGATTCTGGAAGGCTAGTAAGGATCACATTAAGAACAAACAAGATACCTGAATTAGGGGATAAGTTCGCTTCTAGACACGGCCAGAAAGGAATTATTGGCAGATTAGTAGACGAAGAAGATATGCCATTTACAGCGAATGGAGTTATCCCAGATGTTCTAATTAATCCTCATGCTATTCCTTCGAGGATGACTGTAGCTCACGTTCTAGAAATGATTGGTGGTAAAGTTGGTTCAATGGAGGGACGTCAAATTGATGGTACCGCATTTACTGGCGAGAAAGAAGAATCGCTACGTTCGGGATTATTGAGAAATGGATATAACCACACAGGTAGAGAAAAAATGATTAGTGGAGAAACTGGCGAAGAGTATCCTGCTGATGTTTTCGTCGGTGTAATTTACTATCAGAGATTGCATCACTTAGTTAGTAGCAAACTTCACGCTAGAAGCCGTGGTAGAGTTCAGATCTTGACTAGACAACCAACAGAGGGGCGTGCTCGTCAAGGTGGTTTAAGATTCGGAGAAATGGAGCGTGATTGTTTAATTTCACATGGTGCTTCAATGGTGATTAAAGATCGCTTACTTGATGAATCAGACGGTTGGAATCTGATGGTATGTAACACTACTGGATGCGGTCATATTGCTTATTTCGATTGGAAACGTAGGACTACTGTTTGCCCAACATGTGGCGACAGGGCAGACGTACACACTGTACAAACATCATATGCATTCAAGCTTCTTCTGGATGAAATGAAAAGTCTAGGGGTGGCCATGAGACTTGAACTGGAGGATAGAAAATGAGTGCTAGAGACGCAGCGAAAATCCCTAAGAGGATTCAATCAATAAAATTTGGATTATTAGAACCTAATGAAATCCGTAAAATGTCGGCTGTTGAAGTAAAAACAGCTGATACATATCGTGATGATGGTCATGCATTTAAACAGGGTTTAATGGATCCAAAGATGGGTGTAATTGATCCTGGAGTAAGGTGTGAGACTTGTGGTAATAAACACGAAGAATGCCCTAGTCACTTTGGTCATATAGCGCTAGAATTACCTATCATGCACATCGGTTTCACTGATTTGATAAAAATGGCTTTGAAGTCTACTTGTAATTCCTGTAGTAAGATACTACTACACGACCAACCAAACACTCACCCTCTTGACCCTGAGAAATCAGAACAAGATTATTATTATGATAGAGTCAAGGATGTAATGGTTAAGCACGGAGTTGGATCCAGAGAGTTCAAGAAAATTATCAAAGATATTGAGAAAGAGTGTTCTAGTAAAAAGAGAACTATATGTATGCATTGTGGTGCTGAACAAGGTAAAATTATTCTCGATAAACCTTCTACTTTCAAAGAAAAGAAAGAGAATAAAGGAGAACATAAACTGAATGCTAGAGATATTAGAGAATGGTTAGAAAGAATTCCTGATGAGCACTTGCTCTTCATTGGGATGGATAAAGACTCCAGTCGTCCAGAGTGGACAATCATGAAAGTTCTTCCTGTACCTCCAATTACTGTAAGACCATCTATCACTTTAGATAGTGGAGATCGTTCTGAAGATGATTTGACTCACAAATTAGTCGACGTTCTTAGAATTAATCAGAGACTAAGGGAGAATAGAGACGCAGGAGCTCCACAATTAATTGTAGAAGATTTATGGGAATTATTACAATATCACTGTACTACTTATTTCGATAATCAAACAAGCGGTATTCCTCCAGCAAGGCATCGTTCAGGAAGGCCTTTGAAGACTCTAACACAGAGATTGAAAGGCAAAGAAGGAAGGTTCCGTTCTAATTTGTCCGGTAAGAGAGTTAATTTCTGTGCAAGAACTGTTATTTCTCCTGATCCGAATTTGGGAATTAATGAGGTTGGAATTCCTGTTAAAACCGCTAAGGAACTGACCGTTCCTGTAAGAGTAACTAATAGAAACAGGGAACAACTTCGACAGATGATTTTGAGAGGCCCTGATGTACACCCGGGTGTTAACTATATTATTCGTGGAGATACACTCAGAGTAAGAATTACAGATCGTACCAAGTATATATGGGCTGGATTCAGATGCATGAATCCGGATTGTCATTCAGGAAGCGATGATGAGCCTTATTCTGGTTACAGACCAGACTTAAATCAAGTTTTACCTGCCCCTAATTTCCTACCCGGGATAGAGTTAAAGAGACAAATGAGGAGAAATTCCATCGGAGAGCTCGAAGAAGAATGGGGTGTTGATTTAGAAAAGACCCTTTCAAATCTAAGAGGCGAAGAAAGTGAAGGTTCCATGAAAGGGCAGAGTCTATCCTCTGATGACCCACGTGCTTTGATACACAGTAGGTGGGTTTGGGAACATTCTAACCCTGATGAAGAATATCCTGAACATTTAGAAGTTATTTGTCCTCACTGTGGTAGCCCATCTATTGAAAATGAGTTCGGAGAATCTTATAGAACTGATGTTGAAGATAGGCTAAGTACACTCGATAGAGATGGAAATCCTAAACCAGGTGTAGTTATTGAGAGACATTTGATTGATGGTGATGTTACTATATTCAATAGGCAACCATCTTTACACCGAATGTCAATGATGGTTCACGAAATCAGAGTTATGGAGGGTAAGACTTTCCGATTTAATTTGGCTGATTGTACACCATATAATGCTGATTTCGATGGAGACGAAATGAATCTCCACGTAATTCAATCTGAAGAGGCTAGAGCCGAAGCGAAGATTTTGATGCGTGTTCAAGAACACATTATCACTCCGAGATATGGTGGTTCAGTAATAGGAGGAATCCACGATCATATTTCAGGTTCTTATCTTTTGACACATGGTTCAAAACTACTTCCACAGAAGCTAGTAATTGAGATTCTTGGTGCAGTAGGTTGGGACGGAGGACTTCCAGAAATCAAAGAGATTGATGGTATAAAGGGATATCTAGGCTCTGATGTATTGAGTTTAATTGTTCCTGAAGGTTTTAATCTTGAGTATACAAGTAGATCAGGTGACCATGTGCAGGTAAGCGATGGTAATGTTACAGGAACGATTGACAAGAGAGGAATTGGTGCAGAAGACGGCAGGTTACTAGATGCTGTTGTTCAAACGCATGGTCCTGATGTTGGAGCAGAATTCATTAACAGAATGACTAAGATGACAATCGCTATCTGTACCTCTATGGGCTTCACTACGGGTATTGATGATGAAGATTTACCTCCAGAGGCGAAAGCGGCTATTGCAGAAATTAATAAAACAGCCAGCGATAATGTTAACATCGAACTAGAAAAGTTTGGTAAAGACGGACGTAGGTATGAAACAAGACCGGGTAGAACCGCTGAAGAGACACTAGAAGAAAATATTCTCAACATATTAGATTCAGGTAAGGCGGAATCTGGAAAGGTAGCGAAAGAGTTCCTTGGTGACGACAATTCTGCTGTATTGATGGCAACATCTGGTGCTAGGGGTTCTATGGACAACCTGGCTATGATGGCGGGTTCAATTGGTCAACCTAAGGTTAGAGGTAAAAGACTAGAAAGAGGATATCAAGAAAGAGTCCTAACTCACTTTAAGAGAGGAGTAAAAGGTGCTAAAGAGAAAGGTTTCGTATCATCTTCGTTCAAGAGAGGGCTCGAACCAACAGAATTCTTCATGCTTTCTGTTTCAGGAAGGGAATCTTTAGTTGATACTGCTGTCCGTACTTCTAAGTCAGGATATATGCAACGTAGATTGATTAATGCAATGGATGATTTGAAGGTAGCAGATGACCACATGCGTTCAGTTAGAAATACTGCTGATAGAATCATTCAATTCGAATACGGAGAAGATAAAGTCGATCCTGCTAGGAGCAGAAAAGGCGAACCATTCGATGTGAACCAAGTTCTGGATGATGCATTAGGGGGTGCTAACTGATGGTAGTAAAGAGTGCAACAAAAAAGAAGTTGATGGATCTAGGTATTGAGGAAGAATATGCCCATAAACTAGCCGATGACAAGAAATGGGATGATGTAAAAGTATTAACCTCCTCTCAAATCGCTCAGATATGTGGTACTGACTCAGGTACTGCCACAAAAATCTTCGAAGTGATGGCTGGATCTTCTAAAGCTGCTCAGAGAGCAGCAGCTAGAATTGATAAGACGTTATTGAGGAGAAAGGCTGCTAGAAGGAGTAGAAGTTCTAAAAGAGCAACTTTGCCTATTCAAACTTACGATACTGAGTCAAAAATGATTCAGATTCTCAGAGATGTAGATATTGAATCTGATTTATATTCTCAGTTAACTGATGCATCTGTAAAATTGAATGTAACTATGTCTCCGAGAATAATTAATGACTTAGTTAATGCTCTAATTGCGAGAGGTGATACAAAACTAACACCTGCAAAGGCAAAGAAAGTGGTTTCTTCTGCTAATGAACATCTGAAGTCATCTAGAGTTGATCCACATGAAGCTGTTGGAATTACCACAGCTCAATCAATCGGTGAACCAGGAACTCAGATGACTATGAGAACATTCCACTATGCTGGTGTAGCTACAGTAAACGTGACACAAGGTCTTCCACGAATTATTGAGATTGTAGATGCTAGGAAAGTTCCTAAAACTCCTACAATGAGAATTTATCTCGATGAAAATAATGCAAAAGGTAAACCTCTTCGTACTAATCAGAAGTTAGTTCAGGAAATTGCAGCTGGTTTGGAAACAACAACTACTCGTGATATAGCAAATATTGACGTAGATATTACCCAAAGACATATTATTCTTTCACTTAACAATGCTAATCTCCGTGTTAAGAAGATGAATGGTGCCGAAGTTCGTGATAAATTATCTCGAGCGCTAAGACTTTTTGTTCAAGCTGATAATGACGATAAACCCAAGACTTTGAAGATAATTCCTGGTATTGCTAAGGAAGAAGAATTGGCAACTTTATCTAGTGACCCACCTACATATACAGCTCTACTCCAATTAGAAGAGAAAATTAAAAAATTAAGATTAAAGGGTCTTCCTGATATTATGAGGGCCAACGTACAGGGACCTAACGCAGAAACTGGTGAGTACTATATCTCTACTATTGGATCTAATCTATCTAAAGTCAGTGAATATGCTGGTGTAGACAGATCTAGGACATATACAAATAATATTACAGAGATTCATGATTATCTTGGTATAGAAGCAGCTCGTCAAGCAATAATTAATGAAATGCTTCTGACACTAGAAGGAGCAGGTCTTGATGTTGATGTTAGACACTTACTTATGGTTGCAGATGTAATGACTAGTGAGGGAGAAGTTCGTGCTATAGGTCGTCATGGAGTTAGCGGTACAAAGCACAGTATACTTGCAAGATCTGCTTTCGAAGTAACAGTAACTCATCTTCTCAGAGCTGGAATTATTGGTGAAAGAGATGAATTAAGAGGAGTCACTGAGAATATTATTGTTGGACAACCTGTAGCTTTGGGAACAGGTAGTGTTGACTTATTTTATATTCCAGAGGACGCATAGAGGGATTTTTTATGGATTTAGCTAGACAATTAAAACAAGGAATTAGTACAGGAAATTTACTTTTCGGACAAAGACAAACAAAAAGCGCCTGCTCAAAAGGCGATGCTAGAATGGTCTTAGTTGCTGCAAATTGTCCGAAAGAATATATTTCAGATATTAAACAAAATCATCCGGATGTAACTCTTCATCAAGTTACTTTAGTGAATAGGCAACTCGGTGCTGCGTGTGCCAAGCCATTTCCAGTGAGTGCTGTCTGTGTATTAGATCCCGGTCAAAGTGAGTTACTTTCACTTTCAATGAATGTTTGAATATCCCTATAATAGTCAGTAATTGAGTTTTTTATTCAATATTGAGAGTACTTTTGAAGTGATGTAGGTATACCGCAAGGTATGGAACAAATTGTTCGAGCCATTCTTAATTCTCGAACTGTGAGTTTGGATCCAGTTGAGGGAAGTTTCGATATTTATGGTTTTAAATGTCTAGGTATGGCAGAAAAGCCAGTTGATATTGAGAACATGAGTGATTCATTGGTATATATTTGGCATGTAAAATCAGATATATTACCAGTCTCAAGAAATGAAATTGAAAGATGGTCTATTGACGCCCCTGGTGATAGACATTGGATATTAAGTGAAAGAGAAATTTCTGCTGATTTATTCAGAGATTTTCCTGATAATTTCAGAGCAATTATTTGGGGTCCAGAAAAACTATCCAGGTGGATTGGTGAATCTGTCCTTAGAGGTGATTTGATTGTCGGAAGTAATCCTATCAATGGAACCCTGGATCAAAATCCTTCAATAGATAGTATTCCAATCAAAGAAAAAACAGAAATAGTCACTCTCAAAACAATTTTTGACTTAGAAGATTGGTTAAATAACGAACCCTCTGGTTCAATAAATTCAATTCCTGTATTTTTAGTAGTTAAATTATGGAAATTATCTGGTGTAATGATTAGCCCTGATTCAACTAAAGATAGCAAAAAATGGTCCTTTATTGAAGATCCATGGATGAATAAAATTTTTCCTTTCACAGAAGAACAGATCTTTCTAAACCCTCCTAATCTTCATCAAATTCAACCTTCTAAGGACAAATGGCTTTCCAATCAAAATCTAAAGTCAAATCTTAAACCAATACTCGATTATAGAAAGAAAGAAAAATCTAATGATGGGATTGAATTAGTTAAATCTACGATGCTTGAGTGGTGGAGAGTAGACCTGTCATCACTAATTTTTGATTTCGAGTATGCCCAAATACCAGCTTGGAGATTAAAATTTGATGATGGCGAAGAAAAAATCCTCCATAGCCATAATGGAATGACCTACAATTTGTAGATTAATTTCTTTGTAATGCCATCAATTCTTCTGTAGACAGAGTGTCACCTGACATTAATCTGGACATTAAATCAGTAACTTCTAGTTTACTACCATCGTCATCTTCAGCATTCTTTTCCTGTGCATTCATTGCCTTAAATAGGTCTTGTATAGAATGAATACTCCTCAGTGATACAACATATTTATTGTGTAATAAGTCTGCTTCCCTTTTCGAACGAATCACTCCTTCCTGAGAAGAATTTGCCTTTGCTCTCAATCTGTCTACTTCCTCTGACAATTCTATCATTAAATCATGGGATTCTTGAGCAGTAGTAACTGCATCTTCAACAAGTCTATGAGCATCCTCTTGTAATCTCGCTGCCTTCCTTATTTGTGATTCTAATTCGGAGAAAATATTATCCTTTTTTTCTTGTTTAACTTCTTTAAGTTCTTGGTATAACTTTTTCATTTGTCGTCCAAAGTCTTTTTCTTTTTTACCTGGAAAATGGCCATGATTAAATCTCATTTCCAACTTATTTATATCAGCTTGGATAGTTCTTTCATTACGTTTCTTATCTTTTTTCTCAATTTTTTTATGTTCTTCCATGGGTTTTTTTTCTTGTAACTCTGCTCTAAGTTGTTTCAAAATAGTTGATCTTTCTGCACGAATAATTTTCAATTCTTTAACTTTAGAATTTGCCTCATCTCTAATTACTTTTTGATTTTGAACTTCGCTAATTAATTCTTTGACCTGTCTATTTATTTCATTTCTTTCAGTCAAATATTTTTTTACTTTAGCATTCCAACTATCCCTATCGTCCCGGAATTCAGATAGTTTCTCATCCAATGATGAACTTTTAGGTGTAAGGACTCCTCTAACTTCGTCAAAATCCATCATTAGCTAACACCTAACAGAATGTCCGAGTTAATACCCTCATATAAGGGCATAGGAAGGATATAAAATGGCCAACTGCTCAATCATCTCTTTTAGAAACTCTTGACCCCATTCGAGCTCCACCTCTAGCGACACCGAGTCTTCGATGTTGTTTCTTTCCTTTATTTTTCCTTGATGCCTTTTTCTTAGTTTTTTCTGTATTACTTTTTGTTAACTCTGCGAGGCCTCCAGTTCGAAGTAATGCCCCCAATTCTTGTGTATTTAACGAATCTCCACTACTAGCCCTATCCTTTACTTCTGAGATTTTTATTGGTTTTCCTCTACTGCTGGTCACTCTAAGGTAGGTCCTTAGACGATTTGCTTCTTTCCTCAATACCTTTCTTTCCTCAGAAATCTTGTCTAATTGTATATCGATTTTTTTAATCCTTTTACTTATCTTTCTTACATCAGAACGATTCACATTACTTGAATCAATTTCTTTCTCAGAAGAAGACGATTCCTTATCATTACTCTTAACGGAATCTTTTCTTGTAGCATCTAATTCCTTAGTAATGGTCCTTATTTGTTTTATATGGTTTACGTAATCTTCATGAAATTTTTCCGAATCTTGTTTCCTTGTATATGCTGCTTGGAGTTCGAAAAATCTTCTGAACATGTCAATTTCTCTATGAAGGGTTGGCACTGCGGTTAAATCATTATCAATAGTAACTAATCTCTGGTGGGTTTCAGCCATCCATTCCGATAGAATACTAGATGGTGGTGGTATAGATACATTAACAGAATCCCTCCTTTTTCTAGAATCTTCGGCTAATTTCCTGGATTGATGAAATTTCTTTAATAGCCCCCTTCTTTCATCACTAATGGCCTCATTTTCTCCAACTGTTTGACGTAATGATTTTACTATTTCTACTTGATTTTTTCTTTCATTCCTCAATGATTGATGTTCATCTTCAATTGTTCTAATTTCACGTTCAATTTTTTTGGATAATAATTTTACTTCTTTGTGAGATATTTCTTCTAAATCTGAGAAGATCCCATCTTGAGGCTCAGAATCGTTCATTCTTCTTCCTCCCTTTTCTTGTTATCTAATTTTTTTCCTCTTTCATTATTTTTTTTCCTAGCAAAAGAAGAATCTCCGCCCTCAGCGACCTTTCTTTGTGCAGATAATAAATCTTTGAACCCATCACCTAATTCACCAAATCCTTTATCCAGTCTTCTTTCCCAATACTCTACGGCTTTATCAGACTGTGAAAGCAATTCTTTTGCCCTGTCTAACTGCCTTCGGATTTCACGTAGGTCATCTCTAATTTTCTGTTGTTTCTCGTGTTGTGGTTGAGCTTTTTCTACACCATCAAGCATTTTTCTATGTGATTTATCGGCTAGCCTATATAGTGAATTCATTTCTCTTCTCGCATCTATGTATGTAACCATCTCAGGATTTAAATCTCTTCTCTGTTTAAGCCATTTATCATTTTCCTCAATCAATTTCTTCCTTCTATCTAGCAACTTTCTTTCGGCCTTATGATCTAAAGCAGATGTTTGTATTTTTTCTTCAATATCATCGATTTCTTCAAACATTTTTTCTTTTTTCCATGAAGGATCAAGGTTTATCATTCCATCATTCTGAATTAATTTTTCTCTGCTTTCCTTAACTATTTTCAACAACTCATTTGCCTTTTTTTGTGCTTTGTTTCTTTCTTCTTTCAAATCACTCACTTTAGAATTTATTTTTTTATTAATTTCTAATGCTTTTTTTGCTTTAGGTGCAAGATTTTGTTCTTCTGCTTCTAAAGTTCTAATTACAGTAGGTAATTGCTGTTTTAGCAATTGTCTGCGGGCAAGAAGAGATTTAGCCATCTCTTCGGGCGAGACTGAGAGAAGCTCATCTGTGTTCATACTATACGGGGCTGACGAAAGGTATCAATAAAGGTCACTATGTGACCTCGGAGAGGGGTTTCCTTCATACGGTTGTTCTTGTCGAGTATTATCCAATGGCCCGAAGAACAGTTGTTTATTCTTTGAAGGTTTTATTATTATTATCAATAATTATGATTATTTTTTCATCTAATACTTCGGCTGCAGACACAGATTTTGATATTTCTAGTGACAATACTTGGTCTGTCGAATTCTTAGACGGAAGTACAATGGAAAATTCAGGAAATAATTCTGCATCTGATGGTGATTACATATCATTAAAAATTCAGGTTTTTAACACAAATCTATCTTCTGTTGATGCCTCTTGGAGTTTTAGTTTTGGTTTTGATGGCCAATGGTATGGTGGAAACTCCGGAAGCTTAAATGGTAGTTTATCAACTAATAATGTGGAAATTTCCTTTGGGCCAGTCGCTGAAGGTTTTATTCTCTGTAAGTTAGAAGTTGTCAATACTCAAGAAATTGAAATTCTTGATATTAGGGTAGGGCCTAATCCTGTCAATTTTTCTTCTGCGGGTTCTGATGAAATTGTCATTATAGGCCAACCAATACATGTAGGTGATGAATTAACTGCATCAATATTAGTACACAATAAAGGTTCTTTAACTGACTCAGTTAGACTAGAATTGACTAAAGATGATGGGACAACTCTTGTCAATGGGGACTTCATCTCAATTTCTCCTGGCTCTAGTAGAGAGGTTTCTGCTAATTTCATCCCTCTTTTATCAGGTTCTTTAAGCGTACATTGGAGAGTGTATTCATTAAATGGAGGTATTGATGTTTCACTTAATGGTAGTTCAAATATTGAGGTTAGAAACTCTCAAGAAATAGCGGTTGAATCAGAAGAAATTACTTGGAATCTGCAAGATGGGTTAGATTTGAATATTTTAATTTCTCTCAGTGATGGTTTGAATCGTAGTCTAGATGTAGAAATTTTAATGAAATCAGGAAATGAATATGAGGTTTATCAAAAATTTACTATTGAAATGAATCCAGGAATAAGGAATCTCAATTTGAATCTCGGTCATCCTGATGCTAATCGATTAAAAGTAGTTGTAAGTCCAAATGGATGGCTCCCTTTGAATGGTGTTGGGGAAGTAATAATAGAATTAATCCCACCATTAGTTATCCCTTCTATTATGATATCAGGCACGTCACCTGAAACGGTATCTCCCGGTCAATCTTTTGTAATTGACTACACTCTTGAAAATACAGGTACCTCAAAATCATCTATTGGGTTATTGAGAGTCATTGGTGTCGCGAATAGCCTCGTGTTCACTGAAGTTACTATACCTTCAATAAGTCCTGGCGACGATTATTCCGGAACACTAGAATTTTCTTCTTGGGAGTATTCGCAAACCACAGATATTGAATTCATTTGGGTTATGGAAGAGGCTGTTTCAAAAAACCAAACCTCAGTTGTTGTTGAAACAGGGACCAGTGCCAGTTTTTCACTTCCATTTAGTATATTCGCAGCAATCTATGGTGCTCTATCGGGTCTAGCTATTGTTATGACATGTTTAGTTATTTTTAGAGCAATTACACAACGAACACCTTCAACAGATTCAAAATTATTTAGAGGTAATTTCTTGAATAACAGGATTGTAAAAAATAGTGTTTCAGAATTAAAGAAGGAAGTTTCTTGCCCCTCTTGCAATCAGAGGTTAAATATTCCAATTGATCATAATGGCTCAGTAAAATGTCCTGCTTGCTCTATGCAGTTCTCTCAAAAAAAATCTACTCAAGATGAAATTGAAGAGAATTTGGAAACAGAAAAATTAGATGAAGAAATCATTATTTCTGAACCTGAGGCATCATCGACCAATGATTTACTATCTTGTCCTAAATGTGAACAAACTCTTAGAGTCGCACTCGATAAGAGACCCGTAAGGTCACGTTGTCCGGCTTGTAGAGTTGAGTTTTTAGCAAAAATTGGTTGAGGTTTCATATGTCTAGTTTAAGTGAATTTGAAGAAATGTATCTCAAAAGAATTTTTGAGGCGCATTCAGATAATCCTGGTGAAATAGTTCGAACTACAAAATTAGCAGATTCAATGGAAGTAAGTCCGGCATCAACTACTGAAATGATTCAAAGACTTGCACTTAGGGATTTTTTGACATATATTCCTTACAAAGGATGTAGGTTGACATCTGAGGGATTTAAACATGCTTCTAGAATTAAGAGAAGAGAAGAATTGTTGAAAATTTTGTTAACCGATGTAATCAGGTTCGATGGTGATGTTGATGAAGTTGCCTGTAAGATTGAGCATAATATTGGTGAGAATCTTGAAGCATGTATTGATAGAATGTTAGGTTATCCAGAGAGAAACAAAGACGGAGAAATGATTCCAATGGTGGATAGGAGTATGATTACTTCTTCGAAAAATATTCTTGTACCGTTATCGGCATTACCTGAAGACACACCTTCACGAATTGAATTGATTAATTCTAGTAGTGTTGCTATAAAAACGTTGGAAAATGCAGGTATCAGAATTGGTAATAATGTTATTAAGAAATCAGATAAGTTCTTTTCAGAAGGTTCTGAAGTTGTTTTTTCTAGAGAATTAAGTTTCAAAATCATAGTTCGAATTGAATAGGGATTATTATGTCTAATGCAAATGATGACTCTGATATTCTTTCAATTGAAGAGAGTATTAAACCTCCTCCGGCACCAGAGGTTGGTGATATCTCCTCAGGAATCAGTCTAGAAGAAAATTTTGACCTAGAAGATATTCAGAGATTACAGGAATATGAAAGAAACCTTGTGAAGTTAGATCGCCTTTTTATCAGCAGAGGCGCTAGATTCGTATTGATAATACCAATTTTTGTAATTTTATTATACGGGCTTGCCGAATCATTTACTGGTTCAGAACCCGACTGGTGGATTAATCATGTCCTACCTGTCATTCCATTTAATATCACAATCGAAGTTGGATTATATTACCTAGCATTTTTCTTTATTATTGCAGATTTAGGTCTTCTATGTTTACTTTTAATGCTATTATCTGTCACAAGGAGAATTTTTAATATCCAATCAAATTATCTTACGAAAACAGGTCTGACATTCAAAAGTGCTCATGGTTATGCAGAAATGAAAGAGACTATTGAAGGTTCATTTAGACAGGTTATAGCTACCACTTTCCTGATGTTTCTTTCTGGTTTATTTCTTATTTCAAGCCTTCAATTTTCCGACTTCGTTAGTGGAAATTCAGTTCTACTATCTTTTTCTACAGGATTTCTTTTATCCGGACATGGTGTCCATATGGTATCTAATCGTTCGAGATTTAATACCTGTGAAACTTGGGGGATGTTAGATTCTTTTTCACCCCCAATACATCCAGCTTTATTGAAAAGGCCATTTAGTGATGTAATCAGTGCTCATGTAGACCCCCTTCTTTCAGTCCGTATTTCTGAATATTTACGCTCAATACAACATTCTGTCAATGAAGGCAATAATATTTCCGAATTACAAGAAAAGTTACTCCACTTATTGCATCTAAGGAGGGCAGGATATTTGGATGAAGAGGATTTCCGTTCAGAACTTGATGTAATGATGCCTCTAGAAATCATTGATGAACTATTTCGACATCCCGAATTGGGTGAAGAAACTTGGGATCGTTTAATCGTTAGAGCGAAAGATAGGTGCGCATCTTTTTTCAGACTCCATGATCGTTTGAGAATGAAAATAGATTCCGGTCTTAACAATGAGATTTGGTTTGATGTTGATATGGAAAATCTTGTCGTAGGCCAAGCAAATTTATTTGCATATGTTCTGAATAATGGTACTGAACCAGCGAATCTTATCTTAAAGATTCAAACACCTGATTTCCGACCTTCTGAATGTGTTTACAAATTAAGGGTAAATTCTAGTAATGAATTATTAAATCAGATTGATAATGATTCCTTTGTACAGAAATTACCTTTGATCATAAAATCTACAGAAATTATTTGGCAGAGCCTATTACCTGAAGAGACAGGGGAAGCAACAGTTACTGTAAGATTAGAAGATGAGGGTGGAAACTTACTAAGTGGTAGAGTATTAACTGTACAAAATAGGGCAGATTTATTCACAAGATTAAGAGTTTCAATTGGAGCAATCTTCTTAGTTGGTGCCGGAATAGCCATTATTTCGCCAATTTTACCGCTCTTCACGTCGCTTTTGGGCCTATGAATCGAGTAGTTCCATTGAAGAAGGGTTCCTCACTCGGCAACCTCGTGAAAGATGAGCAGCAGAAGCCTGATGATGACCTTAGAACAAGGTTGCATGCTATGGAAACAAAAATTCGTAGAATGAAAGAACAAAGGAATTCATTCAATGAAGATGCTCGTAGGGCTGCTGATTCAAGAAATGCTTTACAGGAACAAAGTAAGGAAATTAGAGAGTCTATTAAAGAAAAATTAGACGAACAGAAGAAAGTCAGAGACCAAGCTCAAATCTGTAAAGCGAGAAGAGATGAGATTCAAAAACAAATTAGAGAACTTATTAATCAAAATAGGGGACGCAAAGATGAAGCAAAAGGAACTAAATCTGTAGTCATTCAACTGTCCGAGATCATTAACGAGATAGAAAAAATTGAAAATACAATGATGACTGATGGAAGATTAATTTTAGAAACTGAGAATAAATTACTTAAGAAACTAAAAGTATTAATTTCTAAGAGAGATAAGTTAATGCCAGCAGTGAAAGATTTCGAGGCAATTAATATCGATATAGGAGACATGGACGGTTCTATCAAATTACTAAAGTCCGAAGCAGATAAGGCTCATCAAGAAATGATCGATTTTCATAAGCAAGCAGACTTAATCTGGGATGATGTAAAACCTATGCTTGCCGAAAGAGATTTCTTACGAGCTGAGGCAGATAGGTTTCATTTGGCATATGTGGCAAGTAGAGAATCTGCTAATGAAGTACATGAAAATATGAAAGAATTAATTGGTCAAGTAAATGAAATAAGAGATGAAATTAAAGCTGCTGAAGAAGAGCGTATGAAAGTAATTAGGGACCATAATCAATCAGTTAAGGATGCTCTGAAACTACCTAGTGAAGATGAAGGAATGGCAGATTCCTTGGCGTCTCAATTAATTAATAGTGGTTCATTAACACTCGGCGGTGTTCTAACTGGTGATTCAAAATCATCTGTTTCTAAGAAAATGAATGGGAAAAAGCAGTCTCGAAAACTAAGAACAACTCGTGGTAAAAAATAACTACCATCCTCTTTGTTCCATTCTAACATCGAGTGTTTCAATTTCTAAACCAGGCATTGCTTCCCCAATCATTGTGCTCGCTTCTGCTACTGAATCAGGGTCTTGATATCTGTGAGTCGCTAGAACAATTGCTTCAGCAGTTGTTTTAGGGTCAGAACTTTTGAAAATTCCAGAACCAACAAATACTCCGTCCATACCGTGATTCATCATTAGAGCGGCATCTGCTGGTGTAGCAATTCCTCCTGCTGAAAATGTCACTACTGGTAGTCTTTCCATCTGTATTACCTCATCTAATATTGATTTAACTTCGTTTCTTAATTCAGAAATATCTCCGAAAGGTGTTTTTGAAATGCTAATATTGAATTCCGAAGCATTAGGCATTCTATTAAATCCTCTCATGATAACATTAATCATTTCTTCAATACCTTCTGAGTCTGAGTTTTTAGCATGATAAATTTCTTCCTTGACCAATCTGGCATGTTGAACAGCACTGACTACATTCCCTGTTCCAGCTTCGCCCTTAGTTCTAATCATAGCAGCGCCTTCTGCAACTCTTCTTATTGCTTCACCAAGATTTGTACATCCACAAACAAAAGGAATCGTAAAATCATTCTTCGCAATGTGGTAGAATGGATCTGCAGGAGTAAGAACCTCCGATTCATCAATCATATCTACACCGAGTGATTGTAGAACTTTCGCTTCATCGTCATGCCCAATTCTAGCTTTGGCCATTACAGGAATGCTGGTAGTCTCTATAATTTCTCTAATCATATCTGGATGGCTCATTCTTGCGACTCCTCCTTGAGCCCTGATATCGGCAGGTACTCTTTCCAAAGCCATTACCGATACAGCTCCAGCATCTTCGGCAATGTGAGCCTCTTCAGGTGTGACGACATCCATTATGACTCCACCCTCTTGCATTTTAGCAAATCCCCTCTTCAATAAGGAGGTGCCATGTCTCATATCAGTAAAGTTGAACTTTCCATTCATGCCCTTTCGTCATGGTTATCATTCATGAACCTATGTTCATAAAATGTTAATTTCAAAAACTAATTGTCAGCCAGAACAGGAGAATCTCCTTCAGCAATCGGTAGGTCAGGTGCTTCATTTTCATTCTTTTCTAGCCAGTGTTCTTGATCGTCTGGTAAATCGGTATCTGCAAAGATTGCCTCAACAGGACATTCAGGAATACAAGCAGCACAATCTATGCATTCATCAGGATCAATAACAAGATAATCATCTTGCTCTCTAAATGCCTCTACTGGGCAAACCGCCACACAATCTTGATATTTATGGCCAACACATGCTTCTGTAACTACGTGAGGCATGATTATCCTAAATAGGTAATACATAAGAATACTTGTATGTTATTTAGGAAATTATCATTGTTATAAGCGAGATATCAACTCTTGGATTAGATTTGAAATCACTTCAATGGTTGAATCTCCAGGGTATGATTCAATCTTGAATGTTCCTTTCACAGTAGAAGAACTCGTATTATTATCTGCTAAACTAACTTCGCCCCTGACGAGTTCGCTTAGTTTCAGTCTGACATAAAAATTTTTATTTTCATCGACCCTAAGTCGAATATCATTTTTCAATAGTTCATTCAAAATATTTTCTCCCAATCTTCCAAGAGATTTTTTAGAATCTTTCTTGTTCATGTTCTTAGCTACAATGGTATATTGTTCGGCACCATGAAAGGACTTATCTTTTGAAATTTTGATTGATGATTTTTCACCAGCAATCCACTTTATTGAATCCTGTATTAGTTCAGATTGATCTAATGCGCTGACATTTACTCTCCACGTTACGCTATGCAAACTCATATGTAATCCTACAGCATTACAGTATTGAATGCCACGCTTATCAAATATTTCCAATACAGGTTATTAGGTTTCGTTCATATACTGCTTGAAAGTCGCACGGTTCGCAAACGGGGCAGCCCCCGATAAATACGGAGTCGTTGAATATGGCAAAAGGAGCATCAGCAAGAGCAGCGGCACGTAAACAGAGAGACAAGTGGAAGGCAAAACGCTGGTATACAATCAGGGCTCCAAGAACTCCTTGGTCATTTAGAGTGATAGGGGAGACTCTGGCTGAAGAACCATCCCAGTTAATTGGTAGGAATTACGAAGTCATTCAAAATGAATTAGATGGTGATTTTTCAAAGATGCATGTAAAAGTTGTTTTCAAAGTAATAGATGTTCTTGGTAACGATGCTGTAACAGAATTTGTTGGGCATGAGCTTCTAAAAGACCATGTACGAAGACAGGTAAGAAGAGATCGTGGTAAAATAGATGACACCATTGATGTCGTTACAGAAGATGGATTTTACGTTCGTTTCAAACCACTAATGATTTCAAGAGCTAGAATTAAGTCTAGTCAGAAACAACAAATGCGTACTATTGCCAGAGATATTATCTTGACAACAGGTGCAACCTCTACATGGTTTAAGTTACAAGCAGCAACTCTTGATGGAACTCTCGAGAATAAAATCAAAGAAGCGGTTTCAAAAATTCAACCAGTTAGGACTGTAGTTATTCGCCGTACTCAACTTATCCAATCTGGTATCTTGGTTGAAGAAGGACCTACTCTTGATGAGATACATGCTCAAGAAAAAGAAGAACAATTAGAAGCCAAATCATTAGAGGAAACAGAAGATTCGTCTGAAGAATTATCAGATGAAGATGTCGTCTCTGAAGATGTTGTAGAATCAGACTCTTCCGAAAACGAGGAAATAGATTATTCATCATTAACAGTTAGTGAATTAAAAGAACTACTGAAAGCTGCTGGCAAACCGGTTTCGGGTAAAAAAGCAGAACTAATTGACAGACTGAATGAGTGATTGTTAATAATAATAAACTACAACCCAGTAATTAGAGGGTAGATATGACTCGAGTTGCTGTGATTTGTGGCACAGGTATGAGTGAATTAACTAATGATTTTAGAAAGAAAGCAGATTCTAAAGTTTCGGAACTGAGAATTCAATCTAAATGGGGAGAAGTGCCAATATTTGTAATAGAGGAAAATGAACATAGATTTTTCATCTTAGATAGACATCATCCTAAATTTGGGAATCGCACACCCCCTCACATGATTGAACACAGAGCAAATATTTTCGCAATTTCAAGTTGCAATCCAGACATTATCATGAGTGTTAATTCTGTAGGTACAATGAGGGAAGACTTCCCACCAGGTCATATTGGTATTTCAAAAGACATCATTGATCTTACACAAATACCATGGACATTCTATGATGATAAAGTACATCATTCCGATAGAACTAGTATTTTTGATATCAATGCTGTAGATTATTGCTATAATATAATCGATGCTACACAAGGTTATGTAGTTAGAGATTTAATTGTAGCTCAATGTATAGGTCCTCAATTTGAAACACCTTCTGAAATTGATGTTTTAGTTGAACTAGGCGCGGATGTTGTTGGAATGACACTTGGACCAGAACAACGTTTAATTTCTGAGACCAATATACCTCACGTTGCTTTAGCATGTTCATCTAACTGGGCTGCAGGAAGGACCCCGGGACTCCCTCTAGCCGAAATAGACCATAATCAGGTAGATTCTATGGCTTCATCTATGAGGGGGAAAATTCTCAGTTGTATCGAAGGCCTAACTGAAATATTTTAGAGATTCTTTTTGGAATAAATTGATGTCTGTTCTCCTTTGAGTCTGTTTATGACACCACTTAGCGTCGAGGACTGGATGAATGTTGATAATTATAATGATAAAGATAGATCATGGGATATGATGATGCATAAGGTAGCTTCATTCCATTCTAAATTCGATTTCGATAATCCTGAAAATAGAGGTCATGATATGGGATATCGGATAGCTTTAACAGTTGAAGAATTAGGAGAATTTGCTGCAGCTATTACTAAGGAAAAACCTTCTGAAGAAGCCGCCGAAGAACTGGCAGATCTTCTAATTTTGATTTTGGGTCATTCACTAGCACTAAAAATTGATTTATTTGATGCATTTTACTCTAAGATAGACAAAATAATGGATAGACCAGCCATACATACTAAATTAGGAATCCGTGTTACAGAGTATAAAAATAAATAAACACATACTTATGTACTCACGAGCAAATAAAATTTTGATTAGTGTGACGAATGTAACAATTATAATGTCCGTTTTGTTTATTTCTAGTACATTCATTGGTTGTGTAGGTGAGCCAGATATTGATTCTGATAATATCTCTGATAAGAATGATAACTGTTTAGATATTTTTAATCCTGATCAGTTAGATTTTGATGGGGACGGTATAGGTGATTTGTGCGATTTCGATGATGATAATGATGATTATCCGGATGATATTGATTCACACCCACTCAATCAATATGAGAATAATGATCTAGATAATGATGGAATTGGAGATAATTCAGATATCGATATCGATGGAGATGGAGTAGAGAACTCTGAAGATTATTATCCCTATGATCCTAGTGAAAAATGGGATACTGATTTAGATGGAATACCCAATGGTATTGATTTTGACGATGATGGCGACGGTTGGAATGATTCGGTCGATCAATTTGATTTGACTCCAGTTACTTCTTTACTAGAAAATGGGTCTTTTACATCTGGAACAATGAAAGTAGTTTTTACATCTCCAAGAGGTCATGAAGTCACTTTACAAATTTGGTATCCAACTAAAGAAATTATTGGCAATAGAGCTATTTATGATAATATTCTACAAGGTTCATCATTAGAAGATTCTACTCCTGATTGTAATGAACCTAGACCTGTTACCATATACAGTCATGGATTTCCTAGTTTTAGATGGGGTTCAGCTTTTTTAATGGAAAGTTTAGCAACCCACGGTTTCATTTCTATAGCTCTTGATCATAGATATGGTACTTTTTTTGACATCGACATTAATAAATTAGAAGAGCATATAATTTCTCGTCCTACAGATGTAATGGAAGGTTTTGATTGGTTAGTAAGTCAGAACAATGAAACCGGCGATTTGTCTGGCTGTATTATCCCTGAAGATGGGTATTCTATGATAGGGCAGTCTACCGGTGGATATACATCAATGATGATATCTGGTGCCAAAATCTTATCTGATGATTTAGAGTCAGGTTGTAAGGATGGCAATTGGGAGTTCAATGAATCAAACTGTGTATTTATTTCTCGATTCTCAGATCTTGGAATATCTGAATTATCTATTTCTGATACTAGAGTTAAATCTGTAATATTACTCTCTCCCTGGAATGCCAGTATACTTAATAACGGTATATCGAATGTTAATGTACCTACATTAGTTTTAACTGGTAATGCTGATGAAACTACAGTAATTTCTGAAGTTAATAATACTGTTTTACAACTAGGAGATAATTTAGTTAACTATGCTATATTCAATAATTCCGGGCATTATGCATTCGCCCCTATAGGTTGCCTCGCTTATGGTTGCGATGATTTATTAGATGTTAATATCTCAATTAATTTATCCAGTACCAGCGCTATAATTTTTCTGGCACAACAGCTTAACTGGCCATCATCTAGTATCTATGATTACCCTGATTCTGAGCATATTACATGGAAATATGATTAGTCATCTAATAATCATTTAATGAGGGTATCAAACAAGTTTCTGGCTCTGTAAAAATTCTATGCCTATTTTTTGAAATTATACTGTATGCTAAATCTCTTATTGGAGAAGGAATAATCCAACAAAACGGATAAAGAACTCTGTAATGCCATTTCATAAACAGTAAGCATCTTATTGCTGCTGCAGATCTAATATGAGATTTTCCATTTCGAATAAAATATACTGTATCTGCCTCTCGTTTTTTTGAGGATAATTTCTTAATTATCTCTTCACCTTCTTTACTTTCATTTGTCAGAAAGATGATTTTTTTATTTTTACTTAATCTAGGTTTTAAAAACATTGCAGCCCTATTACAGAGTCCACAATCTCCGTCAAGAATTAATGTTGCTTCATCCATTTACTCATCCTCTGTCGATTCTATTTTCCAAGTTAGAACACTTACTCCCTTACTTATGTGGACAAGATCAGGTTTTAGTGTGTCCTTGATTCCTAAATTATATGATTGGGTGAGTGTATTCTCAATTATTTCTGCCTCACCAATACTGTAATTCCAAGGTTTATGATAAGTATAAGCTCTGTAAGTTGCTCCTTTATGCTTAACATATAAACAATATCTTTCGAAAAGAAATTCTTCTAAACTATTCTTTTCTGCCGATAATAAAGGCCCTTTAGAGAATGATTCACCATTTAGTGAGACACCATCTTTTTTTCTTACTGATTTCCATTTATATCCTCCTTTTTCATTCGATTCAAAATCACATTTTGAATATCTGTATGGGAGACTGTATGCATATGGTGCATAAAGACAGGTGATATAACTTTGAGCATCCAGAGTCAGAAAATAAACGCCACTTTTCCCATTTTTTGTGACGTATGTCCTGATATTAAACTCTGGAAAATTTGAAATTAATGGTACAGATGGAAGTTTTCTAGGTCTCACTTTTTCCATTCGAAATGGAATTATACCAATGTATGCTTTACCATCAAATAAATCAATTTCTAAATCCTCAGGAATATAGGCGCGAAGTATATCAGGGTTAACTTCCCAATGCATGAATGTTAAACCAACCCAATTTTGCTCAAGAGAATGCTTCCTTTCCGGCATAGGGAATGGTAAATGGTCAGTTCTCATGATAAATGGTTGATAATAGTCTACTTCAACTTATGTAGTGTTTGGATTAGAAATTTTAGGTTATTGCAGATTTTTTCAATATAGAATATGTTGTATCATATTCATTCGAATTATCTTTAGGTAGTTTTTCTATTATCTTTTCTTCCCATTCTGACCAATTTAGTTCCGGGAAATTGATATTTCCACTATTTCGAGTATGTACTCTTGTAAGATGAATCTCATCGACCCTATTTAGGTATAATTCATAAATTTGTGACCCTCCAATTATCCAAAATTCATCACATCCGTTCGCATATGCAATTTCTATCGCTCTGCCCGGATATAACGCCATTTCTGCACCTTCATCTGACCATTTTGTGTCTCTGGACATTACTATATTCAGTCTTTCAGGAA
>TARA_B100001093_G_scaffold97599_1_pt1 | contig 28483 bp, 33 predicted proteins | sample TARA_B100001093 | Tara Oceans TARA_B100001093 (sample SAMEA2623116) | marine metagenome | biome: marine biome (ENVO:00000447); feature: surface water layer (ENVO:00002042); material: "saline water (ENVO:00002010), including plankton (ENVO:xxxxxxxx)" | depth 5 m | reverse complement strand
AAATAGTTTTTATTATAAATAATAGTGATGATAAAATATTTTTTATTTTCGACCTTCTTTTTAACTCCTTTTTTATTAATATCTCAAAATAATTTTAATCCAGTTTTAATTAAATCTTGGCCTGAATCAAAATCTACCATTTACATTGGCAATCCAACAGGACTTGGAGTTGACTCAAAAAACAATCTGGTAATATTTCACCGTTCTAGCCGTTTGTGGACTAACCCTTTGCCAAAAGATAAAATAAAAGAAAAGGTCATTTCTTATTTTGATGCAGAATCTAGTAAAGTAATTAATTCCTGGGGTGAAAATATGTTTGTTATGCCTCATGGTTTAGAAATCGATAATGATGATAATATTTGGGTCACCGATGTTGCCATGCATCAGGTTTTCAAATTTAATTCAAAGGGTGAATTACTATTAACCCTTGGAGAAATCTTTAAGCCAGGGGACGATCAAAATCATTTTAATATGCCAACGGATATTACTGTTTTAAGTGATGGCTCATTTTATGTTAGTGATGGATATGGCAACAGTAGAATAATAAAGTTTTCAAAAAAAGGAGAATTCCTTTTTCAAATAGATGGTTTTGGAAATGGAAAAAATGAATTTAATATTCCCCACGCAATAGATAACGATAATCAAAATAATATTTACGTTGCAGACAGAGAAAATAATAGAATTAAAAAGTTTGACGATAAAGGGAATTTGCTCAAAATCTGGCAAAACAAAATATCCCAACAGCTCTATTCAGTCAAGGTAGATAATAAAAACCATTTAGTTTATGCTATTGATTACCATATTAAAGATGGTCAGGAAATAATGGGATCCAATATTTTTATTCTTGATAAGGAACTAAACCTTTTAAATAAGTTTGGAAGAAGCGGAAACTATCAAGGACCAATTACAAGGTATCACGATATTGAAATTGATAAACATGGAAATATATATGCTGCAGATATTTTAAACAATATCATCCAGGTGTTTAAATTATAAATTGTAGAATTTAGATTTTATATAAAAGTTTTCTCTTTTCTGTCTTAACGGCTATTTTTTATGTTCACAAACTTTATCGAGGCTATAAGTCCCAGAATAGAGAAACCAGCTAGCGTGGAGAAAATGTATTGATGGCCTGTAATTCCTGGATATTTATCTAAAAGGTATCCAATCGCTGGAGTAGCAAAGATATCTGGAGTATATCCCACTACAGAAATTAAACCAACAGCTGTCCCAGTTAAAGTAAGGGGAATTAGACCATCCTGCATAATAGAAAAATATAATGCACGAATAGCATATGTCCCTGTTGCAACAATAATTAAAGAAAAGTAAAAAACCATATTCACATTGGGTTGAACCATTCCTAAAGCAAAAATCAGTGAACCAATCAACATTGTAATAAAACCAAAAATGATTAAGTTAATGTGACTTGTTTTGTCCGCTGTTATGGCAATAATTAAACAAACAAGTGGTCTAAGATATAATTGTAAAGACCCAATATTTGCAGCTTCTAAATCGTCAAACAGCATAACTTCAGAAGCATAAAGCGAATAAATATCTGTTACTTTATAACCTATATATCCTGAAATTATTATAATCATAATAAGCCATACTGTTGGAATTTTTAAAACAGTTTTAATATTTGAGATTGAGTTTAAAGAATTTGAACTTATAATTTTTTCCTCATGATTTGTTTTCATTAAAAAAAACACCAAAAGTCCAGTCACAAAAACAGTTAATGAAGAAAATAATATCACATATTTAAAAGCCTTTTTCCGTTCTTCTAAATTGGTAAGTTCTATTTCGTTTGCTAAAAAAAAAGAAAAAATTAATACCCCAACAGTTCCCATGCCGGCTGCAACCAACCCTCTACCACCATCTAAAAAAGCAAAAGCTTGCCCTTGACTATTAGAGCCCCCCCATACACGGGTAGCTTTTATCATTGCTCCCCAAAACAAAAAAATAGTGGTAAAACCCCAATAACCATATAAAACTTGTAAAATAAAATATGAAGGATAAATTGCTAATACTACCCCTCCCAAAGCAGTAAAAATTAAAGAGGATGCTATTAAATTTTTTGGTTGAAATCTATCTGAAATCACTCCTCCATAGACATAAGAAAGTAGAGCTACTACGCCGTACACAGAAAACAGACTGCCTAATTGAAGGTTTGTTAAATCAAAAACTTCTAAAAATGTAGGTCTGAAAATTCTAGCTAAAACATAGGGTAATACAAAGATTATTTCTCCAGAAAGTATCAATAATAATAAACTCAAAAAAGAACCTTTTTTGACTTGAGAATCTTTCAATTGCATTATTTTAATAACACAAGATACACATCTTCTTTTGTTAAATAATATATCATTAGTTTTATGTCATGAAAAAATTACTGCTTTTATTGTCTATTGTTTTTTTATTTTCTTGCGAGAAAGAGACAGTTAAATATTTGCTAACCACCTCTTCTCTTCCTGCCGACACTGGGACCGTTATACCAGAAACAAGGGAATATAATGCGGGGGATACAGCGATTTTAATTGCTGTTCCAGCTGAGAAATATACTTTCGATAAATGGACAGGTGCTACGGGAAATAAGGAGACTACTATTGTAATGGATGGAGACAAAACTGTGGTTGGAAATTTTAAAAGAATAGAGTATGCTTTGACTGACAGTGTGGAAGGTCAAGGAACAATAACACAAAAAATAATTAAGGCGGGTGCAACAACGAATTATAATAGCGGTACTGTTGTAGAATTAACTGCGGTTCCGTCTGTTGCCTGGAAATTTAAGGAATGGAAAGGTGGCTTACTGGGAACTACTAACCCTCAGCAAATAACAATGGACAAGGTCAAAACAGTAACTGCTGTTTTTGAAGAACTTCCCCCTTTTTATTTAGATACAAATGGGGTAACTATAAAAGCAAGGGATTGGGTAACAGTAGGAACAACAGGACAAGTAGGCGGAGTTACTTACACTGCTGTGGATAATACTTCTTTAAAGACAATGGCAGATAACGATGAAGATGTAACTAAAGTTGTAACCACTTTTGTAACTGACATGAAAGAATTATTTAAAGATAAAAGAACCTTCAATCAAGATATTGGGAGTTGGGATGTTAGTATGGTGACTAATATGTCTCAGATGTTTTATGCAGTTTCATCAAAGGATATATTTGTGTTATCTTCTACTTTTAATCAAGATATTGGCAGTTGGGATGTTAGTAGTGTGACTAATATGTCTGGAATGTTTTTATCCGCTTTCCTTTTTAATCAAGATATTGGGAGTTGGGACGTGAGTAAGGTGATTGGTATGGAAGCAATGTTTTCGGGTACACTTTTTTTTAATCAAGATATTGGGAGTTGGGACGTGAGTAAGGTGATTGATATGTTTCAGATGTTTAGTTCTGCTAGGGCTTTTAATCAAGATTTAACTAAATGGTGTGTATCTAACATCTTAACTCAACCTGGAGGTTTTAGTGATAACTCAGCTTTAAAAGAAGCCAACAAACCCAAGTGGGGAACTTGTCCTGTTTCTTAAGATCCGATAACAAGAACTTGGACTCTAACTAATGAACAATGGGTTGGTTCTCGATCATGGCCTGATGGTCAATCAAGAGGACGTCGGAAAACTAAGACCTTATGTTGGTGGTAAAAACTATGACATTGGTGGGGAAACGGTCAAGGTAACTTTTGAAAACAATAATTAAACAATGAAATTACCATTTGATAGCGATATTATCCAAACTTGGACTAAATAGTTAATTGATTAACAAGTTTTCTTTACTTATTCTATATAATATTTGAGAATTTCCTAAATTTTTTTCTGCAGATATATAATAATTGTTGTTTAGGTAACTCAGACCCTCTGTCTGAATCGATGAATTTTGTGGAACTTTTAGATTATACCTTTTTATTATTCCAGCCGAAAAATTAGAATTTTTAAACTCACTTAATTCAATTAAAAAATTAGAATTGTTTTCATAACCAAGTAAAGAAACGGTATTAGTAGATTGATTATAATCAGCCGCAGTTATAAAACCTTCAACATTTATACTATCAATTTTTGAAGCAACATAAGTTCCGGCATTTTTCTCTAAAGAATAAACATTAGTCCATTTATTAATCCAATTTTTTGTAAAAATATACAGTTTGTTTTCAATAGAAACTATTGCCTCTGCATCAAAATTAGTATTGTAAGGATTAATATTAAAAACAGTTTGATCTGAATAGGAAAATTTAATTTCTTCTTTGTTAATAGAACTATTGCCTGTCTTTAAATAATCTGATATTTTAATTTTATAAATTAATAAATCTTTTCTGTTTCCATTATTATTGCCAAAATCTCCAATATAAATATACTCTGAATCTACAGAGATATCTTCCCAATCCTTATTTGTAGAATTTTTAATTGTAGTGGTTTTGCTTATCGAACCATCTAATGTATCCAACTCATATAAGTTATTACTTCCCCCAGAGTCATTGTGTGTAATTAGCTTATCGTTCAAAAATAATAAACCTGAACTTTCATTAACAAGATCGTTCAGTAAAGTTACTTTTATTAAGTTGTTAAAATCAGCTGGATTTTTTACTTTTTCCTCCGCTAAATTATTAGTGCTACAACCCGTAAGCACAACAAATAAGAGTATGGTGTTAAATCTATTCATAAAATAATAATATAAAAACTATTCTTCTTTATAGATTTTAACCTCGAGTTTACCCTCAGAATTCATGTGTGCTCTGTACATACCAGCTGTATTCATTTCCATAGCAACATTTCCTTTATTATCAATCGCTATAACTCCTCCATTGCCCCCAAGTTTTCCTATTTTATCATTTATAACAAGGCTTGCTGCCTCATTTATTTTTAAATTTTTGTATTCCATTAGTGCAGCAATATCGAAAGCAGCGACAGTCCTAATAAAATACTCTCCCCATCCAGTTGATGATACAGCGCAGGTTAAATTATTAGCATAAGTACCTGCCCCAATAATGGGTGCATCTCCAATTCTGTTCCATTTTTTATTTGTCATTCCACCCGTTGAAGTTCCAGCAGCCAAGTTTCCGTATTTATCTAAAGCAACACAACCAACCGTTCCATAAAGTTGACTTTTATAAAACTTACTATCATTTAAATTAGCACCTATTTTTTGTACTCTTTCAAGATTTTTTTTTCTTCTTTCAGTAATGAAATAATCAGGGTTAACAATTTCTAAACCTTCTTCTTGTGCAAACGTGTCAGCTCCAGAACTGGAAAGCATCACATGTGGAGAATTTTCCATTACTTTTATTGCTGCACTTATTGGATTTTTAATTTTAGTTGCACCTGAAATTGCCCCAGCATTAAGTGTCTTTCCATCCATAAATGATGCGTCTAACTCAGCGTAACCATCGGAATTTAGAACTGCTCCTTTTCCTGAATTAAACAATGGAGAGTCTTCCATAATGTTTATTGATTTTTCAACTGCTTGTTGACTTGTTCCACCATTTTTTAATATTTCATGACCTACCTTTATCGCTTTGCTTAATGCATTTCTATATTGCGTTTCCATTTCCTGGGACATATTTTCTTTTAGTATAGTACCAGCCCCACCATGTATTACAATCCCAAAGTTATCAATCGGTTTTTTTTCATTATTTAATTTATTTTGATTGCAACTAATTAGCATTAATAAAGAGATAAAAACAATTTTTTTCATTAATTTATTTTTTATGTGTAAATAAATTTAATGATTTTTTAATTGGCACAATTCAACTCTAGAATTCTTATATTTATGATGTGAGTAAATTAACTTTTCTAATGATTTTGGCACCTTTAATTTTATTTTCTCAAACTAATAGTGACAAAATTGATTTGATGGCTCTAAGAGAAAGTGATAATTATGCAAAACCCTATAGAATTTTAAAAACTACCATTTCTGATAAATCTTTTTTTCAATCAAAATACCTTGATTCCGAGATGACATTAGATTACGTTTTGAGATATCACTTTTATACTGCGATTGATTTAAATGCCAACACAAATCAATTAATTAGTATGGACGGAACTAAATTTAATCTTTCATCAAAAAATGCAAAAGAAATTACAAATGAAATAATTTTTCTGGTAAGCAAAATGTATACTGGCAAAAAAGAATTTGAAAGTTTTAAAAAAATAAAAAAGTAAATGATAGAACATTATTTTGATTGTCCTCATTGCTGGGAAAATCAATTAAAAATGATTGACGCTTCTGTTAGCAATCAAAATTTTATTGAAGATTGTGAAACTTGTTGTAATCCTTTAGAATTCAATTTAACTATCCAAAATAATGTATTACAATTATTTTCTGCCGAACCAATTGGACAGTAAATATATTTGTAAATAAGGTTAGTACTTAAATAGGGATATGGACTGGGAAGCAATATAGCCCCCTGTCCAAGCGTTTTGAAAATTGAATCCCCCAGTTACTGCATCTATATTCAAAATTTCTCCAGCAAAAAATAAATTTTTATGAATTTTACTTTCAAAAGTTTTAAAGTTTATTTCCTTTAAATTGATTCCTCCAGCAGTAACAAATTCATCTTTAAAAGTACTTTTTCCAGAAACATTAAAAACGGAACAAGTAAGTTGTGTGGATAAAGATTTAAGGTGATTATTATTTAACTCAGACCAAGACATTTCTTCCTCTATTTTTGAATACGCAACCAACTCTTTCCACATTCTTAAAGGAATTCCCAAAGGAGAAAATTTAATCATCTTTTTTTTATTAAAAGTATTTTTAAAAGCTTTTAATTTTTCTAAGCACTCTAAATAAGAAATTCTTAAAAAGTTAATTGAAATACTGAATTTATAACCCATGGAAGCGAATTCTAGAGCTCCAAATGCGGAAAGCTTCAAAATAGAAGGTCCGCTTAATCCTTTATGGGTAATTAGTAATGGCCCCTCAGAACTTATTTTCGAGTTTAGTACTTTAACTTCGACATCATTTATTGTGATTCCTGGAATGGAATTAATTCTTTTGTCATCAATATTAAAACTATAAAGGGAAGCAACTGGTTCAACAATAGTATGATTTAAATTCTGTAACATATTCCACATGACCCTGCTGCTTCCTGTTGCTACTAAAACTTTCTTTGCGTTAAACTTTTTTTCTTTAGTATTTAAAATCCAAGATTCATTATTTTTTTCTAGAGTTTTAACAGAGTGATTGTAAAGCACCTCGATTTTGTTTGCTTTGACTTCATTTAAAAAACAATCTATTATTGTTTGTGAATTATTTGAAATAGGAAAAATTCGCCCATCTTTTTCTGTCTTCATTTTAACTCCTCTTTCTTCAAACCATTTAATAGTATCAGTGGTCATGAAATTATGAAAAGGACCTAACAGTTCCTTATTTCCTCTTGGATAATTTGAGCACAAATCTGAGGGAATAAATTCAGCATGAGTCACATTACACCTTCCACCTCCAGAAATCTTCACTTTTTGTAGACCTTGTTTACCTCTTTCTAAAATCAGTATTTTTAATTTCGAATTGTTTAACGCAATGTTTATTGCAGCAAAAAATCCAGCTGCTCCTCCACCAATTATAATTACATCTTTATGTATCATTTTAATCAACTAATTCAAAAGTAACACTAACAAACCAAAATTTATAACACATTTTCAATATTATTCATATCATTTACAGCGTTTTATGTATTTTAGTAATTAATAAAAAAAATTATTATGAAAAAATTATTATTTATTGCTTTAATAAGCATATTTATTTCTTGTTCACAAGGAGTACACCCGGATTTCGCTGCAAATGTTGAAATCGTTAAAAAACAACTAGAATTACAGGGTTCAGAAGCTGATCCTCAAGCTCAATTAGACATGGCTCACGAAGATATTCAGTGGCAACCTCCTTTTTATGGATCAACACCTGTTGGCAAGGAAGAATACGGTGGATATTTGAAAAGCTGGCAAGATCAAATGGAGGATGTAGTATTCACACCCACTAATGATTATTTACCCGGAGTCTTAGCTGAAACTGGTGTCCAAGATGGAAGCGTTAGAGTTTATGGAACTTGGACTGGTGTTCATTCTGCAACAGGAAAAAATTGGGAACTAAGCACCTATCATACTTGGGATTTTAAAGACGGTCTTATCATTTCTGGTGGAGATTATTTTGATGCTACTGGATTTGTTGCTTCTTTAGAAGTAGAGGAACCAACAACTGAAGAATAAAAATAAATTAACATTTATATTTAAAGAAAAACCTTCGCTTGTTGAGGGTTTTTCTTTTAATTCAAAAAGTATTTATATAATTTAATATTAAATAACTGTAAAATGGTAAAATCTGGATTCTCATTAAATTATGCTGAAATATTATTACTGGTAATCCCAAGTTTCATGGTTTTAATTTTAATTGAGATCCTGTATGGTCATTTTACCAAAAAACAAACCCATACTTTCATGGACACCCTTTCTAGCTTAAGCTCTGGAATGACTAATATTCTTAAGGATTCTTTGGGTTTAGTTTTAATAATTGTCTCTTATCCATATATTCTTAAAAGTATTGCTCTTGTAAATTTGGAATCAAGCCTTACATTATATTTAGTTGCCTTTGTCTGTATAGATTTTGCTAGTTATTGGAATCATAGACTTAATCATAAGGTTAATATATTTTGGAATAGACATGTGATTCATCATAGTAGTGAGGAATTTAATTTAGCTTGTGCTTTAAGACAAAGTATCTCATCTTGGATAGGATTTGGTGCTTTATTTTTAATTCCCGCAGCACTATTAGGCGTGCCTGCAAATATTATCGCTTTGCTTGCTCCTTTACATTTGTTTGCACAGTTCTGGTATCACACTCAGCATATAGGTAAATTAGGTTTTTTAGAATACATAATAGTTACCCCGTCACAACATAGAGTTCACCATGCTATAAACTCAATTTACATAGACAAAAATTTATCCGCTATTTTTTGCGTGTGGGACCGTATTTTTGGAACTTTTCAAGAAGAATTAGACGAAGAACCACCTGTTTATGGTGTTTTAAAACCTGTTCAAACCTGGAATCCTTTTTTAATAAATTTTCAACACGCCTGGAACGTTATCCAAGATGCTTATCATACCAATAGTTTTAAAGATAAATTAAGAGTTTGGTTCATGCCCACAGGGTGGAGGCCAGCTGACGTCATAGAAAAATTTCCAAGACCTATTACACAAAATCCTAACGATAGAGCTAAGTATAGCCCCAATTATTCTACTTTTATAAAATGCATTGCCCTTTTTCATTTTATTTCAATAAACCTTTTACTTACTTTCTTTTTATATAACTTTTCAGATTTAAGTATTGAATTTAAATTGATGTATGGTTTTATCATAGCAATATCAATTTTTGGGTTTACCTCTCTAATGGATTTTCACTCATGGGCTATAAATTTCGAAATCTTAAGATCTATTTCAGCTATATTTTTAATATCATCTTTAACAATGAGTAAGTTTTTATTAACAGATTTCTTTTATTCTTATGTGATGATGTTGTTATACTTCTTTTTTACAATCGTAATTACTGTATTTTATAAGAACGAATTTAAATTGAATAAATATGTAAGTTCCAATTTAATTCAAAAACATGTTTAGTAACTTTAAATTATGAAAAAATCTGATTATCTAATATTGTTAGCAGCCTTTATAAGTTTTCTATTGTCTGTCTCTCTATGGTTTAATGGACAACAACAAGAGGGGTTATATGTAGGAATATGGGTTCCCTCCATACTTGCGGCTGGAGCATATATTAAGCAAATTTTTAAAAAATGAGTATTCAAATTATCTTTTTTATTGGAGTTGCGGTTTTTGGGGTTTTTATGACTGGAGTTTTGTTAATTCCCGGTGAATCAAAGAAAGACACTAATAATAAAATAGAAACCGACACTTTGGACTACGATGGTGCAGGAAACTTTGGTAGAATTCCAAATAAAGATTCAAAAAAATAGATTTTTCTTAATATTTTTCTTTCATTCTTACAATTAACCAATTAAACTGATTTTAATAAGGTTAATGTAGTGCATTAATTAAATAATGAAGTTGCTTCATATTACTTTGGGCTATTTGCTAGTAATTTTGCTTTTTGGGAATCTAATTAAAATTTAATTATGTTTAGGTTTGATAATGAAATTAAATTTATATCAAATCGATGCCTTTACAGATAAAATTTTTAAAGGTAATCCAGCTTGTGTTGTTCCTTTAGAAAGGTGGCTCCCAGATAATATTCTTTTAAATATTGCAAAAAAAAATAGAGTGGCAGAAACAGCTTTTTTTATTAAAAAAGACAAAAAATTTTATTTACGCTGGTTTACCCCTGAGATTGAAATGGATTTATGTGGACATGCAACTCTTGCTGCTGCTCACTGTTTAATGGAAATTTTAAATTATAAAAACGATAAGATAATATTTGAAACTTTAAGCGGAGAGTTAATAGTAACCTTTAAAAACGATTATTATTTGATGGATTTGCCATCTAGAATGCCTGTTAGCTCAGTACTTCCAGAGCTTGTTTCCAAGGCTTTAAATATTTTGCCTGATGAAGTGTACAAATCAAGAGATTATTTATTAGTTTATGATAATGAAGATATTATAAAAAATATTGAAATTGACAAACAAATATTTGACCAAATAAACCTTGATCCCGGAGGAGTGATCGTCACCTCCAAAGGAAAAAATTGTGATTTTGTTTCCAGATACTTCACTCCCCAATCCTCTATTTTAGAAGATCCAGTGACAGGCTCATCACACTGTTCTTTAACTCCTTTTTGGGCAAAGAGATTAAAAAAAGAAAGTTTAATTGCCAATCAAATTTCTAAAAGAGGGGGAAGTTTAAAATGTTTTAACAATGGAAAAAGGGTCATAATTGGTGGTAAAGCCAAAATATATTTTATTGGAAAAATACAGTTAGACTAAATTATCTTCTTGAGTTAAGCTTTGATAATAATCTCAAAATTTCAAGGTAAAGCCATATTAGGGTCACTAAAAGTCCGAATGCTCCGTACCATTCCATGTATTTTGGTGCGCCTTTTTCAGCTCCTTCTTCAATAAAATCAAAGTCTAGTACTAGATTTAAAGATGCTATAACAATTACTACTAAGCTAAATCCTATACTCATTAATGATCCATTGGCAGGGTTCATAATTGAAAATCCTGCTCCAAAGAAACTTGCTATAAAAGAAAATAAATAAACAAGTGCTATGCCTCCAGTAGCGGCAAAAACTCCCAATTTAAAATTTTCAGTTGCTTTAATTATTCCAGATCTATATGCAAAAAGTAATGATAATAATATAGATATAGTTATCATAATAGCATTAAACACAATTCCATCGTAAAGTTGGCCATACATATAGGAGATTCCACCTAGCAAAAGTCCCTCTAATATTGCATATAAAGGAACAGTTATAGGGGACAAGTGTTTTTTAAAAATTGTAATCAAAGCTACAATGAACCCTCCAATACCTCCAATTACCATAAAAATTATTGAGTTTTCAGCAAAAGAAAAATAACCAGCCATTAACATTAAAAGCAATGATATAGCTGTTTTGTCCACTGTACCTTTAATGGTCATTACATCTTCTTTTATTAATGGGCCATTGTGATTTCTATTTATATTATCGAATGTTTTTGAACTTAAAGCTGGATTTCCAGATCTATATGAAAGGTGTGATCTCATTGTAAATATTTTTAACAAATTTAAAAAAAATGTCAACTATATTTTATTAAATTGTATTAAAAAAAATATTATTATGGATTATAAGGCTATTAATTTTCACCATAAGTATAAGCTTTTTAAAAACACATGGTCTCCTAAAGTGATTGCTGAAATGAATGATTATCAATTCAAGCTAGTAAAGATAAAAGGAGACTTTAAATGGCATTCCCATAATAACACCGACGAAGCTTTCATTGTGATTCAAGGTAGTTTAAAAATTAAGTTTAAAGATGGACATGTTGATTTAAAAGAAGGGGAAATGTTTGTTGTGCCAAGAGGAATAGAACATCTTCCTTGCGCTGATAAAGAAGCTAAAATAATGTTAATAGAACCTAAAGGAGTTGTTAACACTGGAGATTTAACAAAAAATGAGTTGACTGCTAAAAATGATGTTTGGATATAATTTTAAATTAATTTTTTACTATTAGTTTTTTAGTAATATAATTAAATCTTAAATAAAGCATTATTGAAGCAGATACTAGGCCTATGCACAAACCTATCCATATGCCAGAACTTTTTAGGGGAGTGTAAAGACCTAAATAAAAGCAAAAAGGAAATCCTATTATCCAGTAAGCTATAAATGTTATAAGGGTAGGAATTTTTACGTCTTGCATTCCTTTTAAAGCACCTAAAATAGCAACTTGCAATCCGTCAAAAATTTGAAATAAGGCTACTATAATTAAAAGTTCAGAGGCTATTAAAATAACTTCTGAATTTTCAAGAGTTTTTGCAATATTATTAGTGTCAAGATATAAGGTTGGTAGCCAATCTCTAAGCAATAAAAACATTACTGCAAAAACAATCTCTATTAATAGTGTTAAAATAAAAACAGAAAATGCGATTCTTCTTAATGAAACAAAATCGGAAAGACCTTTTTGATTACCAACTCTTATCATTGCTGCGACACTCAATCCAACACCAACCATAAATGTCATAGCAGATAAATTAAAAGCTATTTGGTTAGCAGCTTGAAAGTTTTTCCCTAGAACTCCGCTAATCCATATAGCTGCAGTAAACATACCAACTTCAAATAGCGTTTGTAAAGCAGACGGAAATCCAATATTAATAATTTTTTTAAATATTTTTGAATCTATTAATTTAAATTTAAGATTAAATACATAGACTTTAAATTTTTCTTTTTTAATAAAAATAATCCACAAGAAAAAAACCATTATAGTTCTTGAAATCAGTGTTCCAAGGCCTGCGCCAACTACTCCTAATTTTGGAAACCCAAAAGATCCAAAAATCAGTAGATAATTTATTAGGATGTTTATAATATTTGCCAGAACAGTTGCATACATAGGATATTTTGTTCTAGAAAGTCCATCAGAAAATCTTTTCAAAGCTTCAAATATAACCAGTGGAATTATAGAAAGTGAAATTATATTTAGATAAGGGATTGCTAAGTCAACAACGTCACTTGGTTGATCCATTTTGTACATAAAAGGTGTAGCTAGTAACATCATTATGTATAAAAAAAAACTTGAAATAGAACATAATATCAAGCCGTGTTTAAAAGCATTTCTTACACCTGCTATGTTTTTAGATGAATCTGCCTCAGCTACTATTGGTGTTATTGCTGAAGCAAATCCTACACCTAGAGACATAGCAATATAGAAAAAACTATTACCAAGAGAAACTGCAGCTAGTTCTGCAGCTCCAAGTTGACCTACCATTATATTGTCAGCAAAGGAAACAAATATGTGACCTACCATTCCCAGAATAACTGGAAATGCCAACTTTAAATTGTAATTAAATTCTTTTGTGTAATTTTTTAACAAGATTTCAAAATGATATACAAATGTAATACAGTTATTTTATTAAATATAAAAAAGTATTTTTTTTCAAAAAAGTCACTTTTTCTAAATTATTTGCCATTTTTTAATCATTTTTTATGTTTTTTGATCATTTTATGGTAATTTTTATAATATTAAATGTTAAGCAAATATTTTATTCTCAATTGATTTCCACAATAAAAGCGAGGCTATTGTTCGATAAGGAGACCATTTTATTGTGATTTGATCTAAAATCTCATTAGTTAAATCAGAAATATTATAATTAATTTTAATACTGTTGATTAAAGCTAAATCCCCTTTGGAAAAGACATCTTTATCAAATAAAATAAATATTAAAAACATTTCTGAAGTCCATTTTCCAATTCCTTTAATTTTAGTAAGTTCTTTAATTACGGATTTTGAACTTTGTGAATAGAAATCAAAATTTGTGCTCAAAAAATAAGTATAAACGTTTTTTATATACTCTACTTTCCTGTAAGAAATTCCAATAGACTTTAACTTTTCATTTTCTATTAAAATTATTTCTTTGTAAGAAAGGCCAGCAATCAAAGACTTAAATCTTTTTTTTATGGTAATGGCAGCCTTAAAGCTTACTTGTTGTTCGATAATAAGTTGAGAAATTGCCTTAGCGAGGTCACTATCTTTTCGGTCATATAATGTGATTTTATTTCCGAGCTTATTTATCAAGGATTTCATTATTGGATCTTTTTTTAAATGCTTAAAAGACTCATTAAACTCTTTCTGCATATAATTTATTTACAATTGTGTCTGTCATAAAGATATAAAGGGAGAGCTAACGAAAAACCAACTAAGAAAAGGCTAATTAAATATTTTGTTGGATTTATTTTTTTTGTTTTGTATTGATGCAAAATGTAAAGTAAAAAAGAAGTCGCTGCTATTGTCAAATCCAAAGATATCATTGAAATAGGATGTGACGAAAATATTTCTGTCCAAAACCCATTCATTGACCATTGATTTTCATAAAGAAAATTTATTAAATGGTAATAAGGAAAAGCAATTCCCAAAACACACATAATTAAGTATATTTTTTTCATATTAATTTTTTTGAATTTCTGAAATCTGCCTTTTTATTTTTTTTATTCTCATTTTTCTAAACTCGACTTTTTCCATTCGTCCACTCAAATTGGTTCTCATTATTTTCTTTTTTAGTTGACTTATTTTCTTTCCAAGTTTAGGGATGTCTTCTTTTTTTAGGATTTTCATTTCTAGTTGTTTACTGTTTTTATTAAAGTTAGTAAAACATATTCACATAAAAAGATTCTGATATCTTAAGTGAATTGTGTTCTTGTTTTTAATATAAAAGTTATTAAACTTTTATATTTTGAGCTATATAATCTACTAATCTAGCTGCTAGTGTAGCAGTGTTTTCATTGATATCGAAGTCTGGATTTAATTCTGCAATATCACATGAAATTACTTTTTTACTTAACAGTAAAAAATCTAAGATTTTATATACAAATATTGGACTGAAACCATCTGCAGATGGGGCGCTAACACCAGGAGCATAAGCTGATGAAAATCCATCTAAATCAATCGTCAAATATAGGAAGTCTACTTTCTTTATAAAATTGTTCAGTTTATCTTTTAAGTTATCGTTAAAAATTTCGCAATCTAAATTTGAAACGTAAGTAACTTTATTTTTATTCGCAATTTCAAATAGTTCTTTAATATTAGATTGTTGTTGAATTCCAATAACAAAGTATGAGGCACTTTTGTTTTGATTTAAAATTTGATTGAATGGTGTACCTGAATTTGGTTTATTTTCAACATTTCTTAAATCAAAATGTGCATCAAAATTTATAATTCCTATTTTATTTTCCGGTAAGTGTTTAATGGCATCTTTTGTTCCATTAAAATTAGCAAAAGCAATATCATGTCCACCTCCAATTGCAATGGGAAAAACTTTATTTCTAATCAATGTACTAATGCTTTTAGAAAGCGCTCTTTGACAATCTTCCATGTTATCTTCAATACAAATTAAGTCTCCAAAATCTATGATATTTTTGTTTTTTAAATGAAAGGGAAGGTTGCCTAATTTTTTACGAATACTTTTTGGTCCTTTGCGGGCCCCAACTCTTCCTTGATTTCTTTTAACACCTTCATCGCATTCATATCCAATTATACCAACACTATTTGATTTATTGGTTTGTATTTTTTCTATACAAGAGACAGTTAATTTTTGATGCCAATACTGATCTTTCAGTTTAGATTTTCTTCTTGAATAATTTTTTTTATTGCCACATTGATAAATAACATTCAAGTCCCTAAATAAATTCATTATTTTATTTTATTTCTTCACCATTTAAAAAGACTTTTTCAATACAAGAATTCCCAAAAGAATAAGGAATAAAATTGTAAGAATCAATTTCTTTTGTTAAAATTAAATTTGCCAACTTACCTTTGGTTATTGAACCTACTTTGTCATGTAAGTTCATTGCATACGCCCCGTTAATTGTTGCAGCGTTTATAGCTTCCATTGTTGTCATTTGCATTTTTATACATGCGCTTGCTACTACAAAGTTCATATTTCCAGAAGGTGAGGATCCTGGGTTGTAGTCTGAAGCCAAAGCTATCGGTAAACCTAAATCAATCATTTTTCTAGCAGGTGTGTAAGGAATGTTTAAAAAATAAGAGCAGCCAGGTAATGATACTGGCATTGTTTTGGTTCCTTTTAAAGCTAGTATATCTTCGTTTCTCATTTCTTCCAAATGATCGACTGATAAAACATTATTTTTAATACCAATTTGAATTCCTCCAATCGCAGTGAATTGGTTTACGTGAATTTTACCAACCAAACCCTGCTTAAACCCAGCCTTTAAAATTTGATCAGTTTCGCTGACTGAGAAATAATCTGTTTCACAAAAAACATCTATAAAATCTGCTAAATTTTCTTTTTTAATTACAGGAAGTATTTCATCAATTAACATTTTTATATAACCGCTTTTGTCATCTTTATATTTATTGGGAACTGCATGCGCTCCCAAAAATGTAGCTTTTATTTCAATAGGATGATTATCTCTTAATTTTTTAATAACACGCAACATTTTAAGTTCAGATTCCTTAGTTAATCCGTAACCAGATTTAATTTCTACAGCCCCAGTACCAAGTCTTATAATTTCTTCAAGACGGGTCTTACTTTTTTTATATAAAGCTTCTTCTGAGATGATTTGGATGTTCCTAGCGGAATTTAAAATTCCCCCTCCATTATCTGCAATCTCTTTATAAGAAAGTCCATTAATTCTATCTTCAAATTCACTTTCTCTATTTTCTGCATATACTATATGGGTATGAGAATCACACCATGTGGGAAGTACCATTTTCCCCTTCGCATCAATTATTTTAAATTTAGATTTTGGACAATTTTTCATTGTTCCAAAGTCTGAGATCAATCCATTTTCGACTAGTAAAAAAGCATTTTTGATGGTGGGTAAAACATTCATTTCTTTTCCAGAAAGAAAATCTATTGAAATTTCTCTAACTTGAATTAATTCTTTAATATTAATAAAAAGGATATTCATTAAAACAAGTCTTTTAATAAATTTTCATTTACCAAATTAGGTAAAGTGATTTTTAAGTTAGGAGATCTTTTCATTTCTCTTTTAATTGCAAAAATTGCTTCTTCATTTCTTGCCCAACTTCGCCTAGCGACTCCGTTGTTAACATCAAAAAAAAGCATATTTTTTAAATTTTTTTCAGCTTCCTTTGATCCATCTAATAACATTCCAAAACCACCATTTATCACTTCGCCCCATCCAACTCCTCCTCCATTGTGAATTGAAACCCAAGTTGCTCCTCTAAAGCTGTCTCCAATAACATTATGAATTGCCATGTCTGCAGTGAATTTACTACCATCATAAATATTAGAAGTCTCTCTGAAAGGCGAATCTGTTCCGCTGACATCATGATGATCTCTTCCTAAAATAACAGGTCCAATTTCACCTTTTGCAATAGAATTGTTAAATGCTTCAGCAATCTTTATTCGCCCCTCGGCATCTGCATATAAAATTCTCGCTTTTGATCCAACTACCATATTATTAGATTTAGCATTTTTAATCCAAGTAATATTATCTTGCATTTGTAATTGAATTTCTAAAGGTGAATTCTCCATTAATTCTTGTAAAATATTTGTAGCAATTTGATCAGTTTTTTCTAAATCCTTTTCATTTCCAGATGCACAAACCCATCTAAAAGGACCAAACCCAAAGTCGAAACACATGGGACCTAAAATATCTTGAACATATGAAGGGTACTTAAAATCAATATTATTTTTTGCCATAACATCTGCCCCAGCCCTTGAAGATTCTAATAAAAAAGCATTGCCATAATCAAAAAAATAAGTTCCTTTTTTACTATGCTTATCAATAGATTTGGCATGTCTTCTTAAAGACTCTTGTACTTTTTCCTTAAATAGTTTGGGGTTTTTCTTGATTAAAATATTTGATTCTTCATATGAAAAGTCCATGGGGTAATAGCCCCCAGTCCAAGGAATGTGTAAAGAGGTTTGATCTGAGCCAATGTGAATGAAGATATTTTTTTTATCAAAATGCTCCCAAACTTCAATGACATTTCCAATAAAAGCAATAGAAACTACTTCATTATTTTTTTTTGCTTCTATGGTTCTTTCTACTAAAACATCAATATCATCTATTAAAAGATCAACCCAACCTTGTTGATATCTTTTAAGAGCTGCTTTTCTGTTTACTTCAGCACAAATGGTAATACATCCTGCAATATTTCCTGCTTTTGGCTGTGCACCACTCATACCGCCCAAGCCAGCTGTTAAAAAAATTTTGCCACGAGGATTCTCCCCCTTTTTTAATATTTTTCTAAATGCGTTCATTACCGTTATTGTAGTTCCATGAACAATACCTTGAGGACCTATATACATAAATGAACCTGCGGTCATTTGACCAAATTGAGTAACACCTAAAGCATTAAATTTCTCCCAATCATTAGGTTTGGAATAATTAGGAATCATCATTCCATTGGACACTACTACTCTTGGCGCATTTTTACACGACGGGAATAAGCCAATTGGATGACCAGAGTACAAATGTAATGTCTGGTCTTCTGACATAATCGCTAAATATTGCATTACTAAAAGATATTGTGCCCAATTTTGAAAAACAGCACCATTTCCCCCATATGTTATTAATTCCTCTGGATGTTGAGCGACCTCAGAACTCAAATTATTATGAATCATCAACATTATTGCAGCGGCTTGTTGTGTTTTAGCAGGATATTCTAAGATTGGTCTTGCAAAAATTTTATAAGTTGGTTTGAATCGATACATATAAATTCTGCCAAATTCATTTAATTCAAAAGCAAATTCAATAGACAATTCTTGATGCCACTTTTTAGGAAAATAACGTAAGGCATTTTTAATAGCTAATTTTTTTTCTTCAGTTGATAAAATTTCTTTTCTCTTAGGTGCTCTATTAGCATCTTTTGAATAAGGTTTTTTAATGGGTAAGGTATTAGGAATTCCTTGTGATATTTCTTCTTTAAATGTCATATTTAATTATAGTTGACTATAAAACTTTTATTTTCTACCATTTTAATCATATTTTTTATATCCTTTATCAAAAGCCGATCATCTTCAAGTTTTTTAACTTTACTTCTAATTAATGAATGATTTTTTTCTATAATTTTTGAAAATGTATTGGGTCTTCTAAAATCCAAAGCTTGTGCAGCATACAGCAATTCAATTGCTAGTATTTTTTCTAAATTTTTTAGAATTTGATTAAATTGACGTCCAGAAATACTTCCCATAGAAACATGATCTTCTTGTCCCAATGAAGTTGGAATACTATCTGATGAAGGAGGAAAGCATAATGATTTATTTTCAGTAACTAAAGCTGCGGTTGTGTATTGTGGTATCATTAAGCCAGAATTTAATCCGCTCTTTTTTGTCAACAATTTAGGTAAGCCATATTTACCCTCTAACAACAAATAGCAACGTCTATCGGCAATATTGCCTAGTTCAGAAGCTGCAATTGAGCAATAATCTAGTGCCATTGCTAGTGGTTGTCCATGGAAATTACCACCTGAAATAGCTTCATTTTCACTTAAAATAATAGGATTATCAGTTACAGAGTTCATTTCTATTTCGGCTAATTTTAATAAATGATAATATGCATTTCTAGAAGCCCCATGAACCTGGGGAATACAACGCATTGAATATGGATCTTGAACACGATCACATTTTTCATGAGAGTTCATATTTTGAGAGTCTTCAAACAAATATCGCATCCTTTCGGCAACTTTTAAACTTCCTTTAAAAGGTCTTATTTTGTGTAATTCTTCTTTGAAAGGAGAGCGGCTTCCCATATAGCTTTCGATGCTCATCGCACCGGAAACGTCAGCTAAGTCTAACAGGTATTCCATTTTTATCAAACCAGTTATGGTGTGTGCAAGAATAAATTGAGTACCGTTTATCAAGCCTAAACCTTCTTTTGATTCTAACTTAATTATTTTTAATTGATGATTAGCTAATACTTCTTTTGCAGGAACAATGTCCTGGTTTATCCAAAATTCTCCTTTACCAATTATTGGTAAAAAAAGATGGGATAAAGGAGCTAAATCTCCTGATGCTCCAACTGAACCTTGTTTAGGTACTGTTGGCAATAAATCATGATTAATAAAATAAACAATCCTTTCAATTAAGGCCAATCGAACGCCAGAAAAGCCTTGACACAGTGCATGTACTTTACAGATCATCATAATTTTAGACAGTTGTTTGTCTATATTTTCTCCTACTCCAACAGCATGTGTTAACAAAAGGTTTTTTTGTAAAATATTTGTTTCGGAAGAACTAATTTGCACGTCACATAATGGTCCAAAACCAGTATTTATGCCATAAACAGCTTTAGATCCATTTGCTATTTTTTCTACTTTTTCTCTTGATTCTTTGACTAGTTTAATTGTTTGACTAGTTAATATCCCTTCAATTTTTCCTTTAGAAATATCAATAACTTTTGGTATCGTTAACTTATCTATACCGTATTTAAATATCATTTTTTGAGACATCTGATTTACATGACTAAGTTATTATTATTTTGAAAATAATGGTTTAAGCATTTCTAATCTATTTACATAACTCTTATTATAATATAGTAAAAAATAAATTTGGGTTTTTATTAAAATAAATATTATTAAAAAAGGAAGTAAGTCAAATTAATTTTATTTTTTTTCAAAATATCCTTTTGCAGAATTTTTAATTACCTGGTTCCATTTAAAGAAACGACCATGCATTGTAATATATACCCCTGTTTTTAAAGTTTGAACATAAGATAAAGCACAGCCCAGATTGAAAAACCCATCGGATGAACTCCCAAAAGCATATGGAATCATAGCACCTGTTAAAATTATTGTCTTATCAATTTTTTCACAGGCAATTGCCTTGGCAGTTTTTACCATTGTATCTGTTCCATGTGTAATAACTATTTTATTTTTTTTTGTTTTTTTACAATTGGTTATGATTTTTTGGATATCTACAGGTTTCATTTCTAAACTATCCATCATCATTAGTGTTTTGATCTCAATATCAAGTTGTGATTTACTTCTTTTTAACATTTCAGGAAGATGTGTTTTTTCAAAAAAAAGTTTTCCACTTTTGTGGTTATAACTCTTATCAAAAGTACCTCCAGTTATAAATATTTGAATCATTGAAAAGATTATAATTAATTTAATATTCTTTGGCTAAATATAGATAAATTGGAAAATGATCACTGTACCCATTTAAAAACTTTCCTCCTGCGAAACTTTTAAATGGATATCCTTCATATTTTCCGCTTGGATTAATCAAATATTTTTTATTAAATACTGAAGCTTTTAAAAAAAACAAACCATTATTATTATCAACCAAATTTTTAGACAATAAAAATTGATCAATCATATCCCATTTACCTCTGTATTTGTATGATCCGTAGCCCTTTCTGTAAAGTTCTTCCATAGGATTAAAAACCTGACCCTCTTTAATTTTATTTTTTTTAAAAATGGTGTTTAAAATAGGTTTAATACTCTTGTCACCTGGGTTATCATTAAAATCTCCCATACTAATGATGTTGGCTTTGGGACTAGATTGTAGAATAGAGTCTATTATTTTTTTATTTAATTTACCAGCTAAAATTCTACTAGGTTCACTTCTCATTTGTCCTCCAGATCTTGACGGCCAGTGATTAATTATAAAGTGAATTGGATCTTTATCCAAAAACCCTGAAACAAGCAAATGGTCTCTAGTATAATCCCTAGAACCATCTTTTCTTTTTAAATACAATGGATATGTTTTTGAAGAACTAACAATAAACCTATTTTGTTTAAATAGCATTGCTACATCGATTCCTCTTTCGTCTGGAGAATCGTAATGTATTATTTGATAATTTTCTTTTATTAACGATTCGGTTTTTATTAAATCCTCTAAAACTCCTCTGTTTTCAATTTCACATAAACCAATTACAGAGGGAGCTTGGTTTGTTAGATCAAATCCAATTTCAGCAATTACCTTGGCTATATTTTTTAATTTTTTCTTATAAATTACACTGGTCCATCTGTCTCTTCCTTTTGGAGTTCTATCATCATCCCAAGTTTTAGGATCATTTATTGTGTCAAATAAATTTTCCACATTGTAGAAAGCAATTGTATTTACTAAAAAATTTTTTTTGGAATCAGTTTGTCCAATTAAAAAAGTTGAACTTATAAAAAAAATAGTAAACACAAATAATTTTCTCATAAATCAAATATAATTAACTAATAATTGAAATAATTATTGAAATGTAAATTATATACTATAATTTTAAAACATGAATTTTAGAAAATGGATTTTACCAGTTGTTTTTTTATTCACATTACACTCTTGTTCAAATAATAGTCAAGAAGATAATTGTATTGATGAGGAGTTGATTGATTTACTTGCACTTTGCACCAAGGAATATAGGCCTGTTTGTGGATGTGATAAAAAAACTTATTCGAACCCATGTGTGGCCAAAAAAAGTGGTATTACAGACTTTGAAATGGGAGAATGCGAATTTATTAAAACTTAAATTTTTGTTTCTATTTTGCATTCAAATTGAAAAAAAAATTAATAAATTCGCAATCAAATGTTTAAATCTTCAACAATTAATTCTGATCACCTAGGCGTCACAGCAAATGTACTTTGTATGCTTCATTGCTTTGCAACCCCATTATTATTTTTTTCTCAGGCCCAAAGTTCCACATTAAGTTTCGAAACACCTTTTTTGTGGCAGTCCTTAAATTATTGTTTTTTAATAATTTCCTTAGTTGCGGTACTTTTGTCAATCAAAAATTCTACAAAATTTATAGTAAAATTTTTTTTAATAACCTTTTGGTCATTTCTTAGTTTTTTGATCATCAATGAAGGCTTGGAAGTTTTCCATATACCTGAGCTTTATACTTATTTGTCAGCAAGCACCTTGTCATTTTTACATATATACAATTTAAAGTATTGTAAATGTAAAGATGAAGATTGTTGCGCAAACTAAAAAAGAGTTTTATTTTTCACCAAAACAAAAAACATCCTTAACCGAACGTATTGTCAATTTTTTTATATTTGTTTCTTAAATATTAAAAAAAACAAAAATGAAAAAAACAATTACTTTAATATTAATGATATTGATTACTTCAATGTCATTTTCTCAGCAATTGATATCTCATTCCTCAGTTAGAGTTGACGAATCGGACAAAAAAGGTTATCTTGAATTGGAGGAATTTTGGTCATTAGTTCAAGAGCAAGCTATTAAAGATGGATATGCCCAAAGATGGATGATTTGGGAATTTTTACAAAATGAAGGAGAAGATTCCGATGGAAATCCGGATTTCTTAATTATGAATTTTTATAAAGATTCATTACAAAAACTAAAAGCAAGTAACATAGATTGGAAAGATTATGCTAAAAAAGTTTATAAGGGAAAATTGTCAAAATCAAAATTTGAAAAAAAATGGAATTTACCAGCCGGTAAAAGAAATTTCTATGAATTAGAAAGACTCGACAATACGTATTGGCATGGTGAATTAAAAGCTGGAATGGAGATTAGTCTGTTTGCATTTAAAGCATTAAATGATGATTATGAAAATTATGAAATGAAGTTTTTTAAAAAATGGCATGAAAAAAATATTCTGGATGGTTCTAGAAAATGGTGGGAGTTTAATAAGGTAATCTCTAGCAATTTAAATACTGAATCCTCAACTGAAGGAACTCCAACTCACACTACTATTGATATGTACGGTAGAGAGCGATCTCAAGAGGAAATAGATGAGTTTTGGAATAATTTAACTTTTGTAGATAGGATGATGATAAAAAATGGATTAGCTTCAAGAGAATTAATGAAAACTTACCGACTTAAGTTGTTGATGTTCAAGTAATATATTATTGTAAATTTTTCTTGCTAATAAAAAACCCTCCATTTGGAGGGTTTTTTTTAGTACTAAATTATTGACTATTTTCCTTTAACAAAAGGAAGTCCTGTTTTTGGGCTTTCAACTACTTGTTTTCCAGCTGGCAGATCACATGCTTCTGGTCTTTCGTCTTTTGCGAAATAATAAATAGTTTGATTTCTTCCTCCTTTTAATTCTACATCTTTAGAATGTAAAAAATAACTTTTTCCTTTACTGTTTGTGTGTTTGTATCCCATTATTAAAATATTTAGTTAAACGTTAATTTTCACTAATCTATAAAAAATTATTCTTATCTGTAAAAAATTATTCTTCTCTGATTAAAATATTTGTTAATTACTTTTTTTTTGAGAATTAAAAAACCAATTTATTAAGATTATTACTAATAATTTTTTTAAAAATTATGTAGGCATTGTTTTTTATAAAATGCTCATTTACAATATTTTAAAAGAAATTAATATTTGTTTGATCTGGTATTTATATATATTTATTTAATAGAGGGGAATCAGAGTAGGTTTTATATTTATTTTTTCGTTATGTTGAAAAGTATTACTTTTTTAAGTTAAAAATCAAGCTTACTAGAACGAAAATTATATAGTTCTCTTATGACTTTAGCTTTATTAATAAGAATTACTTATTAAAGAATATAATTAAATTTTTACTTAACAGCCTTATAATTCTATTTTAATAATTGTATTGATTGGGTTAATCTCTTTTTTGTCTAAAAATAAAATCATTCCTTCACTATTTTGTTTGTAGGATACTTTTTTATTTGATTTAAAATATGAGATTTTACGAAACTTTGTTGTAAATCCCTCTAGCAAATATTTTATTTTTTTCTCATTCAATAGATGAATATATATAACATTATCTATCTGAGTAGAGGCTACTTCATCAGTGGGGTTTATTGGACCTTTTTTCGATTTGTAAATAGTTTCACCATTTACTTTAATCCAAGAACCTATTTTTTTGAGAGATTCAATATGCTCTTCTTGAATTTTTCCATTTGGCATTGGTCCCACATTTAGTAGAAGATTACTACCGTACCCTGCCGCTTTAACTAAATAATGTATTAACTGCTTTGTTGATTTATGTTTTCTGTCTTTCAAATTAAAGCCCCAAGAACCGTTAATTGTTTCACAAACTTCTAATGGTAAGTTTCCTATATTTTTTTCTGAGGTAGCAAAATTTTTAGTTCTCTTTCCGGGCAGGTCTTTTTCAAACATTTGAAAATCCTCGCCAGGGTTAGGAGATAAATGGTGATTGCTTCCAATCAAAGCATGAGGTTGAAGCTTATGTATTAGGTCATAGACTTCTTTTAATTTAAAATCTGCGTTTATTTTTCCAAATCTTTTCCCATCCCAATCATGTTGATCCCACTGTCCATCAAACCAAATCCCACCAATTTCTCCATAATTAGTAAGTAACTCTGTAAGTTGATTTTTCATAAAAGCTATATAGTTGTCCCAATCACCTTCCCCCCTGCCTTCAATGCCATTTCCAGTTCTTCCTCTTGGGAAATAATCATCCCTGTACCAATCTAATTGCGAGTAATAAAAAAATAATTTAATACCATATTTTCTGCATGATTTTGCTAGCATTTTCAAAACATCCTTTCCGTATGGAGTCTTATCAACTATGTTGTATGTTGATGCTTTGGAATCAAACATAGAAAATCCGTCATGATGTCTACTAGTTATTGTAATGTATTTCATCCCAGCATTTTTAGCCATTAAAACCCATTTATCTGAGTCAAATTCAATAGGATTAAAAAAACTTGGCAGCTTTTCGTATTCCTTTATGGAAATATTTTGATTATTCATAACCCATTCCCCATCTCCTAAAATGCTATATACTCCCCAGTGAATAAAAAGTCCAAATTTTGCTTCCTCAAACCATTTTCTTGCTTCAATATTTTCTTTACTTGGGATATAATTTTGTTGGGCACTGGCAAATATTGAAATAAAAAAAACAGATAAAAGAAAAAATCTTTTCATTATAATTTTATTATAAATACATTAGTTAGATGAAATTAATGAAATTTTTCTAATCTCTATTGGAGTTGTTTCGTAAGTCTTTATTTCATTAAAATCAATAATTTGAAAAAAATAAAGTGGATTTTTTTTGCGTTTTTTTTAATTGCAAGCATTTTGTGTTTTGTTGTAGTATTTTTAATGTTTTCAAAACTTTCTTTTATTGATTATCCTTATTTATATTCAGGTATTATTTTTCTTGTTTTATCGATTTTTGCTTCAAAATATAAAATTAATTAGGATATATTATATTTTGAATATCTCTCCAATTTACTAGTTTGATATTATTTTTAGCTAAAGCATTTTTAAATCTTTTACTTGAAACGATATTAAAATCATAAGATCTCCATTTTGAACCAAAATTTGGATGGTCTATTGTAATTTTTTTCATTTCGGAATCATCGTAGCCCAAATGAACAAGGATTTGACTTAAGCCTGGCTTAAGATTATTTAAAATATCAATATAAAAGTCTTCAAAGTCATTAAGATCCATTCCATTTTCTGCCATATATAAGTCATCAATAATTACTAAATTATCTGGCTGATCAAAATTTTTATCAAATTGTGCTGTTACCAAATCAGGAACAAATACTGCAAGTTTATTTTCTCTTGCTAATTCTAAATAAATTTTAAAAAAATCTTTTTTAAAAAATAGCGCGCCTTCATGACTATCAATATGGCTGATATTGATTCCCATTGACTTTGCTAAGTCAATTTGAGCTTGCAGTTCTTTTTTTAACTCATTACTGTCTGCATTGAGTGTAACCAGCTTTATATTTTCGTAAAGATCTCCCTCACTATTAATTAATGACGGGATTTTTGTAGACTCAAGCACACCATCCCATTTATAATTTTTCCATTCACTTGTTACAGTGAGATGAATACCAATATCTAAATCAGGATTATTTTTTGAAAATTCAGAAACTTCTGATATTTGTTCACAAGTCATCATAACGCTGGCTGAGTTAACACTACCATCTAAAAGAGCTTTAAATGAAGCTTTGTTAACTGAGCTAGATAGACCAAGGTCATCAGCGTGTATAATTAATAATTTATCTTCTTTATTATATCCAAGTTTTTGTGCAATATTCTGAAATTGAGAATAGTTTTGTTGGCCTGTGATGAATTTATAAGCTAATTTGAAATCATAAATAGGAATTTCTTTGTAATCAAAATATACAAGAACTATTACAAAAATAGAAAATACAGAGATTAGTATATATTTAACCAAAAAAGTTAAGATTTTTTTAATTTTCAACTCAATTAATTATTAAAGATTGTATTTAAATGATAAATTTAAAATTCCAGTTTTGGAGATTTTAAAAAACTCAATTTAAAAAAAATAATATATAAATTACAAATTTTTTTAGAGCAATTATTTTAGTTCTATTTATTGATTATCTTTAAAAATTATAAAAACTCAATCAAACTGTAAAGTTTTATTTAAGATCAATATTTTGAATAGATTAATTGTAATTCTTTTATTATCATTTTTTAGTTTAAATAGCCAAGAAGGAGTTCCAATATATACGGATTATTTAACCGAAAATTATTATTTAATTCATCCCTCGATGGCTGGGGTAAATAAGGTCGGAGGAAAAGCTAGGATGACTGCTAGAAAACAGTGGTTTGACCAAGAAAAAGCACCTAATTTACAAACCCTTTCTCTTGATTACAGGTTGACTGAAAGATCTGGTTTGGGAACAATTTTATTTAAAGATCAAAACGGATTTCATTCTCAGATTGGCGCTTATTTCACTTATGCTCACCACATTAGTTTTAACCAATCATTACTTCCCTCAAAAAGACCTTACCCATCAAAAGATGATGATGTCAATCAGCTTTCCTTTGGAATAAGCGTTGGAGGTATTCAAAATTCTTTAGATCAAAGCACCTTTGATCTTTTTGATTACGATCCTTTAATTGCAGGTATTAAACAAAGTACAGGTTATTTTAATGTTGATGCGGGTATATCTTATATAACAAATAAGTACTATGCTCACCTGACTGTTAAGAATTTACTTTGGAGTCCTCACAACATGTATGGTGTAGATACTTATAGTAAAAGACCTGACAGGACTAGTTTTAAAAGACTATTAGCCTCCTTTGGCTATATATTTTATACAGAAACACCATGGTCTTATGAACCTTCAATACTTTTTCAAGCTGCTGAGCTAACTGAAGAAAAAGCGATAGATATTAATTTTAAAGCTTATTATAAATTAAGACAAGGTAGATTGTGGGCTGGTCTTTCTTACAGAAATAGCTTTGAAGGAGCACAATATTTAAATGGACAAAAATTAAAAACACAAAGATTACAATTGATAACTCCTTTAGTTGGAATTGATTATAAAGATTTTATTTTTTCATATAATTATTCATACCAACAAGGAGATATAAAATTTGGATCTGGTGGGTTTCACCAAATTACCCTTGGCTTTAATTTCTTAAGAGGAGCTATAGACTGCGATTGTTTTTAATTTCCCCATCCTCTTATTAGGCTAAA